>ERZ773044.715-NODE-715-length-13243-cov-3.73999_pt1 | contig 13243 bp, 15 predicted proteins | sample MGYA00511897_ERZ773044 | MGnify/ENA primary metagenome ERZ773044 (study PRJEB29015, sample SAMEA2738116) | human oral metagenome | biome: human oral; feature: human-associated habitat; material: saliva | place: China | collected 2170 ...
CCGTGGTGAAGGCGACGAAGTCCTCCCGGCTCGCCACCAGCGGGATATGAGGCAATGACTTCTTCAGGTCCGCGCCATACCGCGTCCGATACTCCGGGGAGTGCAAGAGGGAATACACGTAGTAGAAGACGTCATCCTTGGTCACCTCCGGCCCGTAGGCAGCCTGGTAGCTGCGTAGCGTGGCGTCGGTGATGTTGTCCACCCGGCGATAGCCCCCCAACACCTCCCCCTCCTGCCCGACGGCGGTGCTGGACTTCTTCGCATTTTCGTCACCGGAGAGATCTAGCATGCCTGACTCGGCCGCATGACGACCACCCGCCGGCTCCCATGTCCAGCGCGGGAAGAACTGGCCGGTGTAGGTGTAGAAGCTGAGGTGTGATGTCTCGGGACATGGGTGACGGTTCTGTGTCAGGACTTCGGTGACGTTTGGTGTGTCGGGACATGGGTGACAGTTAGGGTCTCTTGCGGCCGCGGCCTCCGCGCTGGTTGGTGGGGTCGGGTGGGTGGTGGGAGACGTAGGTGGTGCCTTGGGGCGGCCAGGTGTACTGGATCAGGACCTCGCCGTGGGTGTCGGCGAAGGTGATGGTGCTGGTGTCCCAGATCGCGATGACCTTGGAGGCCGCCAGGTGGCGGTTGACCAGGAACGCGATACCACCGATGTGGACGGTGCCGTTGCGGCCGACGGTCAGCTCGCGCTGTCCGGTGGCACCGATGGGCTTGTGACGACGCACCCGGCGCCGTGCGGTGGTGTCTGGCTGAGGGGCCGGGCCTCCTGGGGTGATGGGGGCGGTGTCGCGGTCCGGTCGGGGTGCCTGGGCCACCTCGGTGGCGTCCCAGGCCTGCTGCGGGGTGATGCGCCCGGGCAGGCCCTGGTGGGGGCGCTGGGTGTTGTAGATAAGGTCGAAGCGGTCGACCTGCTCCTGAAGCTCGGCGATGGAGGCGGCCAGGGGCTGCTGGTCCAGGTAGCGGAACAGGGTCTGGTGGAAGCGCTCGTTCTTGCCCTGGGTGGTGGGGTGGTAGGGCTTGGAGGTGATGGGCTCGACCCCCAGGGAGCGCACGTGCTCCACCAGGCGTCCGGTGACTCCGCGCCGGCTGGGATTGAGAGCGATGCCGTTGTCGGCCACGTAGCCGCTGGGGCACACCCCGGGCGGCTACGCCTTTGTCGAAGACGTCGATGGCGGCCTGGCTGGTCTCGCTGGAGGCGACCAGGGAGGCTACCGCCAGGCGGGAGTGGTCGTCCTGGAGCTGGAAGATGACCACCTTGCGTCCTTGGGTGATGACGTACTCGGTGGCATCGAGCTGCCAGCAGGCGTTGGGGGCGGGGTAGACGAACCGTCTCCAGGCCGCCCGTGGTCTCTTGGACGGCTCGGAGCGGGCCACCCCCTGGCCACGGAAGAGTCGGGCCAGCCACGCCGGTGAGGGCGCCTTCAGCCCCATGGAGACCATCTTGTCGTGCACACTGATCGGGCCTGTCCAGTTTTCTGTGTAAGCGTTTTACAGGTAGGGGTTGATTCGGTCGGGGTAGGCGGTGGTGAGCTGGGCCAGGGCCTTGTATCTGGTCGGTGGTGATCTGTCCTTCGACGAGTTTGCCCTTGGTTTTGCGCTTGGATGGTGGCAGTCCTTTCTCCTTGTCGCGTTCTCGGGCTCGTTTGTCCACAGGTGTCGCAGATCGCCAGCCACAGCAGCTTGATCACCGCCTCATCGGAGGGGAAGTGGCCGCGGTTCATCGGTGATCCTTGCGTAGCTGGTAGCTCGCAGTCTCGATCGTGTTGGTGGAGGGGGTACCTCCCACGAAGTGGGGGAGAGATGACACGCCTGAGCATCGGCGGGAAGTCCAGGAACGGGATGAACCTCTCCCAGGCCCGCTCCCAGGTCGCCACCGTCTGGGGGTACTTGACCCCCATGTCGGACTCGGAGAAGTCGGTCAGGGCCTGCCAGGCGGCCTCCTGGTTCGGGGCGGTGCAGATCGGTCTTGAGAGCGGCCGCGACCTTCCGGCGGTCCCCGTAGGAGACGAACCGCATCCAGGGGCACGGAACCGGGTGGACCACGCAGGTGGGGACCGTGGCCTGGGGCCAGGTCGCCTCGATCGCCTCGGGAAGGCCGGTGAGCCCGTCGCATTCCCCCGCGCGCTTCGCTCCCGTGCGGGAGGTGCCCCCTCTACGATCGGCACGTCCTTGACGCCTCTGTTGGCCAGCTCAGCGCACACGAGCCGCCCTTCAAGGAGGCTCCTTCCTCGGCCCGGGGCCCAGATCCTTAAGCCACGTGCTTGATCCCGTCCATGCCCCGCCCCGACCGCGATATGGGCCGAGCGGGAGGCGACCCGGTGAACAGGCGCGGACCATCGGCCCGAATCGCGCCTGCGGTAGACCACCGGGAAGAGGACTCCTCCAGCGGACGCGTGCTGCCACACGCGGGACAGCATCGGCTACCGCGTCGGCGGGTCCTCGAAATGGTCCCCACGCTGAGCACCCGCGCTGAGCGTGGAGGCCAGGTGGTGCTGGATATCGCGCACTTCTCAATTCCACCGGCGCATCAGGCCTGGTGATTCACACGTATCCAGGCCGTCCAGGCGGCGCTGACCTTTGCGCACCAGATGCGGGGTGAAGGTCCCGGCCCGGTCCCGGGGCACCACAGGTCTCGAAGGGCCCCATCCTGACGAGTCCACCATCTTGGACGTGGGCCCGTTCCTGGCGTTACCGCGTGCCTGGGTGGTCGGCTCGCCCTTGTCGTAACCCAGGTGCTCGCTCAAGCCAAGCGGCCAGGCCCCTCTCCAGGGCCTCCTTGACCAGAGCTGGTAGCAGGCCATCAGCCCCGGTCATGCTCACCTGCCCGGAATCAATCTGCTCAAACAAGCCATCCAGAGCCCCAGCCGAGCGCAGCTGGTCGACCACATCCCGCCCACCAGCAGGAGCCCTGTTGTCATCATCAGTAGCAGTCATCAGTGTCAGTCCTTCCACAAGGGCTTACACAAACCATTGAACAGGCTCACCGCCAAGGATCTCTACTATGACAACCACCGCGCCGACCAACCAGCCGCCGCATGACAACAACCCCTCCACAAAACCCGGGACGATCCAACCCCACCCAATGACCCACAAACCCATGGTCATGACATGGACAGCCCTTCCAACTCGACCCACGCGAGTGCTAGCATTACAACTGGATGTATCCCTTCTACCACTTCCAAGGAGTCAGTCATGAAGCTCACCACCACCTCCTCGCTCGAGCACCGCGTCCGCACAACGCAGTTCGCCGTCACGTCCGCCTTCGGCGGCGCCAGCGTCAATGTCGATCTGCTCGCCCCGGGCGGCTCGACCTGCAGCAGCGCCGGCAGTTCGAGCTCGTGCTCGACCTGCGCCGTCACCGCTCCGGTGCGCTGACCAGACCAACCACTCAATCGAATAAACACGCCTGTGCCGGGAACCTTCGGGTTCCTGGCACAACTGCGTCAACGCCTCCGGTCGAACTCGCGGGTTGCCCATCCGAACGCGATACCTGACATCAACAATGTGATGACCCAGCTCCGCGCGCCTGCCGCCACCAGACCATTGCTGCTGAACTGTTCCCGGGCGCCCTGGACCAGGTGCCACAGCGGGTTGAAGTGGGCAGTGGCGACGATCCAGTGCGGGGCGAATGACATGGGCAGCATGATCCCGGACAGGAGGAGGATCGGCAGCAGGATGAGGTTGAAGATCGCGGACAGTGCTCCCTCGCTCTTGGTCTTGAGCGCCACGGCATAAGAGATTCCCGCAAACGTCGTCCCTGTTCCGAGAACCGTCACGAGGTAGGTCATCAGTCCCCATGCGCTGGGCCTGGCCCCAAGGACGAGGCCGACGAGAAAGACGACCAGTATGGGGGCAGACATCAACAAAACGTCACGTGTGATTCTGCCGGCCATCACGGTGCTTCCCTTGGCTGGAGTGCTCCAGATACGTTCGAGGATCCCGAGGCGGTATTCAAGGATGATGGTGAGCCCCACGAAGGCGCCGATGGTCATCGCCATCTGGATCGACAGACCTGTGACGTACATGGAATAGGCGGCAGCCCGAGTGGTTCCTTGGAGTCTCATCGTGGAGACGAACAGAGGACCAAAGAGGGCGAGGTAGATGATGGGTTGCACGAAGGTTAAGGCAAAATCGCGCCGAGCCCTCAGCGCCAACGTCATGTAGCGCGCAAGACACGCTTTCATGAGAGCTGCTCCTTCCCCGAGGTTTCCGTGATGGCCAAGAACGCCTCTTCGAGGGACGCCTCACGAATGCTGATCGAGCTCATCTCGACGGCGTTGCGCGTAAGGGTCTGGCTGACCAGAGCTGCATCGGAGTTGGGATGCTTGGACGGGATGCGGATCCGGTTGCCATCTCGCGCCACGGCAGGGAATGTGCCGGCCAAGACGCTGACGGCACGCTCGCTGCTGTCTCCAGCAACGGTGACGGTCGCTTCTCCCACCGCGTACTGCTCGCAAATCGTTGCGGGGGAACCGGTGGCGACTACCGAGCCGTGGTTCATCACGCTGACGTCGGAGAGATGGTCGGCGACCTCGTCGATGTAGTGGGTGGTGACCAGGAAAGCAGCGCCTGTTTCGCGGCGGACGGACTGGACTGTCTGCCACAAGGACAGTCGTGTCGCAGGGTCGAGACCCAGGGTCGGCTCGTCGAGAAGAACGACGGATGGATGCCCCACCAGTGCAAGGCCGACCTCAACGACCCTCTTCTGGCCGCCTGACAACCGCCCAACGTCCCAGTCCATGAGGTAGCCACAGTTCAGCATCGCCGCGACGGCGTCGACGCTCGACCGTGCCTGACGGGCTGACTGGCCGAAACACTGGGCATGGAAGGTCATCTCCTCCCGGCAGGTCAGGCCGTACTGGAGTCCGCCCTTTTGGGACACATATCCCAAACAGGAACGCCCTTCGGGTGATCCCCATGCGACGTCACCGGAGTCGGCGGACAAGAGACCCGCTACAATCCTGACGAGAGTGGTCTTCCCGGCGCCATTTGGTCCGAACAGGCCCACCATCTCGCCGGGGTAGAGATCCAAGGAAACCCCTCGTAGTGCCGGGACCTCGTACCCGCCATGGACGACGTACTTCTTCGTGAGCTGCGCGATCGACAGTGCAGGTCTTGGTAGAACGCGCTCTGGGATGGCCGATGGCATGTCAGATGTCCAGGACTTCGAAGGGGGGAATGGCGAGGGCTGATTCGACGCGTTCAGCCAAGGCGCCATCGACCTGGCCCAAGTGCTCAATGTCGGGGTACACGACCATCGTCTTGTCGCCCGCGACCCAGAAGTCACGATCCCACGTCTCGGGGTGGGACCACAGGTTCTCCTGGCCTGCGGCCCAGTCGGGCAGCTTCTGCTGGATCTTGGTGGCGACAGCCAGCTGGTTCTTGGCGGTCTGGTAGACGGTGTCGATGCGGGTCCCCTCGGGGGCTGGTTGACTGACGCGGACCAGGCGTCGCCCCATGAAGGTGACCCTGTGGTCTACGCCGTCAGTGCGCAGCATGAGTTCGATCTCCTCGTAGCCCGCGCCCGCTCGTTGGTGCTTCTTCACGTAGTCGCGGAGCGCTTCCGCGACAGCTGCCGACAGTCCACCAGCGATCTCGCTAGCTTCGGTGAAAAGGCTCACGTCGTCTTCCGCGACATACACGTTTCTATTGGGCATGATCATAACTATACGCATATTTGTGACGCTCGTCAAGCCCACCCGCATACCTGACTTGTGCCACTTTAGTGCCCTGGGAGCTGGACGGCTGTGATGATGTCGGCGGCTTCGGCGGTGATCTGGGGTTGGGTGGTGATGGTGTGCCCGGCGATGGTGACCTCCACGCTCTGCAGCGGCTGGAGCGCGTGGATGATGCGCTTGATGGGCATGCCGGTGGTGTCCTGCAGGTGGCGGGCGACGGCTAGGGCGGCCATGACCGTGGTCAGGTGGACCTCGATGGAGTCACGCTGGTGGTGGAAGACCGGGCGGGCCCGCAGGTCGTGCTTGGACATGTGCCACGACTGCTCGACGTGCCACAGGGAGCGGCAGGAGGCCACTGGATCGTCCTGGGGTTGATGGAGGTGGTGATGACACGGGAGGATCACTGCTATGGGACGCAAGAAGTACCCCGATGAGCTGCGGGAGCGGGCCACGAGGATGGCGCTGGAGGCGCTGGCCGATCCGGGTCGGGCCAAGGGGGCGATCCGCAGGATCGCCAATGAGCTGGGGGTTCATCCCGAGGCTGTGCGCACCTGGGTCAAGAAGGCCCAGATCGACGCAGGCCTCAGGGCGGGAACCACCACGCAGGACGCGACGAGGATCAAGGAACTGGAGAAGGAGGTCCGCGAGTTGAGACGGGCCAATGAGATCCTGCGCAAGGCGAGCGCTTATTTCGCCCAGGCGGAGCTCGACCGCCGGTAGAGGTCCTCGAATTCCTGGACAGGCCCACTGATCGGGCCGTGGTCCAAACCTGAGCGCTCCAGGGCCGCCCGCACCTCCAGGGACTGGGAGCGCACCGCCTCAGGCAGACGGGCCGGGCTGGTACGCGGGCGACGCGACCGGGGCTCAAGCACCGCCGCCGGCCCCTCCAGACGGGCTCGGCGCCGCAGGACGTAGAACGTCTTGCGTGAGATGGAGTGCTCAGCGCAGAACGTCGTCACCGCCCCACGAGGCGCGTCATCAGGCCACCGGGCGATCGCCAGACGGACACGAGGATCAACACTAAGGTTCTTATCAGAGCTCACCGCTCAATCTCAGACCACAAGTGTCACCCCCAGAACCCACCGAAGTGTCACCGATGTCGTGACACAGAACCGTCACCCATGTCCAGAGACATAACACTGGCACGTCAGGTCAACCAGACGGCTAACCGCATTCGAGGCTTGTACACCCAGACCCCGCCCCGCCTTCGAGGCCGTCCTGGGATCCCTCTTGGCCCGCGACGCCATCTTGGAGGCCATAGCGGCCCGACACCGCCCCCACCGCGCTGAAGAAGGCAGGCAAAGCACGCATCGATGTCAGGCTGAAGAAGCACGGAGCCCGCCGCCATGCCGCCTGGGCCCAGCAGATCTGCGATGCCCTGGACAAGCAGGCCGTGACGGTGGCAGGCACCGAGGCTGCCGGGCGGTCCTGCCCCACCTGGCCCACCCGGCTCATCGCCTTGCACTCCCAAAGGGCTGATATCGCCGGCCGTGTCGAGGCTCTGGCGGGTGTCCCACCCTCTCTTGCCCGGCCCCTGACCACCCGTGCCCGGCATCAGGGGTCCCGGCCGCCGCCGTCTTCCTGGCCGAGACCCTGGGCAAGACCTTCACCACCGGGGCCCAACCTGGCCTCCCACATCCGGCCTGGCACCGGTGACCAGGAGGTCGGGATCCTCGATCAGGGGCGAGAGGCGTCTCCCATGCCGGCAACAAGAGACTCAAACGCGCCATGTTCGGCTCCGCCTTCGCCTCCCTCAGATCCGACCCCATCAGCCGCGCCTACTACCAGCGCAAACGAGACCAAGGCAAACGCCCGGGCCGATGCCGTCCTTGCCCTGGCCCACCGCTGCATCCTGACCCTGACTGAACGCCATGATCCCAGACGCAGCCCTCTACGACCCCCAACCAGCAGCACAGCTACCCACCGCCGCTTGACACACCACATAGAGGCACCCAATCGCCACTCACGCCGTTCCAACGAAAATCCCGCACCGATCACCGAGAACCCGAAAAGTGGCACGAGTCACGACATAGGGATCGCGAGGGTTACTGGCTGGCCCCAGCGGGCTGCTATTGTCCTGAGTGTTCGGGACGCCTCAGCAAGGGGACAGACCATGGCATCTACACCAAACGGGTTGCGCAAGGCCAGCTCGGCAATCACCTCGTATCGAGCGCAGAGCCCAGGGACGGAAGGTGTGGGTTTCCGGACCCATCAGTTCCGATGCGACAACACCGATGGACCGGGCCTGTCCAGCGTGGCAGCCGACTTCCTTCTGGCTTCCCGGATCGGTCGGGGCGACATGGAGTTCAACGTCTCGGTCGGTGACTACTTCGTTGATCCCATGATCGTCACGTACGGCGAAATGGATCGCGACTCACTGATCGATGATGGGATCGACCTTCCCAAGTCCAGCAGGCTGCGTGTCCCGCTGGAGCAAGTGATTGCTCGCCGCCGCAGTGGCCGTGACTACACCGGGGAACCTCTAGATCTGCGTGATGTGGCCACTTTCTTGCGGGGGGCTGCCGGTGTGACCGGTCATCTGAATGTCCCGCGGTCCAATGGTGACACCGTGCAGTACAATCTGCGCGCTGTTCCCTCGGGGGGTGGCCTGTACCCCGTGTCGGTGTTCATGTCCGCCCAGCATGTCTCCGGCCTGGACCGCGGCGTCTACCGGTACTCGCCGATCGTCGACAAGCTGGTTCCCGTGGTCGGCCCGGAAGGCTGTCTGGGGGTTCGCAACGCGTTGGCCGGTGAGCCTGCTATCGAACAGTCCGATGCGGCCGGGGTGCAGTTGATCTTCGTCATCTCCCCATGGCGTTCGATGCGCAAGTACGGGCCCAGAGGGCTCAGGTTCGCCTTTCAGGAAGCCGGGGCGATCGCCCAGCAGATCAACCTGATCTGCACCGCTCTCGGGCTAGCGTCGGTGGAATCGTCCAGTTTTTACGAGGACGAGCTCAACGAGGCGTTGAAGCTCGATGGGATCTTTGAAACCGCTACCCACACGATGACCGTGGGCGTCCAAGCCTAGGTTGGTACAGGAGCCAAAGTGAGCAACCAATTCTCTCCGGGCCTGATGATGGTTCCCTACTCGATGGACCGGGTGGAGCTACGTCGGGGAGTCTGGAACACAGAGAGCACCATTCTGGAAGACGACGAAGCCACGGGAACCCTGTGGCCCACTTTGGACCTGCTGAGTCAAGGAGCGGAGCACTCCGAGATCCTCTCCCGGGTTCCAGGGCTGACGCGGACGGCGCTGGAGGACGTGGTCACGCAGCTGACGGCGCTCGGCGCGCTGATCTCCCCCGACCAGGACACGAGCGATGGCTGGCAGCCACGGCCGGTGTGGGTCGTCAGTGACGACACCGACCTCGCGGACCTGACGCGACAGTTCCTGGTGGACGAGGGCCTTGACGTCACCGTGGTGAGCGACGATACCAAGCCGCCGGCATCCTTCTTCACCGGCCTGCGCCTTGACCAGTCGGCCGATGAGCTGCTGATGGAAGAACAGGCACTCGAGATTGTGTCAGCGATGCACCCCGCCGCGCAGCCGCAGCCCGTGCTGGTCGTGGTGCTGGCGCAGAACAACCCTGCAATGCTTCGGGCGCTGGATCTCCTCGCGCGCCGCGCGGGTCTGGCCTGGCTCCACGCGGTGATCGATGGGCCCGCGTTGTACGTCGGGCCCTTCATCATTCCCGGACTGACGGCGTCCTACCGGACCTTCGAGCAGCGGGTCTCGATGAACCTGCGTGAACGTCAGGGTTACCTATCCTGGATGCGGTCCGCGGCTGACCAGGTGCAGGCCGGACGTCCCGAGGTGGCGGTGTCTACCAGAGCGCTGCTCGCCGCACACGTCGCCCATGAGACCACCAGCATCGCCCGGGGAGGCCTCAGCACCACGCGGAACAAGGTCCTGTCGATCTACCTCCCGACAATGGAGATCGCCTTCAACGATGTTCTGCCGATGGCCAAGTTCGATGGCACATCGCAGTTCGCTGCCGCGTCTGACCTCTACTACGACATTCGTGAGTGGATTTCGGAGGGCGGCCGATGAAGCTAAGCCAAGACAGTGATCCCGTCGAGAGCGCAGCACGTCTAAAGCGGCAGACCTACAGCCCACTGTGCGGTCTCGTGACTTCGGTGGGCTACTCCCTCCACCCTGCGCGGGGGCCTCACGTGCGGGTCAACGGAGGAGAACTCACGGGAATGCACGCGCTCCTCGACCGTCCAGACCCGAAGCCTGGCAGCTACCACATTGGCGGGGTTGGCCTAAACGAGTTCGAGGCCGAGATCAAGGTCTACGCCGAGGCGGCCGAGCGGTACTGCGCCGGAACCGGGATCCTCAACAGTTCCTTCGAGCGGCGCTGGGCCACCCGGCAGGACCTGGCTGCCCAAACAGGTGACGAGGTCCTCGACCTGAGCGCCTTCGGGTTCGCGGAACCAACCCTCGGCGGCCCGTTCGACTCCTACAGCGACACGGCGCCCCTGACCTGGGTCAAGGTGCCGCGCGTGGGAACGGCTGGACCGGAGTGGGTTCCGGCGCAGTTCTTCTACTTGGGCTACAACCCTCGCAGACACGACGGCGAACCGTGGCTGGGTACGGCCGTGACCACCGGCACAGCCGTCCACACCACCCGCATGGCCGCCACCCTGGCAGCATCCTTCGAACTCATCCAGGTCGATGCCGCCATGGGCCTTTGGCACGGCTCGTCGGCCCCAGTGCGCATTGCCTTGGACGGCCACCGGCTCGACCGCATCCGACGACTCCTCGAGCGGTCAGCTGGCAGTAGCCATGAGTTGCGCTTCTACTGGCTCCCCTCACCAAGCCTGCAGAACTTCACCATCGCATGCCTGATGGTGGGCAAGGGCAGCCAAGTCCCCCTCGTCGCGGTGGGCCTCGGCGCCGACGCCACCCTCGAGGGAGCCATGTACAAGGCCTTCCTGGAGTGCAGCGGAGTCCGGATGCTCGCTGTCTGGGCATCCTTCGACTCTGAGGATTCCTCCACCATGTCCACCGACGCCATGCTCGATCTCGACTCGAACGTCTCCTACTACGCACGCAACAGCCGGGCCGCCCAGTCCGTCGTGACCAGGTTTGAGACGGGAGTCTCCGCACACGCCGACGACCTCCCGCCCGACAACACCCATACCGGTGCTGATCTGATTCGTGATGTCGTCACGAGCATCACCTCCGTCTCCCCCCTATACGTCGAGGACTTCACCACACCGGAGATCCGGGGCTTGGGATTGTACTGTGTCAGACTCTGGGCGCCGGGCCTGCTCGCGCTGTCGCTGCCGAGCGCACCCATGCGGCAACACCCTCGCTACCGTGCCTACGGTGACTTCGGCAATCCCGCGCCCCATCCTTACCCCTAGCAGAAGCTGGACCGGGATGCCCTTTTTGTCCTGCTTCGCCCTCGTCGCGGTTGGTTTGGTTAGCTGGTCGCCAGCGACCCTGACGAAGATGGTCGGCAACCTCAACAGTAAGGCTCGCTACGCGACCACCTACGTCATCGTTCTGGGCCTTCTCGCGATCACCTGCCTGGCGCTGAGCCCCATCCGGAACCTCCAAACGGCGCACGGATGGGGCATGGTCCTGTGCGGAATCGCCGTCTCCCTCCTCGCTCCCCCGGCAGCCGCGTGGCTTGACGCAAGAATTCTCCGGGACGTCACGGGACGCCTGGTAGCAGGCCGGGAACGGCCCCAGAACACCGCCCCCACCTATCGCAGCGGTGACGCGAGTGCTCAGCAACCGGTGTGGGTGACCCGGGCGCAGGTGGCCCGATCAGTCCAGAACATGCCCCTGTGGCAGCTACTGGTGATCGGGGCCGGGGAAGAGGTCGGATTCCGTCTTGGGGTGCCGATCGTGGCTCTGCGAGCGACACCGCAGTGGCTGACGCTAACCCTTCTCGGAGCTGCACTGTTCGCCTACGGCCATTCAGTCTTCGGCCGGGGACAGATCTTGGCTAAGGTGCCGCTGGTAGTGCTGGGAACGGTCCTGTTCATCTACTGGGGGATCTGGGCTTGTGTCGTTGCCCACCTTGTCTACAACGCCCAGTACTGGTGGAACAGGAACGCGACTCATCGGCGCAGGATACCGAGCATATGATCATCACCGCCATAGCCTTGACTCTTTACGTCGGCTACTACTTCGTTTCCAAGCCGTTCCTCCGCAAGCTGTCGAATGCTGCAGCCCGGTCCGGTCTCCCAATCCTCGCAAACGCGACCATCGCCGAACGACAAGCAACAATCCAGATGTCCTTGGTGGTGGCTGCCCACCTCATCATGGTGTGTTTTCTGTCCCTCTTGGTCCTGCCCCGGCAATGGTGGCTCTATCAAGCCAGCCATCTGGGAATTCAGAGCATCGCCGTCCTGCTCGCCGTGCTCCTAGGGGTCGGGGAATCCGTTGCTTCGGGAGTCCTCGCGGAGATGCTCTACACCGTGCTCGGATGGATAGACAAGCGTCGTGAGCAACTAAGCCACCCGTCACATCTGGCAGTCGAGATGGTCGAAGCCAGTGCCGGTGGCTGGATGAAGACGATCCGGGTGTCCGTGGAGGCCAACCTGATCGTGGGGGTAGCGTTGCTGACGCTTCAGCTGGCTTGCGAAGAGATTATCTTCCGGTTCATCTTTCCGCGTTGTCTGCCGGGGCACATGTGGACTGCCGGGGTGCTATTCATCATCATGCAGTTCAGCGGTTTGAAACGGCGTATCGGAGGAGTTTTCGCAGCGGTCGGGGCCACAGTGATGGCAGTCAGCCAGGGATATCTCGCCACACGGGCGGACTTCCTAGCCCCACTGGTTGTGGCTCATCTCGTTATGTTCCTCAGCTCACGCACCCTGTCCAACAAGTGAGGGAGCGGCGCAAGCGCCACCCCCTCAGCGGGCCGATCGAAGAATCAGTCTTGTCAGCCGTGCGGTTGTGCCACTACGGCACAGGTCGAGCAGGAGCAGCACGAGCCAGAGCTCGAACTGGTGGATCCGCCAGGAGCGAGCATGTCCACCTGAGCACCGAACCCCAGGACGTTGCTCAGGGCGGTCTGGACGGTGCGAACCCGATGGTCGCTGACGGTCTTGACAGTAACCGGCATGATCGCCATCCCTTCTTCGTTGGAAATCCGACGATGCCAGCGTAACAGTTGACAGTTGACTGCGTCTAGTCCCCGACGAGACTCATGAAGGATGCCCGCGTAAGAGGGTCGGTGCCTCATGTAGGACTGCCCGCGAAGCTCGTGGACCGTGGTGGGCATGGGAAGTGGGTTGTCGATGCAGGTCAGGGCCGAGATCACGGGAAAGTACGCCATGGTGTACACCAGGGCGTCGAAGAAGGACAAGGGACGGATCCTTGATGAGGTCTGCGCAGTCACTGGCTGGAGTCGGGACAACGCGCGCCGACGCCTGGTGGCCGCAGCCAGGCGCCCACCGGGTCGCCGAAAGTCGGCGGAGCGCAGGGCTAGATGTACTTCCCCGTGAGGTTGTGAATGCGGCTGGCGGGGGTTTGGCCGTTCAGGGCGGTGTGGGGTCGGTGGTGGTTGTAGTGGTGGAGCCAGGTCTGGTAGGCG
>ERZ773044.716-NODE-716-length-13237-cov-62.4936_pt1 | contig 13237 bp, 7 predicted proteins | sample MGYA00511897_ERZ773044 | MGnify/ENA primary metagenome ERZ773044 (study PRJEB29015, sample SAMEA2738116) | human oral metagenome | biome: human oral; feature: human-associated habitat; material: saliva | place: China | collected 2170 ...
TACACAAGTCTTAGCTAATAGGTCTAGACTAAGACTGATCATTACTAAAACCACGAATAGAGGACACACATGTCTATGTCGCATAACGCGAAGCGCTCATGGGCGTTTCTAGCGTCTGCCGCCGTTGGTCTCAGTGGCATCGCCGCCACTCCCGCCCTAGCGAATCAGCCCGCACCGACCGCACAGATCGTCTCTGAGCAGGCGCCAGCTGCCGCATCACAAAGCCTGCAGGATGCATCCGTAGATTGGGGCGTCAAATCCTCATTCCGCAGATACATCACCGGTCCTGTCGCTGGTGGTTCGCAGGAACTAACCGGTGCTACCTCCAATGCGGATGGTTCTTATCACTTCACCGCCGCTGAAGGTACCGTCGAAGCAGACGGTTCGTACCACGTTAAATTCACCGGTTCCAGCGTGAAGTACACCGGGCACCACGGCGTGCTCGAAGTAACTATCAGCGACTTAGAACTTGTCATCAAAGACGGGCAAGGCAGCCTATACGCAAATATCAGCGAACGCCCCTATAACGGCAACACCACCCCGAACCCGCCCGTACAGCACGATCACACGCTGATTGGTACTTTCGATGCTTCCTCCCTGAAAAACGAGGGCGGGCAGCTGACCTTGGCAGCATCTGATGCCACCAAGGTGAAACTCAGCGCAGAAGCAACTTCGGTGTTTGCCGGGTTCTATCAGGCGGGGCAAGAGCTGGATGCGCTGGCATTCTCCGCGAAGCTCGTTACCAAGCAGGCACCGGCACCGGAGAAACCTGCTGATCCGACCCCGGAGCCGACTCAGCCTGCACCTGAGCCTACTCAACCCGAGAAGCCTGCACCCGAACCGAGTAAGCCTGCCGATCCAGCTCCTGAGCCATCTCAGCCTGCGCCAGAGCAAAGTAAACCTGCTGAAATGCCAGAGCCGCAGCCTTCACAGAGTTCCGAAGCTCCGGCACCGCAACCCTCTCAAACTTCTGAGGCACCTGCTTCCACCCCTTCAGGGCCCAGCGCACCCAGCTCTCAACCGGCACCGCAGCCCTCACAGAGCTCGGAAGCCGCTAAGCCCGCACCGGTTCAGCCTCCGGCTACCGATGCAGCACCGAGAGCCGACGTGCCGAGAGGACAGGGGCACATTATTGAATCCGGCACCCTGACCTGGAATATTCGTGATTCCTTCCTGCACTACCTCAACACCATTGCGCGCGGTAGCATCACCGTCGAGGGTCTGTCGAAGAACGCGGCGGGCGGGCTCGACTTTAACAGCGCATCCGGCTCGTACGATGAGGCAACGAAGACCGGTCAGATCAACTTCGCGGGCAAGGTGCACATTAGCGGGCATCACGGCCAGCTCAACAGCAGCTTCGAGAACACTCGCCTAGTCATCAAAGAGGGCAAGGGCTACCTGGTTGTCGACGCCGAAGCGCTCAACATGCAGGGCGAAAACCGCACCTTCAAAGATCTTGTACTAGCCGAGGTCGATTTGAGCGGTGCAACCTTAGAAAATAACGTGCTCTCGGCTAAGAATGCAGCCGTTACCGTTACCGTCGAGGGGTCCGAGGCAATCTTCGCCGGGCAGTACAATGACGCCGACAAGCGCGCTATGGCTCCGCTCTCCTTCAGCGCAAAACTCGGTTCTCAGCTGGTGGAAAACAAGGTTACCGACACCACGGTTAAGGGTTCTAACACCGGCAGCGGTTCGGCGAACCTAGGTAATAACGCAAACGCGGGTATTGGCGGCACGAACTTTGGCGGTTCCGTGAACAATGGCGGCGGCAATGCCTCCCCTTCCCGTAACGGCTCCACCCCGGCTGCACACCCGAATGGCGGTAAGAGCGGTTCCTTCAGCAGCGTCTCAAAGAACCCCGCCCAGCCCGTCTGCACCCCGGTGACCGTGACCAAGCAGGTTCCCGTTAAGGCTGCAAAGAATGCACCGGCTGCATCCGCAGATGGTAAGGTCGCCAGCGCAGACCTTGGATGGGGCGTGCGCGATTCCTTCCGCAACTACATTCGCGGCGGCATCGCTAACGGCAGCTGGGATCTGAACGGCACCACCTATTCCAATAACGCCTTCCAGTGGGCGAAGGGCACGGGTTCCTTCAAGGATGGTAAGGGCTCAATTTCCTTCACAGGTTCGGTGCATTTCACCGGACACCACGGAATTCTGGACACCACCATCTCAAACCCGCGTCTGGAGATCAACGGCAAGACCGCGGTTCTCTACGCAACGATGGTCGGCAACGATATGGACGGCAAATCGCATAATTACGGTGAAGTTGCTCTGCTCAACGTTGATGTGAGCGGTTTGCAGGTCTCTGGCGATAAGATTTCCATCAGCGGTGCGGGCACTACCATTACCGCTGAGGGTGCTAAAGCGTTTGCAGGCTTCTACGAGGCGGGTAAGGATATGGCTCCGCTGAGCTTCTCAGCGTCGCTTTCGGGTACACAGCCCGCGGGCAACACCACCAAGACCCAGACCACCCAAACTGTGACCGAAACCGTATATCAGGGTCAGGGATGCGAATCTCTCAACGCACGCGGCTCTCATGGTCGTCTGGCGCATACCGGTGCCAGCGGTGTAGAGGCTGGGGTTGCTGGTGGTCTGGCCTCTCTGGTCGCCGGTATTGGTGCCGTACTGTACACGCGCCGTCGCAAGTCCTCCAGGATGTCTGAGCGCTCCGAATAAACCTAAGATCGGCCTATCAACCACCGGCATATGCGGTGATTCTTAGGCTCGGGTTTATTCCTCGGTGCAGCATCCGCACCTCATAGCTCACCGGATGCGCCAGGGTGCGGGTAGTATCGACTACCCGCACCCTCACCCTAAGCACACGCTCTCATCACGAATACATACACTCACAGTTTTAGCCGATAGGAACTCTTCATATGGCTTTTCGTCTCTCACACCCCGGCGCAACAACACGCCCCAAACACCGGCACGGCAGAGCGAGCGCATCGCAGAAGGTTACCGCCGCGCTATTAGCGGCATCCATATTTTTTATCTCCGGATGCGGCATCGGCACCCAAAATCCGGGCAGCACGAGCGCATCCTCGCATTCCGTGGTTGATGAACAGACCACCAAGTCTGAGCTTGAGAACCTTGCGCAGGAGCTCAAGAGCAATGTTTCTTCCGATCCGAAATCGCTGACGGGTCCCAGCAGCGCGAAGAACACCCCCGAAGTTCAGCCGATGGTTGAGACTCCCACCCCGCAGCTTCCCGTGACTTTCAAGGATTTCAAGGGCGATGAGGTGACTGTTAAGTCGGCGAACCGCATCCTGGCTCTTGATCTGTATGGCACTCTCGCGCAAGAGGTTATCTCGCTGGGTTTGGGTGATCGTCTGGTTGGCCGTGTGACGTCTTCAACCGAGTCTTCGTTAGCGAAGCTGCCGCTCGTCACTCAGAACGGCCACGATCTGAACGCGGATGCGATTCTCGCGACGAACCCCGATCTTGTGCTCTGGGATAAGAGCAATGGCCCCGAAGAAGTTGTTGAACAACTGCGCGATGCGGGCGTGACTGTGGTGGTGTTCGACCATGAGAGGCGCATGGATAAGATTATTCCCCAGCTCAAGGCTGTGGCACAGGCTTTAGGTGTGCAGGAGGCGGGCGATAAGGTCGCCGAGCGCGTGCAGAAAGACCTTGATTATGCCCTGAATACCATCAAAGAAGTTGCCCCTGAAGGCGATAAGAAACTGTCAATGGCATTCCTGTACGTGCGTGGTAATGCCGGGGTATTCTTCATTCTCGGCAAGGGTTCCGGCGCGGATGATCTGATTGCCGCGCTTGAGGGCAGGGATGTGGCTTCCGAGCAGGGCGCGCGCAACATTGTTCCCGCGAATAGCGAGGCGCTGGTCAAGGTGAACCCGGATGTCATTTTGACCATGACTCACGGCGTGGAATCCACTGGCGGCTTGGATGGATTCTTGGCACGCCCGGGGGTTGCCGAAACGAACGCGGGAAAGAGCAGGCGCGTGGTTGATATGAACGACGGGCAGATTCTATCCTATGGTCCGAATACCCCCGCCGTTCTGCTTTCCCTAGCTCGCGCTATCTATGCACCCCAGCGTTAAGAGGCTCCACCTGTGAATTCGTCCAACCGCACCGATGCGGCGCTGCCCAGCGCGGATTATCGCAGCAAACGCCGCATCCGTATTCTCGCAACTTTTGGCTTTCTGAGTATTGCCCTGATCGTCATAACCGTGGTGTCTGCGGGGTTGGGTCAGTACAATATTCCGACCGATCATGTGGTGGCTTCGCTGGGGCGCCGCTTGGGTATGATTCCCAAGGATCCGACCGCCTATCTTGAAGACAGCACCCTGTGGAATATTCGTTTTCCGCGTGTGCTTTTGGGGCTGCTCGTGGGCGCTGCCCTGGGATGCTCGGGCGCGGTCATGCAAGCGGTTTTCGGTAACCCGCTGGCCGAGCCCGGGGTTATCGGTGTGTCTTCGGGCGCCGCGGTGGGAGCATGTGTAGCGGTCGTTTTCAATCTCGAATTCTTCGATATTTACACGGTTCCAGCTTTCGCCTTCGGCGGTGCCCTCGCGGCAACAGCACTGGTTTATTTTCTCTCGCGTTCCTCAGGTCGGGCGAAAGTTCTCTCCATGATTTTGACGGGTATTGCGGTAACAGCAGTGGCAAACGCCGCAATCGCGTTCTGCCTGTACCTGGCCGATAATGTCAGCCGCGACCGCATCGTCTTCTGGCAGATGGGATCGCTCAACGGGTCTACGTGGAAGGCTCTTGCCAGCGTGTGGTTCGTGATCGTAGCGGGGCTAATCATGTGCTTGATGATTTCACGCAAACTTGATCTGTTGGCGCTGGGCGAGCGCGCAGCGCAGCATTCCGGGGTGAACGTTGAGCGTCTGCGCGGTGTTGCGATTGCTGCTACGGCGCTTTTGACGGGTGCGGCGGTGGCTCATGCGGGCATTATCGCCTTTGTGGGGCTGATTATTCCGCATCTGCTTCGGCTTATTTTGGGGCCGTCTAACCGTTTGCTGCTGCCTGCTTCGGCACTGGGCGGGGCGCTGTTAATTGCGCTTTCCGATTTGGGGGCGCGCACGCTCATTCCGGTCTCTGACCTGCCGATCGGTATTTTTACGGCGCTCGTGGGTGGCCCTACGTTCTTCTTCCTGCTGCGCCGTTCGATGGGGAAGGGAGGTCTCTGATGCTTACTGTTGATGGGGTGTCGCTGTCAGTGGGTGGGCGGCGCATCTTAGAGGATGTCTCTTTTGAGGTTCAGGCGGGCGAGGTTGTATCGCTCATCGGTCCCAATGGTGCCGGTAAGTCCACGATTTTGGGGGTTATTGCAGGCGATATTAAGCCCGATTCCGGTTCGGTGCTGCTCAAGGATAAGCCGGTGGGTGAGTATTCATATCTTGAGCTTGCGCGCCTGCGTGCCCTGCTGCTGCAGAAAACTCAGGTGGCGTTTTCGTACCTGGCACACGAGGTAGTGGCGATGGGGCGCACCCCGTGGCGCGGTACCAAGCGTGCGCATGAGGACGACGCCGTGATCGAGCAGATGATGGCGCGCACGCACACAGAGATGATGGCAAATCGCGATGTGACAACCCTTTCGGGCGGCGAAAGCGGGCGCGTGCATTTGGCTCGTATTTTTGCGCAGCAGACTCCCCTAGTGCTCTTGGATGAGCCTACGGCGGCGCTGGATATTAAGCATCAGGAACAGACCCTGCAGATGAGCCGGGAGCTTGCCGCCGAGGGTACGGCGGTGTTGGCGGTTCTGCATGATTTAGATGTGGCGGCGGCGTATTCGGATAGGATCGTGCTGCTGGATAAGGGTCGTGTGGCTGCCAACGGCACCCCCGCTCAGGTGTGTACCGAGGAGCGGCTGAGCCGTGTGTATCAGCATCCGATTGAGGTTTTGGAGCATCCGGTGACGAAGCGGCCTCTGGTTCTACCGCGGCGATAGAGCGGCACTGTGCTTTGAGCCGTCCTTTTTCTGGGCTGCTACCCCAAATATTTCATGCCGGTATCTAGCGGATTCTCAGTATATTCCCAGTTCGGCATATAAGCCCTGCGCCATCGTTACTTGTTAGAATAAAGTAATGCCCGGCGCAGGGTTATTTCTCGTGATAAGAAGTCTGAACTCGCCCGGGTGCAGCCCAAACTATATGTATTACTCTTCCCCTACCCCACGAAGGAGAGTACCCCATCCATGAGTTCTGACCAGCACAAGACAATGCTGTCTGAAGCCTCCGGTTATGTTCCCGAATATTCTGCTCAGGCACACAGCGGTTCCCAAGAGCTTGCTGTTCACGGGCTCAGCAGCGATGAGGTTGCTAAGCTCACCGCCGCCGGTAAGGTCAACGCTCAGAATAATAAGTCTTCCCGCACCTTGTGGAGCATTATGCGGGCACACCTATTTACGGTATTTAACCTGGTGCTTGGGCTGTGCGGTCTGGTTGTGATTCTATACCAGCGTTGGGCTGATTTGCTCTTTCTGTTCGCCGTGGTGGCGAATGTGATTATCGGTTTTGTGCAGGAGTACAAGGCTAAACTTGAGCTCGACCGTATCTCTCTGCTTGACCGATCCCCGATCACGGCGGTGCGCGATGGCGCTATGATCGAGGTTCCTATGGAGTCCCTGGTTGAGGGCGATGTGGTAGTGCTCAAACGCGGCGACCAGGTTCCTGCGGATGCGGTGGTCCTCACCTCCGACTCGCTAGAGCTGGATGAATCCCTGCTGACCGGCGAGAATGACCCGATTCCGAAACGTCCGGGCGATATGGTGCTTTCGGCATCGAGCGTGCTCGGCGGCACCGGGCGTGTACTGCTCTCGGCGGTGGGCTCCGAGTCCCGCGCAAGCAAAATTTCCGATGAGGCCCGACAGTTCTCGCGCATCCAGTCTGAGCTTCGCGATGCGCTCGACCGCGTGGTGCGGTGGATTACCTTCGGCCTTGCCATCATTATCCCGATCGTGCTGTGGGGTCAGGTGCGCGCGGCGGGCGGCCTTGAGGTCGTCAATCGTGATGGTCTCTGGGAGAACGTCGCTATCGCGGTAGTTTCGTCAGTGGCCTCGATGATTCCGCAGGGTTTGGCGCTTATGACAACCTTGGCGTTCGCGGCGGCGGCTGTGGCTCTGGGACGTAAACACAATATTTTGGTGCAGGAACAGCCCGCCGTTGAGGTGCTCGCCCGTGTGGATACGGTGTGCTTCGACAAGACGGGCACCTTGACCGAGGGCGGCGTGATTTTCGATTCGGTACGCCCGCTGACGACTCCGGCCGAGGCAAAAGCGCCCGATGAAAATCAGGCGTGGCGCGCATCCCTGCCGCAGGGCTGGGACCAGGCGTTGGCATGGTTCGGTCATGATGAAAACGCGAACCCGACCGCAGCAGCACTCACCGGCGGGTTCGAACAGGCACCCACCGAGCAGGTAAGCGGCATTGTGCCGTTCTCATCGGCGTTACGCTTTAGCGCTATCGAGTTTAAGTCTTCGGGAGCCTGGCTTCTCGGCGCTCCCGAGGCTCTGCTGAACCAGGGCACCGAGGAACGTGAGCGGGCCCGTGAACTCGCATCATTGGGTCTGCGCACGATGGTACTCGCGCATGCATCCGCCGTGGTGCGCAACCATGACGGAGACCCGGTGCAGCACATCCCCGCCGACCATACCCCCGTGCTCTTCGTGATTTTCCGCGAAAATGTGCGTTCCGATGCCCCCGAAATCGTGGACTATTTCAATCGCCAGGGCGTAACCCTCAAGGTGTTCTCAGGCGATAACCCGTACACGGTACAGGCAGCTGCGAAGACCGCCGGCATGGATATTTCTGCGGGCGCGATTGATGCCTCTACCCTACCGCAAGACGGCCCCGAACTCGCCGAAGCCGCCGCAACCCACAATATTTTCGGTCGCGTTTCGCCCGAGCAGAAGAAGAACATGGTGATCTCGCTCAAAGAGCAAGGGCACGTCGTGGCAATGACCGGCGACGGTATTAACGATGCGCTCGCCCTCAAACACGCCAACCTCGGCATTGCGATGGGCAACGCGGCACCCGCAACGAAAGCCGTCTCGCGCCTAGTGCTTCTGGACGGCAAGTTCTCTTCGCTTCCCGCTGCCTTGGAACAGGGCCGCCAGGTGATTGCGAATATCGAAATGGTAGCGAACCTGTTCCTGACAAAGACCGGCTTTGCGATCCTGCTGGGTGTGGTCTTCGGTCTGATGGGGCTGATCTTCCCGTTCCTGCCCCGCCAATACTCGACCGCAGATTTCCTGATTGTGGGCGCTTCCTCCTTCGCGCTGGCACTGCTGCCGAACTCGCGCCGGTACGTGCCCGGATTCTTGCGCCGCGTGCTGAATTACACGATTCCGAATTCTATTATCGTGGTGGCGATGCTGGTTCTGGTTAACCTGGCGGCGCTGTTTATTTTTCGTCCGGAAGGGGATATACGACAGGTTCAAACGGCGTCGTTTATCACCCTGGTGATTATGGGTCTGTGGAACCTGGCAGCGGTAGCACGCCCACTCAATACCGCACGGATGCTTCTCTTCGGAGCGCTTCTGAGTGTCTTCTTTGCAGCCCTTCTGGTACCGCTTCTCGTCAAGTATCACCAGTTTGAGATGCCGTCGACGGAACTTCTTATGCTCTCTATCGGCGCCGGGGTACTGGGTGCCGTGCTAATTGAGGTGAACGCGCATCGTAGTCGCCGCTGGCAGAAACGCAGCTACCCCGAGCTTGAGGTGGCTTCGCTGAGCTTCTTCCCTTCCGCGACGAAATAGCTCAAGATCGCATCTTTCCTCAGTAATCTCGTCTAAGAACCGGTGCCGTAACATCTAATAAACGGCACCGGTTCGGCGTTTAGCCTCTTCGGATGCTCTGGCCCGCCATAACGTGAAACCCGCCACTGCCCTGAACGGCACAATTTACACTTTCTGAACTTTCTCAACCTCATCTTGCACTCGTGCAGGTTTACACCTAAAGTTACATGCAGATATTGTGATTCTTAGAATCACACAACCATAGAACACAGGGTTGTTACTGGTAAGGCAGGCAAGACCTGAGTTGCTGAATCCCTTGAGGGAATAGATTCCTTAGGGTTCATCGTTATACCCACGATGCTTTAATGCATCACGGTACGGCGGCATGCAGCTCGGGTCTTTTTTTGTTTCCCTCGGGGCGTTTTGCTCTGAGGATGCCGCCGGTAACATCCCTAACACACTATTCACCGTGCAAGGATAACAACGTGAAAAACCACGAACTTGGCGAGAAGATTCTGACGGGACTCGGCGGTTCCGAGAATATCGCCCACTTTACACACTGCGCAACTCGTTTGCGCGTAACTCCCGCCGACAGGAGCAAGGTCAATACGGACCAGATTAAGAGCATCCCCGGGGTGCTCTCGGTCATTGAGCAGTCCGGTCAGACTCAGGTCGTGCTCGGCGACCGTGTTGAGGGGGTCTACAACGAGATGCAGACCCTGCCCGGCATGGCGAACCTTGGCGAAGATAATGCTGGCTCCAAGAAGGCTTCCGGGGGCAAGAAGGCTGGCTGGCTCACCAATATCTTCGATGTGCTCTCCGATTCCTTCCGTCCCCTGCTGTGGGCGCTGTTGGGCACCTCCATGATTCTGACCCTGATCGTGTTCCTGCAGCAGTTCGGCTTCTTCGGTCAGTACACCGACCTGACCGGCCAGAGCGTGAACATCGATATTGTGAACGGGCCGCGACTTTCCGATGAAGCCGCCGGTAAGGCGCTCGAAGCCGAATGGATGAAGCAGTTCGCTTTCTGGTACATCCTCAAGGCTGCCGCTCTGTCGGTGCTGAACTTCATGCCCATTATGCTTGGCGCAACCGCCGCAAAGCGTTTGGGCGCAAATATGTGGGTTGGTGCGGCTATTCCGGCAGCACTGATGACCAGCACCTTCCAGAGCCTCACCAAACTTGCTGACCCGGCTACTAAGATGCTTGACGTATCCATTATGGGTCTGCACCTGCCGCTGTACGCCTACGATTACACCGGCCAGGTATTCCCGCCCCTGCTGGCGGTTGCCCTCTTGGCACCTCTGGAGCGCCTGCTGAAGAAGATCATTCCGAATATGCTGCAAATGGTCTTCGTGCCCATGATTTCCGTTATTATTCTGGTACCCGTAACCGCCTTCGTGGTGGGTCCCATCGGTATTGGCGTGGCTATGGGTATCTCTGACTTCCTGAAGAATGTTAACGATGTAGCTCCGGGAGCTGTGGGTGCGCTAATCGCAGGTCTGTACCTGTTCATGGTTCCGTTGGGCCTGCACTGGCCGCTGAACGCCGTGATGATTAACAACCTGCAGACCCTGGGTACTGACTTCATCCAGTCCCCCATGGGTGCTTACAACTTCGCCGTCTTCGGCGCGGTAACCGGTGTTGCTATTAGGGCTTCACGGAATAAGGAGCTTCGCCAGACTGCGGTGGGTGCTTCTATGTCCGGCCTGCTCGGTGGTATTTCGGAGCCTTCTCTCTACGGTGTGGTTCTACGCTACAAGCGGGTTATTCCCCTCATTCTGGTACCTGCTGTGGCCGGTGGTGCCACCATCTCACTACTGGGGGTCAAGTCGCATGCTTTCGCCTTCACCTCGCTCCTGTCGATTCCCGCAATGCAGCCTTCCGCCCTGTACGCTCTGGGCTTGGCAATTGCGTTCGGTGGCGCGATGACGGGTGTTCTGCTCTTCGGGTATGAGTCCAGGAACGCAGCGAAGACTGCCGAGGCTCCTGCAGATTCCGCACGGGATGCGGCGGCAAGCGCATCGGCGAAGAAAGACTCCGCCGATCAGGCCGGGTCAGCATCCGCAGCTGCAACCGCTGCAGCGCCCGCACTAGAGGCAGGTACGGTTCTTGAGGTGGCTTCTCCTCTAGAGGGTAAGGCCGTGGCACTTTCCGAGGTTCCAGACCCGATTTTCGCTGCCGGTAAGCTCGGCGAGGGTGTTGCGGTTGAGCCGACCGGCACCACCGTGGTTGCACCCGCAGCGGGTAAAGTCGCAGCTACTTACCCCTCCGGTCACGCAGTGGGCCTCAAGCTGGATAACGGCGTGGAACTTTTGGTGCACGTCGGTTTGGATACCGTGAACCTCGATGGTGAAGGCTTTACCGTCAAGGTGAAGAAGGGCGATCAGGTTGCCGCTGGCGATACGCTGATCGAGTTCGATCCTGCGGTCATTAAGAAGGCTGGTTACCCGCTCATCACTCCGGTGATTGTGACCAATACCCGCAAGTTCGCCTCGGTTGAGGGCGTTGTGGGTAATGCAAATAACGCATCCACCGTTTTGAAGGTGACTACTAAGTAGGTTTTCCGATTCGGCAAAAGCCCCGCGTGCAGTTGAACTGTACGCGGGGCTTTTGCGTGCTCTTCCGTTGTTTAGTCATGGCGGCGGAGCCTCTTGAGTCCCCGCTTCGTATTAAGATTCTTTCTCCCACCCCACGTTAATCCACACGTTGGGGTCGTAATAGGGCGCTGCGAAGAGCGCGGGTCCGTAGTTGGCGAGTTTTTTGCGCACCGCAAGATAGTTGGGCCCGTTGTACAGCGGAATATAGGTGGCAACGTCCTGCTGATGCTTCTGCTCGATGGCGTTGGCGCGTTCCAGCTGCTGGTGCGTATCCTCGGTTCCCAGCATCTGCGCTGCCATGCTGCGGATTTCTTCGGTGCTCCAGCTTTCCGCGGCGGAAGCGTACAGGTAGTTAACCGCCTCCACGGGGGTTGGGGTGATGCTGTACCCGGTGAAAACCGCATCGTAGTCGCCAGCGGCGAGCGCAGTGCTGTATTCGTTGGCTGGGCGGTTTTCAACCTTGGCGTCGATCCCCATGCGCTTGAGTTGTTCCATCATGAAGTTGCTCATGGAAGCCACCGTTGGCTCAGTCGTGAAGTTGGTGATGGTCAGGGCTGCTTTTTCTTCGCCTCTGGTGTAGATACCTGCGCGGGTGTATCCGGCTTTCTCAAGGATTTTGACGGCGTTTTCGATGCTTGGTCTGCTGGGATAGTTGTTGCGGTACCCGTTTTGGAGCGGCAGGAAGCAGAGCGAGCCGGGCAGGGTTTCTTTCCAACCGAGCTGCCCGAAACGTATGTGCTGAATCTGTTTGCGGTCGATTCCGGCAACCACGGCCTGGCGTATGGGCAGCGGAACTTTGCGGGGGTTGAGCTGTAAAATGCCCGCGTAGAGCGCCATTCCGCGGCGAATTTCGATGCCCGCAACACTCGTGATGTCGTTGTAGGCGCTCACGGTGCTCACGTTAACAACATCAAGTTCTCCGGTTTTGAAGGATGCGCGTTCCTCGGCGCTGTCTTCTATCTCGTACCAGGTGATGGTATCGAGAAGGGGCTGTGTACCCCACCATGCTGGATTTCGCTCGACTCTCAGGTATCTTTCGGCGGTATTCCACTCTTGAACTTTGTAGGGTCCTGCCCAGTATTTATCAAGGGGTTTATCAAAGCCATTGTTGAAGAGCTCGGGGTCTTTCAACGCCGGGTGCAGGAAGATACAGAGGCTTCCATCGGCTGGGTACCACGGGGTTTTCATGGTAATGCTGATGGTGTGTTTGTCGCCTGCTTCTTCGATGGAGGCTATCTGTTTCCAGGCTCCCCCGTCGTGTATTCGGTAGTCGTTGCCGCCGTCGTCTTTGCCGCGCAAGATCTCCCAGGTGGTGCGTAGTGCCTCAATGTCAATAGGGGTTCCATCGTTGAACGTGGCTTTTGGGTTGATCTTGATGCTGATGGTTTGTGTACCGTTCGCGGTTTCGGCTTTGAACTCGGTAACGTAGTCGGGGTTGGTAGTGAGGTTTCCGGCGTAGTCGCTTATCCATCCTCCGGTGGCGGCCGCCGAGTTTACGGCCGCGTGAATAGTGAGCATTGAGATTCCGTACCCGGATTCGGAGGTAATGTTGAAGTTTGGTCCGATAGCGGGATATGACAGGTTGAGGCTGCCGCCTTCGCGCAACTCGGCTCTATCGCGCGGATTGGTTGCTGTTGCTTCTTGAGAGTCTGTTCCCCAGCCCGAGCCGGGCAGTTCTGAAGCGTTGGTTCCGGCCTGGCAGGCGGTTAGCACGCTGATTCCTGAGAGCGCGAGAGTACCAGTGAGCAGGGTTCTGCGAGAGACAGATACGTTCTTCATCGAAGCTCCTGAGGTTCCGGGGAGAATCTGTGCCGGGTGAGCTAGTTCGCCGTGGATGGGTAAAACATACCGGATGCACAACAGTGAAACATCCCTGCTTAATTATATCCCGGTTATCCTGCCTTTTGAGCTTATTTCACGCGGTTTCATG
>ERZ773044.732-NODE-732-length-13034-cov-121.601_pt1 | contig 13034 bp, 9 predicted proteins | sample MGYA00511897_ERZ773044 | MGnify/ENA primary metagenome ERZ773044 (study PRJEB29015, sample SAMEA2738116) | human oral metagenome | biome: human oral; feature: human-associated habitat; material: saliva | place: China | collected 2170 ...
AGGGCCATGGCATAAAAAACATGACACACTATCGAGTTCTCAAACAACACACCCACCGAGATTTGAGACCAGGAAGAATTCCTTGCTTGCCTCTCGAAGGCGACCGGACTAGCATAAGCAGGTTGTCGTTCGGGAATCAAATTCGGATCGCGTGACCCTGATCTCTGAACTATTCCGCTTTTTCCGTGCCGGTAGGATCACTCCTTCCGACTCGGCGTTTCCGCCGTCCGGTGCCGCCGTCGAACCGTGCGGTTGCGTCGGCAGCGAGGAGTACTATAGCCAGACCAGGCCGCCGGCTGTCAAACAGCTTTTCTGCGACCTGCATCACACTCATGGTCCCTGAAGGACAGGCGCGCTCTTCCCTACGCCGGTGTCTCCTGTCGTACGTCCCCCATCACGGCTTCTCAGGGCTGTACCAGGCCAGCGCGAATCCCCCAGAGCACCGTTTGCAGGCGGTCTCGAGACCCGGTTTTCTGCATGAGTCCCGTCAGGTGGTACTTGATTGTCGTCGGCTCCACATATAGGTGTGTTGCCATCTCACCATTGGACATTCCCTGAGCCAACAGTCTGAGCACTTCCAGCTCCCGAGAGGTCAAGGCGACGTCCACGGAAGCGGCTCCGGCGAACGACGCATGCCCGGATACACCGCCAGCATCCGCAGCTCTGTCGGTGTACTGATGCTGGGCCCCGGTGTCAGGTCGGGCGAGCACGCCTCGGGAGCCTCGCCTGGAGAGCTCACGCAGGATCCTGCGGGTGACACGCTGGTCCAAGGTTCCCTCCCCTGCTGCGACGGAGCGGACCGCTCCCAGAAGAGTGTCCTCATCGGCACCCTTGAGGAGAAATCCCGCGGCACCGGCCTCGAGGGAGGCCAGGACGTCGTCGTCGACATCGAAGGTGGTCAGAATGAGTACGTCCACGTCCAGATCGGGGTCGGAGACGATCGCCCGCGTTGCCGCGATGCCGTCGGTCCCGGGCATGCGGATGTCCATGCACACGACGTCGGGGCGTAGTTCACGAGCCAGCGCTATCGCCTCGGCGCCGTCTGCCGCCTCACCCACGACCTCAATGTCCTCTTCAGCTCCGAGGATGACGCTCAACCCGGCACGGACCACGGCCTGATCGTCAGCGATGACGAGTCGAATCATGAGATGACCGCTTCCTCCTCGGTACGGGACCCATCGGCGCCGGCCGGCGGAACGGGGATGACAAGGCGGTTGCGCCAGCCGCCGTCGGGGTCGGGTCCGGTGATCAGCTCAGCACCCACCAGGGCCGCCCGCTCAGCCATGCCGGACAGGCCGTAGCCACCGCCCTTACTACCTGCACCTGCCTGACATGCCTCCGCATTCGGCGGACGTCGGTTGCTCACCACGATCTCCACGCACCCCTGCTGATAGGTGATCCGCACCTGGCAAGGGGCTCCTGGCGCATGCCGCGCGCAGTTGGCAAGCGACTCCTGAACCATGCGGTAGGCAGCGGTATCCGCCAGCGGGCTCAGGGGACATGGCCGGCCGTTGACTGCGTACCCGACCCGCTGTTGACGACGACGTGACTCCTCAACGAGGTGAGGCACAGCCTCCAGCGAGGGCAGGAGCACCGGCTCCCTTGCCATCCGGGAATCCGTCACGGCCGCCGGCTCGGCTGTCGCCTCGGTGCTCGACGACGTCAATTCGCTCTGTTGACCATCCGTCACCTGCCCTCCACGCTGAGAGTCACTCCTGTCCTCGCTGCGCAGGAGACCGACGACCTGACGCAGATCGGCCAGAGCGGTTCGGGCACTATCCTGCACCGTCTGGAGCATCTGGTCGGAACGCTCTGGGTCCTTGTGCCGCAAAGCCGCGGCCGCCTGGGCGCTGACGATGACGCCGGAGAGGTGGTGGCCGGCGATGTCGTGGAGATCGCGGGCCAGGGCATTGCGGCTTGCCCGCAACTCGCGCGCGGCCCGCTCGCGCTCCTCGCGCTCGAGCAGCTGCTTCTCCCGTTCAAGGAGCTCGGCCTTGTCGCGCAGCGCCTGGTGGAGTCGCTCACGCCCCAACATGTACTCCGCCGCCACTACCGGGAGCAGGTAGCGCTGCAGCAGGTGAGCCGACAGGAAGACGATGACGGCAGCCGGCCCGCGCTCGCCGGAATACACCTCTCGGATGAGGAAGACCAAATTAAAGACGATAATGTTGGTAAACAGCGCGACCTGCCAGCCTGGGACGCGGTGACGCACCAGGTACCAGATGACGACCATGACTGCGGTGGATCCGACTGACGATCGATCGCTGGCGATGAGGATGGTGAGATCGGCAACGGCCACTACAGCAAGCACCCGGTATGGAAAACGATCCGTCACCGTCACAGCCACCACCTGGAGGATGATAGCCAGAACGATGACGAGAATCGCCCGGGGAATCAGACTGATTTCTCCATATCTGATGACGTGCTCGGGATCGACCAGCAGCGTGCCGAAATAGGACAGCACGCCGAGCAGGTAGAGCGCCACCGCGGTCCGGGGCAGGCGCGGTGGACTCTGCACCTGGGCGGCGGAATCGGGCACGCGGCTGGGCACGCTCCGAGTCAAGCACATGCGCAGCCGCGAGGTGCCCGAGTCCGTCTCCGAGCCCATCACTTGTGGCACAGGGTGGCGTCGACGGCGTCCTTGTTCCGCTGGTACTTCTCCTTGGCGGAGCTCTCCAAGTTGCTCTGGTCCGCGAAGGCTGTAGGCAGGGCGGTCACGGCGACGGTGACGGCGGTGCCGTCAGGTCCGACGGCGTTGTCGGTCTGGTACCCGGGGATCGTCCCGCCGTGGCCCCAGGCAGTGCCCCCACAGGACAACGACCTACCGATCAGGCCCAGCCCGTACACCGTCCCCGATCCAAGGTACGAGCTGGCGTCAACCGCCCCGTTCTTCATCTCGTCGATGCTGGACTGGGTCAGCAGCCTGCCGTCGAGGACGGCCTGGAAGAAGGTGTTGAGCTCGCTCGGGGTCGAGACCATCGCACCAGCCGCCCACCCCCAAGCCGGATCCATCTCGGTAATATCCTCCAACTTGCCCTCAGCACTGAGGTGGTACCCCTGAGGGTGAGTACCACGAATCTTCTCCTCCCCCGGAGCCGGGAAGTAGGTGTGGGACAGCCCCAGCTTCTTGACGATGCGCTCATCGATCTGCTCCCCCACCGGCCGCTGAGACACCCGCTCAACAAGCATCCCCAGCACGATGTAGTTCGTATTGGTGTACTTCCACTGCGTACCCGGCTCGAAGGCCGCCGGCTTACTCAGAGCCGTGTCCAGCAGGTCCCGCGGTTGCGCGTAGTGATCCTTGATCTGGAAGATATCGCCGCTACCGGGAGTGGTGTCGGCGTACTCGGGCAGGCCACTGGTGTGCTGGAGGAGCTGACGCACCGTGATCCTCGAGGCGTCAATACCCTCACCCTTGATGAGGCCGGGCAGGTAGGTCTCGATCGGCTCATCAAGCCCGACCTTGCCCTCCTGGACCATCTGCATGACCACCACGGCCACGAAGGTCTTCGTGTTCGACCCGATCCTCACCTCGCCGTCCATCGGCGGAGCCTGCCCCGTCTCCAGGCTGCCCTTGCCCACAGCCACACCCGCCGACTCGCCCTTGCTGTCGCTCACCGCCGCCAGAGCCGCCGGATAACCGGCCTCCACTAGCCCCTGGGCCCGGGACTTCAAACTCTCAGCCTCCCCCTTCGACGGCGCCGCCGACGCCGCACCCCCGACAGCACCCAACGCGATCGCCGCCGCCACAGGCACCGCCAACACCCGCCACACCACCGACCCACGACGATGGCCGGGCCGGGCGCCGGCAGCCTCCAGGGCCTCAGGGTTCTCGGGCGTGGTGACATCGGAACGGATAGGACTGAACTTCTCTGCTTTACCCATGCCTCCAGTGTCACGAGCCCGCAGGCCGACCACCCCCACCTACAGCACAGCACCCACTGTCCATATGGACAGTCCAACTTGGAACGCCTTCACTCGACACAGCCCCGATCGAGAAATGGCCAACAAACACGGCGCCACCGCGGCTCGTGGGAGCCTCGGTGGCGACTGCACCTGGACGGCGGAATCGGGCACGCGGCTGGGCACACTCTGAGTCAAGCACACACGCAACCGTGAAGTGCCCGAGTCCGTTTCCGAACCCATCACTTGTGGCACAGGGAGATATCGACGGCTTCAGCGATCTTGCCGGCCTTCTCCTTGGCGGAGTTCTCCAAGTTGCTCTGGTCCGCGATGGCTGTGGGCAGGGCGGTCACGGCGACGGTGACGGCGGTGCCGTCAGGGCCGACTCCACCTCTCGTGTGATAGCCCGCGATGTCACCTCCGTGGCCCCAGGCAGTACCCCCACAGGACAGCGGAGTACCGATGAGGCCCAGCCCGTAGACTCGTCCTCCTGATCCGATATCGACGCCTTTCTTCATCTCCTGGATGCTGGCCTGGGTCAGCAGCCTGCCGTCGAAGACGGCCTGGAAGAAGGTGTTGAGCTCACTGGGGGTCGAGACCATCGCACCAGCCGCCCACCCCCAAGCCGGATCCATCTCGGTAATATCCTCCAACTTGCCCTCAGCACTGAGGTGGTACCCCTGAGGGTGAGTACCACGAATCTTCTCCTCCCCCGGAGCCGGGAAGTAGGTGTGGGACAGCCCCAGCTTCTTGACGATGCGCTCATCGATCTGCTCCCCCACCGGCCGCTGAGACACCCGCTCAACAAGCATCCCCAGCACGATGTAGTTCGTATTGGTGTACTTCCACTGCGTACCCGGCTCAAACTGCGCCGGCTTGCTCAGAGCACTGTCAAGGACATCTCTCGGGGTGACATAGTGGTATCGGTATTGAAAGACATCTGTCGTACCGAAAAGTGTCTCGTCCAAGTCAGGTAGGCCGCTGGTGTGCTGCAGGAGCTGACGCACCGTGATCTTCGATCCGTCAATACCCTCGCCCTTGATCAGGCCCGGCAGGTAGGTCTCGATCGGCTCATCAAGCCCCACCTTACCCTCCTGAACCATCTGCATAACCACCACAGCCACAAAGGTCTTCGTGTTCGACCCGACCCTCACCTCACCGTCCATCGGCGGAGCCTGCCCCGTCTCCAGACTGCCCTTACCCACAGCCACACCCGCCGACTCGCCCTTGCTGTCGCTCACCGCCGCCAGAGCCGCCGGATAACCGGCCTCCACCAGCCCCTGGGCCCGGGACTTCAGGCTCTCAGCCTCCCCCTTCGACGGCGCCGCCGAGGCCGCACCCCCGACAGCCCCCAACGCGATCGCCGCCGCCACAGGCACCGCCAACACCCGCCACACCACCGAACGGCGACGGTCGGGCCGGACACCGCCAGTCCCCGCTACTTCGGGGCTTTCAGGAGTGACTGCATTGAAACGGACAGGACTGAACTTCTCTGCTTTACCCATGTCTCCAGTGTTACGAGCCCGCAGGCCGACCACCCCCACCCAGGGCACAGCCTCTACTGTCCATGTGGACAGTGTCGGGCCCGCTCTGCTCCCAGTCGGACCGTTCAGATCGTGACGGCCCGGGAGGCCTGGTAGGCGGCCCCGACAATGCCGGCCGTGTTGAGCAGCTGGGCCGGGACGATCGGGGTCTTGAGGTCGAGCAGCGGCAGGTACTTCTCGTGCTTGCGGGAGACTCCCCCGCCCACAACGAACAGGTCCGGGGAGAAAAGCATCTCCACGTGGGAGTAGTAGCGCTGGAGGCGCTTGGCCCACTTCTTCCAGGACAGGTCCTGGGCGGTGCGCTGGCCGGCGGAGGCCCGACTCTCGGCGTCGTAGCCGTCAATCTCCAGGTGCCCGAGCTCGGTATTGGGAACCAGCGTTCCGTCGACGATGACGGCCGAGCCGATACCGGTGCCCAGGGTGGTGACGATGATGGTCCCGGGGACGTCCTTGGCAGCGCCGAAGGCGACCTCCGCCAAGCCTGCGGCGTCGGCATCATTAAGCCCGGTCACCGGCCTGCCCAGGTGCTCGCGCATGAGCTCGGTGAGGTTGACGCCCGTCCAGGACTTGTCGAGATTGGCGATGAAGGGGACGGTGCCGTGGACGATCGGGGCGGGCAGGGCCACGCCGACCGGGACGTCGTCGCCCACCTCGAGCTGTTCGAGGAGCTCGCGGCAGACCTCGGCGACAGCCGCGGGAGTGGACTCCTCGGGGGTGTCGATGCGGACGCGCTCACCGATGAACGTACCGGTGGCCAGGTCGACCAGTGCGCTCTTGACGCCCGATCCGCCGATGTCGATCCCGCATGCCACGGAAACTGCTGGTGCTGTCGAAGTCATGAGGTCCTCCTGGTACTACGCGTCCTCGCGGCCGCTGCCCAGCCTAGTGCAGGGACGGCGACCGCGAGGACGGACGGAGGAAACGGTGGCGGCCGCAGGCCGCAGCAGCGACACTCAGTCGCGAGAGCTCTCCTGGCGGGCGCCCCGGTAGAGGTACCACAGCGTGCCGACGAACAGCACCACCCCCACCCAGGGGGCGATGCCGGCGAAGCCCTCGGGCATGATGGCCAGCGGGTCCGCCTTGCCACCGAAGGCCACGACGATTCCGGCGTAGACCACCCCGGCGAGGCTCTCACCGACGATGAGGCCGGTCGCCATGAGCGTGCCCATACGCTTGGCCCGCTCCGGGTTGGCGGTGCGCTCGGCCCAGCGGTCGTAGAGGTGACCGAGAGCGGCACCGATCGGGATCATGACGGTGACGGCAGTGGGCAGGTACATGCCCATGCCGACGGCGAGCGGCGGCAGGGAGTATTTGCTGGTGCGGCGCAGGATCTCGTCAATGGCGATGACGACGGCGCCGATGAGGGCGCCCAGCCCCAGCAGGCTCCAGTTGAGGTCCCCGCCGAGGACGCCCTGAACCAGGTGCTTGATGAGGTTCGCCTGGGGTGCGGCCAGAGCGTCGTCACCGGCGTCGGGAGCGCCGGCGAAGCCGAAGGCGCCCTGCATGAGGCTGAGCACCGGCGGGATGACGATGGCGCCGAAGATGACACCGATGACGAGGGCCACCTGCTGCTTCCACGGGGTGGAGTCGACGAGCTGGCCGGTCTTGAGATCCTGGAGGTTGTCGTTCGAGATGGTGGCCACGCCGAAGACGACCGCGGTGACGAACAGGGTGTAGGCCACCAGGGTGCGGATGTCGTCGGGCGAGGAGGTGGTGGCGATGGTGCGAACCAGCGCGGCCGCGGTGACCGCCACGAGGATGCCGACGCCGGAGATCGGCGAGTTGGACGAGCCGATGAGGCCGGCCATGTAGCCGCACACCGAGGCGACGACCAGGCCGGTCAGCAGGATGAAGAGGATGGAGACGATGATGAGGCCCGTCGCGTGGTGAGCCATGGATGTCCCGTGCAGGAACAGCCACAGGAGCACGCCGATGGGGAGCATGGAGCCGACGGTGACGCCGATGACCGTCTTCATCGACAGGTCGCGCTCGGTCAGAGGGATCTCCTCGCCGGCGTCGCGCTTGGCGCTGGAGGCCAGGGACTCGCGGATACCGGTGACGATGGGGCCGAGAATCTTCAGGAAGGTCCAGATGGCGGCGATGGCGATGGCGCCGGCACCGACGATCCGCACCTCGCTGGCGAAGGTGGCGCCCACGAAGTCGGCGAGGTCCTTGTCGGCGACCGCCGTGCCCCAAGTGCGCATCGGGAGCAGCACCCCGTAGGAGATGAGCAGGCCGACGATCATCGCGATGCCGACGCCGATGCCGACCAGGTGGCCCACGCCGGCCAGCGCCAGTGACAGGGAGGTACCCGCCATCGTGGCGCCGGCACCGACCCGGAAGACCCCGGAGATGTCAACGCTGATGGCCTTGAGGGCGTTGAGGAAGTACAGGGCCGCCGAGGCGATCGAGCCCCGCACGATGACACCCAGTCCACGGCTGGACTCCTCGGCCCCCTCGCTGGTGTCGCCCACGCGCAGGACCTCGGCGCCGGCCACGCCCTCGGGGTAGGGCAGGTCGGAGTTGGTCACGAGCGCGCGCCGCAGCGGGATGGAGTAGGTGACGCCGAGGATGCCGCCCAGGATGATGACCAGGACCGTCTGGAGGTAGGGGAATCCGGTCCACCAGCCCACGATGATGAGTCCGGGCAGCACGAAGATGATGGCGGACAGCGTCCCGGCCGCCGAGGCGATCGTCTGGACGATGTTGTTCTCCTGGATCGTGTGATCGGAGAAGCGGCGCAGGATCGCCATGGAGATGACGGCGGCCGGGATCGAGGTGGCGAAGGTGAGCCCCACCTTGAGGCCGAGGTAGACGTTCGCCGCGGTGAAGATGAGCGTGATGATGCCGCCGATGACGATGCCGCGAGCAGTCAGCTCCTTGACCGGGCCGGAGCCGGCACTGGACGGCTTCGCCGCAGCGGAGCCGCGTGAGGTTGTTGTGGACATGGTGAGATCTCTCGAGGTCGGGATGATTCCGGGGTGAGAGTAGCACCGTGTCCGAAAACGATCGTTAACAGCTCATTCGATGCACAACGGATCAGCGCCGCCGTCGTCGGCCTCAACACTTCGACCGAATCTTCAGAAACGACGCGGCTCCGGGTCTTTTAGGAAGTTTTGGTCGAAGTGTCGAGAAGCGATGCCATGCAGCACCCGGTTCACTCGGAGGCCAGGGCGCCGGCGATCCTGTACAGGGCGACGGCCAGGAGGAATGCGAAGGCAGTCATGAGGCTGGGGCCCCAGAAGCCGGGGAGTCGAGTGAGAAGGTCTCCGCCGACGGCGCCGGCAATCGTGGCACCGAGGTACATCACCGTGTTGGATAGCGAGGAGACGGTTCCTCGCGCCTGGCCGGCGTGAGCCTGCAGCTGCCCCATGAGAACCGGTAGAAGGAAGCCGGCGACCACAAGGGCTGCAGCGAAGGCGATGACGGCACCCCACATGGTGTGCGCAATGAGGGGCATCGCCGCAGCCAGGAGGTAGAACGCGCCCTGGACGAGAATGCCGACCCACAGCGACCGCCGCTCACCGACCCTTGCAACGAGTCGCGGACCGAGGATCGACCCCAGCGCAGTCCCCAGTCCGATCATCATCATGGCCTTCCCGATAGCGGTCTGCGAGGCTCCGAAGTCCTTGGCCAGCCAGGAGCCGATGAAGGAGAACGAGGCGTAGTTGCCGGTCTGGAATACGAGGTAGGCGAGGAGCGACCACCGCAACACCCGAGAGCCGAGGACCCTCCGGTAGGAGCCGACGACGTCGACGGACTCCCCCACCGGCCGCACATGCGGGAACGCGAGGAAGAGAAGTCCCCACAGGACGACGCTGACCGCCGCGACCACGAAGAACGGCAGCTGCCATCCTCTGACTGACAGGTAGGAGCCGATTGGCACGCCGGCCACCTGAGCAACCGCCAGTCCCGCGGTCGCGTACCCCATGACCGTGATGATGGATCGCCGGGGCACCGTCATTGGGATGGAGGCCCAGATCTGGGAGCTGACGAAGGCGGCGCTCACGCCGGCCAGGAAGCGAGCGGCGACCATGCTCCAGAAGCTCCAGGCCAGACCGCACGCGCAGGTGAGGACGGCGAAGGCCGCCAGGCCGGAGAGGATGACCCGACGTCGGTCGTGGCGGTCGGAGACGGGGCCGGCCACGAGGGCGAACAGCGCGTACCCCAAGGCGTAGGCGGAGACCAGCCAGCCTGCGCGGGACAGGGGGACGTCGAGCTCGCGCTGGAGCAGGGGCAGCAGGGGCGCGACGAGGAAGGTGTCGGTCCCGATGGCGAACATGGTGAAGAAGGACAGCCACCCCATGGTGGAGACGCGAGCACTCTTCGACGGCACCCTCTCGTCATCCGCGGACGCACGCGTTGAGACACGAGCTTCTTCAGTCATCTCAAACCTCCCTAGTTCGATGTTTGACGTACTAAGAATTATTCGAGACGCTATCGTTGTCAACCCCGTTCCGGCGCGCGCCAGGACGGCGGTCGGAACAGACGGGACAGAAAGGCAGGGACGACCCGTGAAAGACAGGGAGCTCTTCCACCCCGAGGCGGCCGACATCTCCCTGGACGCGATCCTGGGCGCTCTGTCCGACCCCATCCGCCGAGACGTCCTGCGCCGGATCGCCAGTGAAGGCGCCCTGTACTGCGGTGACCTGAGCTACGACGTCGTCAAGTCCACGATGTCGCACCACTTCCGGGTGCTGCGCGAGTCCGGGCTCATGCACACCGAACGAGAGGGCAAGCACCGGCGCATCACCCGGCGCGACGACGCCATCGAGCAACGCTTTCCGGGACTGCTGGCAGCCGTCGGCCTGCCCGCAGGCAAGGGGCAGTGGCCGGACTGACGACCGCCCGAGCGAGCACTCTCACTGCGCCAGGACAAGCCACCGTCGTCAGCCTCAACACTTCGACCGACTCTTCAGAAACGACGCGGCTCCGGGTCTTCTCTGAAGATTCGGTCGAAGTGTTAGTGGGCACGGGGCTAAGTCAGAGTCAGACGTGAACAGCAGGCGCGACCTACTCACTGCGAGGTCACCTCGACCTGCTGGCGGGTGTTCCACCCCATCTTGGCGCTGGTGACCATCCCCCAGACCCGCAGGGGACGCAGGATCAGTGCGGACCACAGCGTCGCCACCGGGGACAAGAGGAGGCTGGCGTACCTCTGGGGGCCGGTGGTGTCCGAGCGCCACACGGAGATGTACCGCGAGCCCTGCGCCAGCCCGATCGCCAAAGGCACCAGCACCACCGTCGGCGGTACACCGCTGCCCAGGACGAGCGGGCGCCACAGCAGCAGGTAGACGAAGACCGAGATCACCAGCCAGATCTGCATCCACCCGGTGGCCTGGCGCCACCAGCCCCACGAGAGGACCGGCAGGAAGCGGATGCGCCAGAGCCCGCGGATGAAGGAGCCGCGGAACCAGCGCTCCTGCTGGCGGTAGTGGTGGCTCCAGCGGTCAGGCATCCAGGCGAAGGCGAAGGCCGAGGGCTGCTGGACGGCCCGGCCGTGCAGCAGGGCGAAGAGGGTCAGCAAGGAGTCGTCGGAGAACTCCACGTGCCGCCCCAGGTAGCTCTCGTTCAGGTAGGTGTCGATGTTCTCGGCCAGGATGGAGCACCGGTAGGCGGCCAGGCCGCCGGAGTTGACCATGACCGAGCCGAGCTGGGACATGAAGGAGCGGTCGATGAGCTGCTGGCCGACGAAGATCACGTCGGTGACCCGGGCGAGCAGGTTCTCCCGGTTGTTGATCGCCAGGATGACCCCGGCCACTGACATGACCCGGGGGTCGCTGAAGGGCTGGACGATCTCATGGAGGGCCTCGGCGTCGAGCATGGAGTCGGAGTCGACGGTCACGAACAGGTCGGCGTCACGGATCTTCCTGAAACCGTGCACCTGCGCGTGGCGCTTGCCCTCATTGGGGGTGCGCTGCCAGCTGGCGTAGATGCCGGCCAGCGCCGCCTGCCGGATGAACCAGTCCCGCTCCTCCACGTAGGCGCCCTGGGTGGAGCCGTCGTCGACGACGTGGATCTCGGCCGGCGGTGCGCTCTGGTGCAGCAGGGCGGAGAGCATCCGCACCACGACGTCGGGATCCTCGTTGTAGAGCGGCACGAGCACGGCGACCCGATGCGCCTCGCCGCGGCCGATGACGCGCCCCTCGAAACCGGCCACCACGAGCTGCACGGCCACGATCACGAAGAGGACATCGAAGGTCCACACGATCCACGCGTCCAGGACGTGGTGCCGGCTGACCAGCACGCGCCAGCAGAGCCACCCCACCACACCGAGGGCCACGACGACGGCGGGCAGCGGCCCACCGGCCCGCATGAGCGCCCGGGGCAGCCCGGTGGCGTCGGCCGATCGTTGAGCCTCGCCCGGCGTCGTCACCGGGGTGCGCACAGTGACCACCCCGCCGCGCCCCGTGCCCCATCGCTCGCCGCGTCCCTGACTGCGGACCGCCCGGAGCCGTGTCCCGCGCTTGAACAGCAGCTTGACCGCGAAGCAGGCCAACAGGATGACCAGGCAGACCAGCAGCACGAGCAGGCCGAAGGACCAGGTCATAGCGTCAGTCTTTCCGTATCGGGGGGGGCCGGTTCCGCTCCAGGAGGCGACGGCGCCTCAGGCCAGGGCGGGCGACTGGCTGCGCATGACCTCGGGAACCGTCTTGACGGGCAGGCCGGAGTCAGCCACTCGCCTCATGAAGCGCTCGAAGCTGTCCGCTCTGATCGACTCGGGGGCTCCGTCGGTCTGCTCGTCGATGCGGTGGAAGACCATGTGGGTCCAGCAGCGGTGCTCCCGGCAGCGGGCCAGCGCCTTCTCGACCTGGGACTCGGTGGTGTAGGAGCCGCAGTAGAAGACGCGCAGCCGGAACGGGTCCCCCGGCGCGAGGGTCTCCGGGGCGTTCTCGATGGTGCGCATCGAGGTGAAGTAGTCCTGGGAGGTGCGCAGCACGAGGTCGTTGTACCGCCCCATGGGCAGGGCGAAGTGGGCGGCGCCCTCGGGGTAGCCGTGCTCGAGAAGGAAGGACCTGATGGTCTCCAGCTCCCGGCGCACCCCCGCCTCGTCCAGCGTGGTGAGATCGGTCGAGGCGTGGGCGGCGATGTCCCAGCCGTGAACCTCGCGCATCTCGGCGAGCTGGTTGGTGCTCATGCGGCCGGGCAGCCCGACCTTGTCGGCGATGACGTACGAGGTTGCTGCGCCGATGCCGCAGTCCTGCAGGATCGCCCGAGCCGTCTTGTAATCGCTGTCGTAACCGTCGTCGAAGGAGATGGAGACGATGCCGCTGGCGGCCGAGGGCAGGGTGGCCAGATAGCCGAGCCACAGGCGGCTCGAGGCCGAGTCGGAGGCGGGGACGACCTTCAAACGCACTCGCGTCACCTGGTCCAGCCGGGGGTGGCCGACGACGGCGCGCTCGGCGGCACGGTTGACGGTCACCCGGCACCAGGTACCGGTGCGCAGCGTGCGCATGTCGGGAGCCACGTCCAGGCGCAGGCAGTCCTCGCCCTCCCCGCCGAGCTCGAGCTGGATGCTCTCGATCTGCCGGTAGTCCTCGGCGCGCAGCCACAGGTCCCACTGGCAGTCGGTCATGTCAACGCCCG
>ERZ773044.737-NODE-737-length-12926-cov-4.88377_pt1 | contig 12926 bp, 14 predicted proteins | sample MGYA00511897_ERZ773044 | MGnify/ENA primary metagenome ERZ773044 (study PRJEB29015, sample SAMEA2738116) | human oral metagenome | biome: human oral; feature: human-associated habitat; material: saliva | place: China | collected 2170 ...
TCTGAGCTTCTGCAAGGGCTTGTTGGAATTTGGCGGTTAATTTGTCGAATCTCATAATGACTTCCTGTCGGTTTAGTTTCTCATGGCGGGCTATATAGAGCCGCCTGTGGATAAGTCAATAGTTAAGATAGGTAAACTGTGGATAAGTAGGCCGTCTGAAAAAGAAGATGTATCTTCCAAGCCTTGCCTATTGTTTTCAGACGGCCTACCATCGCGCTTTTTCAGGAGTGTAAAATGCCGTATCAATTTACTTTGCCGTCATCGTCCGGCAGCGATTTCGATTCTGCCGGCCATCTGCCGCTGGTGGTTTATTTCTATCCGAAAGACAGCACGCCCGGCTGTACCACCGAGGGTTTGGATTTCAACCGCCTGTTGCCGGAGTTTCAGGCTTTGGGTTATACGGTGGTGGGTATTTCGCGCGACGGTGTGAAATCGCATCAAAATTTTTGCGCCAAACAGGGCTTCCAATTTGAATTATTGAGCGACAAAGATGAGGCCGTCTGTAAGCAGTTTGACGTTATCAAGCTGAAAAAACTCTACGGCAAGGAATCGCTGGGTATCGAACGCAGCACGTTCGTGCTGGACGAAAATGGCGAAATTTCCCACGAATGGCGTAAAGTCAAAGTGGCCGGACATGCGCAGGAAGTGTTGGATGCTTTGAAGGCCATCTGAAAACCATGAGTGATTTGACCGACCGTTTTCTCGACCACCTTTGGCTTCAGGAACGTTTGAGTGCGAATACGCTGGCGGCCTACCGGCGCGATTTGAACAAAATCGCCGTCCGTTTGGCGGGGCAGGGCGAAGACTGGCTGTCGGCCGACGGCAGCGGTTTGGCTGCCGCCGTGTACCATCCCGACGAAAAAACACGTTCGCAGGCGCGGGCATTGTCGGCCTGCAAACGGTTTTACGGCTGGCTGCTGGAAACGGAACAGCTTTCCAACGACCCGACCGAATATCTGACCGCGCCCAAGCAGGAACGCACCCTGCCCGCCATCGTGAGCGAAAGCCAAATCGAAATGCTGCTGGCCGCCCCCGATACCGACAGCCCGCACGGCCTGCGCGACAAGGCTTTGTTGGAATTGATGTATGCCTCCGGGCTGCGCGTCAGCGAGGCGGTCAAGCTGACGTTGGGTGAAATCGATTTGCAGCGCGGCCTGGTCGTTACCATCGGCAAAGGTGGCAAACAGCGTTTGGTGCCGATGGGCGAAGAAGCCTCATATTGGATAGAACGTTATCTGGCGCAGGCTCGTCCCGTTTTGCTGAAAAACGCCCGCTGCGACGAATTGTTCGTCGGACAGAAGCGCAACGGCATCAGCCGCCAGCTGGCATGGATGATTGTCGACAAGTATGCCGAAGCGGCCGGAATCCGCCACCTCAGCCCGCACAGCCTGCGCCATGCCTTTGCCACCCATCTGGTCAATCACGGCGCGGATTTGCGCGTCGTTCAAAGCCTGCTCGGCCATGCCGATATCAGCACCACTCAAATCTACACCCATGTCGCCAACGAACGGCTGAAAAATATCGTCTCCGAACACCATCCGCGAGGATGAGGCCGTCTGAAAAACGTTTTTCCGGCTGCAAATAGGTAAAATGTTTACTTGACGGTAAATAAAGGCATACAATGCCGCTTCCATACTATTCAGTAAACTTTACATGAACATCACCGAACTGCGCCGCGCCAACCTGCGGCAGTGGATAGACGAACGCTGCGGCGGCAGGCAGGCACTCTTCGCCCAAACCGCCGCCGTCAATCCCGGCGAGCTTTCCGCCCTGTTGAAAAACAAATCTTTCGGCGAAAAAAAGGCCCGCAAAATCGAACAGGCCGCCGCGATGCCCGCCATGTGGCTCGATACCGTTCACGCCCCGTCCCAAAATTTACAAGAAGGTAAACACACCATGACAGCCGTTTCCACCATTCCCGAAATCCTGGCCGACATCAAGGCCGGCAAAATGGTCATCATCACCGACGCCGAAGACCGCGAAAACGAAGGCGATTTGGTAATGGCCGCCCAATTTGTTACCCCGCAGGCGATTAACTTTATGATTAAACACGCGCGCGGGCTGGTTTGCCTGCCGATGAACGACGAATTGGTGGACCGCCTGCGCCTGCCGCAGATGACGCAGAAAAACGGCGCGCAATACGGCACCAATTTCACCGTTTCCATCGAAGCTGCGCAAGGCATCAGCACGGGTATTTCCGCCGCCGACCGCGCACATACCATTCAGACGGCCGTTTCGCCCGAAGTGCGGCCGGAAGACATCGTCCAGCCCGGACATATTTTTCCGCTGCGTTCGCAAAAAGGCGGCGTGTTGGTGCGCGCCGGGCACACCGAGGCAGCGGTGGATTTGGCACAGATGAGCGGCCTGATGCCCGCCGGCGTGATTTGCGAGATTTTGAACGACGACGGCACGATGGCGCGCATGCCCGAACTGATGAAGTTTGCCGAAGAACACGGCATCAAAATCGGCACGATTGCCGACTTAATCGAATACCGCAGCCGCACGGAAAGCCTGTTGGAGGAGATGGGCGATACGCTGGTTCATACGCCTTGGGGCGAGTTCCGCCAGCACGTTTATGTGGACAAGCTGTCGGGCGAAACCCATCTGGCATTGGTGAAAGGCGAAATTTCCGCCGACAGGGAAACGCTGGTACGCGTGCATGAGCCGTTCAGTGCGATGGACTTCCTGCAAATCGACCCCAACCATTCTTGGCCGCTGCCTACGGCACTGTCGCACCTCAGTCAGGCCGAAAGCGGGGTGGCCATCCTGCTGCACCGCACGGAGGACGGTTCCGCACTGCTGGAGCGCACCCTGCCGAAAAACAGTTTCCAAGTGAAGAAATGGGACAGGAAAACCTACGGCATCGGTGCGCAGATTTTGGCCGGACTGGGCGTGCAGAAAATGCGCGTGATGGGCAAGCCTTCCTCGATGAACGGCTTGAACGGTTTCGGGTTGCAGGTAACGGGCTTTGAGGAGGCGGAATAGGGCAGGGATTTCAGACGGCCCGAATCATGTTTTCAGGCCGTCTGAAACAATGGCGTTTGCCTGAATGCAACAAACCCGACCATGATGCCGTTGGTGCGGCAACCGGTCGGGTTTGATATTTTTTGCGGCGGTTCAATACAGGCACTTTTGCAGCCAAATCCGCTGCTGGGCGGGTGTCAGCGAATGATAAAATTTATGCTGAACGGACAATTCGTCCACCGCGAATTGCAGGCCGTAGCCGTACCGTTCGCTGACATAACGCTGAGCCTGCCTTTCATCAAAGTGCGGATTGGACAATACGCGCAGCAGGTTGTCCCGAAGCGGGCGTTCGCTTCCCCTGTTTTGCAGGTTCAGCTTTTCCACAGCCTGCTTGTATTCGCCGCGCAGGCCGCGCAAGGATTCGTATTGATCGCGGCTCAGGTTCAGTTGGCGGATGTCGCAGTTCGGATGAAAATCCTGAATGGTCAGGGCCGAAGCGGGGAGGGACAGGCAGCTTAAGGGCGCGCTGACGGCGAGGATACCCAAGATTCGGCGTTCGGATGGAGTAAGCACGGTATGACCTTCTTATCTTCTGTTCGGGCTTCGAAATTAAGACGGAAATATACGGGGACGACGTGTCAAACACGGTATAATAGCCGTAAACTTGGGTAAAACAAATAACGATTGATTAAATATTATGCGCTCTGCCGGTTTTAACGGTTTGCCGCGCCGTTTTTTGTTGTGAAAATACAATTTCAAAAAATTTTATGTTGAATGAAAATGCAGACGGCCGTTGATACGCAGCGGCCCGTCAGGCAAAAAGAACGAACCGGTTGTGCGCCATTTTCAGGAAAAGGAAGCCGCTATGCAGAAATTCCGTATTGCCCCCAGCATTTTATCTGCCGATTTTGCCAGATTGGGCGAGGAAGTCGGCAGCGTTGTCGAGGCCGGGGCGGATTTGATTCATTTCGATGTGATGGACAATCATTATGTACCCAATCTGACTTTCGGCCCCATGGTGTGCGCCGCGCTGAAACCTTATGCTTCGGTGCCGGTAGACGTTCACCTGATGGTGGAGCCGGTGGACGATTTGATTGTTGCCTTTGCCAAAGCGGGGGCGGACATCATTACCTTCCATCCCGAAGCCAGCCGCCATGTGGACCGCAGTTTGAGCCTGATTCGCGAACACGGCTGTCAGGCCGGATTGGTGTTGAATCCGGCGACTTCGGTGTCGGTTTTGGAAAACGTGCTCGACCGTTTGGATATGGTGCTGCTGATGTCGGTCAATCCGGGATTTGGCGGGCAGGGCTTTATTCCGCATACTTTGGAAAAAGTCCGCCGTACCCGCGCTTTATTGGACGAATATCAGGCGGTTGCGGGCAGGCGGATTGCTTTGGAGGTGGACGGCGGCATCAAAGTCGGCAATATTGCCGAAGTGGCGGCTGCCGGAGCGGATACCTTCGTGGCAGGATCGGCGATTTTCGGACAGCCCGATTACAAAGCGGTTATCGGGCAGATGCGTGCCGAATTGGCCAAATCCGCCGGTTAAGGAATTGAGGCCGTCTGAAAGCCGCCGTGCGACGCAAAAACAGGTTTTCAGACGGCCTCCTATATCAAACAGCAAACAGAAGGCAAATAAATGAAATCTCTTGGCGAATGGCTTTCCCATCTGGAAACGGCACACAGCAACGGCGTAATCAACATGGGTTTGGAACGCGTCGGCGAAGTGCGCCGGCGGATGGCATTGCAGCCGGAATGCCCCGTCATCGTGGTGGGCGGCACCAACGGCAAAGGTTCGGTCTGCGCCTTCCTGACCCATATCTACAAAGAGGCCGGTTTCAAAACCGGCACGCTGACCAGCCCGCACCTTTTGCGCTATAACGAACGGATTGCCGTAAACGGCAGGCCTGTGTCGGACGAAGCCATAACCGCCTCATTTGAGCGCATCGAAGCGGCGCGCGGCGATATTTCACTGACTTATTTCGAGTTCAATACCTTGGCCGCAGTGGATATTTTCCTACGTGAACGTGTGGACGTGATGATATTGGAAGTCGGCCTCGGTGGGCGTTTGGATGCGGTAAACGTATTTGACGGCGACGTCGCGGCGGTAACCAGCATTGATTTGGATCATCAGGCGTTTTTGGGCGATACGGTCGAACAGGTCGGTTTTGAAAAGGCCGGGATTTTCCGCGCGGGCAAACCGGCCGTCTGCGGGCAAAATCCGCCGCCGCAGTCGCTGGCCGCACATGCCGCCGACATCGGCGCGCAGCTGCTGCTGGCCAAACGCGATTTCAGTTTCGGCAAATTGGAAAACCAACAATGGTCGTTCCGTTTCCATCCCGAACACGGCACGCTTTTTTCAGACAGCCTCAAACGCAACCGCAACGCCCTGCCCATGCCGGCCTTGCGCGGCGGCTACCAATTGGGTAATGCCTCAGTCGCCCTGGCCGTTGTCGAATGCCTAGGAGACCGCCTGCCGATTGACGTGGGGGCAATCAAGCGCGGCCTGCTGTCGGCGGAGAACCCCGGCCGCTTCCAAGTGCTGCCCGGACGGCCGCTGACCGTTTGGGATGTCGGCCACAACCCGCACGCCGCCCGCGCCATGCGCCAAAGCCTCATCGGCTTGCCTTTCGCTCAAAAACGAACGGCCGTATTCAGCATGTTGGCCGACAAAGACATAGACGGCGTATTGGAAATCGTGAAAGACCAGTTCGACGTTTGGTACGTCGCCCCGCTCCATCTGCCGCGAGGCATGGATGCCGCCGCACTGCAGGCCAAACTGGAAGCGCACGGAATCGCCAATATCCGAATGTTCGGCGACATTGCCTCGGCGTATCACGCCGCTTTTGCCGACAGTACGGAAAATGATAGAATTGTGGCCTTCGGTTCCTTCCATACCGTAGCGGAAGTGATGGAACATCAAGACAAACCTACCGGACACCACGCCGCCGGGTAAGACAGACAAGGTTCAAAATGGCAGACAAACGATTGGATTCGATGAACGAATACGAGCAATTAAAACGGAAAAACCGCCGCCGCCTGGTAGGGGCTTCGGCCATGGTACTGGTGGCGGGCATCGTATTCGGCGTCGCGGTAAACGGCGGCGACGAGGGCGGCAATGCCGCCCAGAACATCAGCATCAATAAAGACGGTGGGCAGCCCGAAATATTGACCCCCAAGCCAATCGAGCCTGCGGGCGGCAAAACCAGACAAGACGAATTGGAAAATCCGCTGCTTGCCGGCGGCGGTTCGGCTCAGGATGAAACCGCCAACGACACCTTCGAGATGCCGTCTGAAAAGGCCAAGGAAGTGCCGCCCGTATATGAATTGAAGGAAGGCCAGGAAACAGTAGAAGCGCAAGGCGACGACGGCAACGTGCACACCGTGGTAAAAAAAGCCGAACCCAACAATGATTACGACCGGCAGCCGCTTCCCGCCATAACCATCAACAACAGTAACAAACAGGCAGCGGAAAAAGCCGAGCGTAAAGCAGCGCAAAAAGCAGCCGAGGCCAAACGCCAGGCTGAAGAAAAAGCCAGGGAAATAGCGGAACGGAAAGCCGAAGCCGATCGTTTGGCGGCAGAAGAGGAAGCAGCCGAACGCGCCAAACGGGAAGAAGAAGCCCGCTTGGCCAAACAAAAACAGGAAGCCGAGGAAAAACGCCTTGCCGAAAGACAGGCTAAAGAACAAAAAAGGCAGGAAGCGAAACAGCGCGCGGAAGAAAAGCGTTTGAAAGAAGAAGAACGCCTGGCCGAATTGAAACAACAGCGTGAAGAACGCAAGCAGGCCGAAATGAAAAAGGCTGAGGAAGAGAAGCGGTTGGCCGAACAGAAAAAGCGTTTGGAAGAGCGTAAACAGGCTGAAATGAAAAAGGCCGAAGAAGAGAAGCGTCTGGTCGAACAGAAAAAACGCGACGACGCGAAAAAAGCCGCCGAGGAAAAACGCTTGGCCGAGCAGAAAAAACGTTTGGAAGAACGCAAACAGACCGAAGCGAAAATAGCGGATGAAGAAAAACGTCTGGCCGAACGCAAGAAACGGCTGGAAGAACTCAAACAGGCCGAAGCAAAAGTAGCGGAAGAAGAAAAACGTTTGACCGAGCGGAAAAAACGTTTAGAAGAGCGCAAACAGGCCGAAGCGAAAAAGGCCGAAGAAGATAAGCGGTTGGCCGAACAGAAAAAACGCGACGACGCCAAAAAAACCGCCGGCAACAAAGCCCAGCAGGCATTGGAAAACAAATCCAAGCCCGCCAAGGCTGATCCGAAAGAAATATTGAATAACCAGAAAGGCCGGCGTGCGATAATACAGGCAGGTGCTTATAATTCGCAGACGCAGGCCAAAAAAGTCCAGCAACGCTTGGCGGATGCCGGATACAGTGCCTCCATCAACGAAGTAGACACAGCCAAAGGCAAGGTCTACCGCGTACGCACCGGTAGCTTCAGCAGCCAGGAAGCGGCACAGAATGCTTTGGCGAAAATCCGCCTGCAAGGTGTCGACGGCGTGGTGATTTTGGGTAAATAGCCTGAAAAGGCCGTCTGAAAAGTGCTGCATACGGTATTTTCAGACGGCCTCCATACAGGCTGTTCCTTGATAATGATATGACCTTATTCGATATATTTGCTTTATGTGCCATCGGCCTCTCCGTGGTGCTGGCCATGATGCGCGGCCTGGTTGGAGAAGTGTTGTCTTTGGTCAGCTGGGTGCTGAGTCTGATTGCGGCCAAAATGGCGGCCCAGCCTTTGGCCGAGACGGTTTTCAGCTTTATCCGGCCGTCTGCTTTGGCGGCCGTGGCGGGCTTTATTTCGGGGTTTGCTGCCGCTTTGCTGCTGCTGTTTTTTTTACGCTCCCTGCTGACCGGTGCAATCAAGGCAATCGGTTTGGGGGGCGTGAACCGTTTTCTCGGCGCGGTGTTCGGCCTGTTGCGCGGTTTTGCCGTGGTCACGCTGGCCGTTTTGGTGTGCGCTTTTACCGATTTGCCAAAGAGTGATGAATGGCAGAATGCCTACAGTTCGCCATTTTTCGAAGGAGCGGCTTCGGTGGCCGTGCCGTACTTACCGGAATATCTGGCGAAAAAAGTCAGCTATCCGTCGTTTTAACTGTTGGGGAGAATTCAATGTGTGGTGTTTTCGGCCTTGTGGCACACGAACCGGTAAACCAGTTGCTGTATGACGGTCTGCAAATGTTGCAGCACAGGGGGCAGGATGCGGCCGGTATTGCCACATTGGAAGGTTCCACTTTCCATATGCACAAAGGAAAGGGCATGGTGCGCGAAGTGTTCCGCACCCGTAATATGCGCGATTTGACCGGTTCTGTCGGCATCGGCCATGTCCGCTATCCGACGGCGGGCAATGCGGGCAGCGCGGCCGAGGCGCAGCCGTTTTATGTCAGCTCCCCGTTCGGCATCGTGCTGGCGCACAACGGCAATCTGACCAATACCGACGAGCTGTACCAAAGCGTGTGCGACAAACACCTGCGCCATGTGAATACCGGTTCAGATTCCGAAGTGCTGCTGAACGTTTTGGCGCATGAACTGCACTGCGAAATCGCCGCTTCAGACGGCCACAGGTTGGAAATCGACCATATTTTCAATGCCGTCGGCGAACTGCACAGCCGGGTGCGTGGCGCGTATGGCGTGGTGGCCTTGATTGCGGGCTACGGCCTGTTGGCCTTCCGCGACCCGTACGGCATCCGTCCGCTGGTGTTGGGCAAACAAACCAACGATAAAGGCGAAACCGATTGGGGTGTGGCTTCCGAATCCGTCGTTTTCAACAGCCTGGCTTTCGAGTTGGAGCGCGACATCGCGCCGGGCGAGGCCGTATTCATCACCCTTGACGGCAAACTGTACAGCCGTCAATGCGCCCGTCAAAGCAAACTTGCGCCCTGCCTGTTCGAATATGTTTATTTTGCCCGCCCGGATTCCGTCATCGACGGCGTGTCCGTTTACCAAGCGCGCGTCAATATGGGGGTTAAACTGGCGGAAAAAGTCAAAAGGGAGTTGGACTTGAGCCAAATCGACGTCGTGATGCCGATTCCCGATACCAGCCGCCCCAGCGCGATGGAACTGGCTGCATATTTGGGCAAACCGTATCGCGAAGGGTTCATCAAAAACCGCTACATCGGCCGCACCTTCATCATGCCCGGACAGGCGACGCGTAAAAAATCCGTGCGGCAGAAGCTGAATCCGATGGACAGCGAGTTTAAAGGCAAAAACATCCTGCTGGTGGACGACTCCATCGTGCGCGGAACCACCAGCCGGGAAATCGTCGAAATGGCAAAAGCCTCCGGCGCGGAAAAAGTGTTTTTTGCCTCCGCCGCGCCGGAAGTGCGCTACCCGAATGTTTACGGCATCGATATGCCGACCCGGGAAGAGCTAATTGCCAACGGACGCACGGCGGCCGAAGTTGCGGCGGAAATCAGTGCCGACGGCTGCGTGTTTCAGAATTTGGACGAATTGAAAGCCGTTATCCGTGAGATGAATCCGAAAATCGAGGCTTTCGACGATTCCTGCTTTAGCGGCCTCTATCTGACCGGCGACATCGATGAGAACTATCTGCAACGCCTGTCGGCCAGCAAATCGTCGGGCGCGGCAGCCTTTGTGCAGCCCGGCCTGATTGACCACAGTGTGCGGGTGGAAAACGGCAACGAAGAATAGGCCGTCTGAAAACCCCCGCAGTTTAAATTTCCATTTTTATTTTTATTTTTTATCTGTTTGAATTGAAGGCATAATGATGAAACAAACCCTACGCTTCACCGCCCTATTGTCTGCATTAGCTCTGACTGCTTGTCAGCCGGAAAACGGCACCAAACCTGCCGCATCCGATGCCCAACCCGTTGCTTCTTCAGCTGTTTCCGCATCTTCGACAGCTCCCGAAGCCGCTGCCGCAAGCGGGACTCATGCCCCCGTTCCCGCAGCAGGCAACAACAACGAAGATCCGGCGTTCAAAGCCGATGCCTTGGTGTTGTTGAAAGCAATTGAAGAAATCGGCGTACAGAGTTCCACTTATCTGGATTCCGACGAAATGAGGCAGAAGGTTGCCGAATTCGGCAAGTCCAAAGACGAGGTGCAGAAAAACAAACTGGCCGTAGAAATTTACCAAAGCAATATCAATCTGTACCGTGATGCGGTAGAAAAATTGAAAACCTTGCAGGTAAAAAATCAGGATGTGGTCGGACTGCGTGATTTGTGGATTAAAAAATTCGAGACCGACATCGAATTGTTCAACATCCAAATCAAAGAGCAGGGCAAAGGTTTGACCGACGCGCAGATTCAGGAAAAATACAAAGACATTTACCGCCAAAACCGTGATTTGGCGCAGGATGCGGCCGAGCAGAATATGGCGCTTTACAAACGATCCCGTTAAGCCGTCCGATTAAAACAGGCCGTCTGAAAATGCCGCTGCGATAGCGGGTGTTTTCAGACGGCCTGTTTCTATGTGTAGATGCCGTTTTGTTTATGGCGTGCGTTTCGGATCGTTTGGACGCAGTTGTACCGACAATTTATCCAAAATGCCGTTGATGAATTTGTGGCTGTCGGTGCCGCCGAAGGTTTTGGTCACTTCGATGGCTTCGTTGATGATGACCGGATACGGCGTTTCGGGCATCGCACTCAGTTCGTGGCAGGCCATCAGCAGGATGCTGCGCTCAATCGGGTTGATGTCTTTTTCATCGCGGTCGAGCAGGGGGCGGATGATTTGCATGTATTCCGCGCTGTTGCCGTGCGCGCCGAAAAACAGGGCGGTGAACAAATCGGCGTCTGCACGTTTGAAGTCGGCGGCTTCGCGGATGTTTTTCGCCACTTCGGGTGCGGAGGCGTGGTTCAAGGCTGCCTGATAGAGGGCTTGGACGGTGAATTCACGGGCGCGGCGACGGGGGCTGGTTTTCATATCGGGTTCCTTTCAGACGGCCTCAGTCTTCTTGTTCACCGAGGAAGAAGTTGATCAAATTGCCGCACTCCACGGCCACGACTGCGGCATCCTGCGCTTTTTCAACGATGCGGGCATGTGCCTGTTCGTCGTTTTCGGTGGTCAGGATGGCATTGGCGACGGGGATGCTGTAATCCAGAGTCAAGCGGGTGATGCCGGCGGCCGATTCGTTTGAGACCAATTCGAAATGATAGGTTTCGCCGCGGATAACGCAACCGATGGCAATCAGTGCGTCAAAGCGTTGCGTGCCGGCCATCGATTGCAGCACCAGCGGTACTTCCAATGCGCCGGGTACGGTGGTTACGGTGATGTTGTCGTCCTTCACGCCCAGTTCATGCAGTTTTTCTACGGCGGCTTTGAGCATGGCCGAGCCTACTTCGTTGGTAAAGCGCGCTTGGACGATGCCGATACGCAGATGCTCGCCGTTCAGATTCGGTTCTATGATGTTCATGATGATTTCCTTTCGGGTTGATACCCCCGGCCGAATACGGCGGGGCGGATGTTCCGTTTGACGCGCTGCGGCGTGCGTTCAAATACGTTCAGACGGCCTGAGGCCGTCTGAAAAAACGGTTTTATTCTTTCGGCTGCCAGTCGCCGACGGCTTGAAATCCTTCTTCCGTCCACTCCCACGCACCTGCCTTTTCCTGAAGCAGCGGCAGGATGTCGGGATTGGATGCGGTGATTTCTCCGATGCCGCACACGGTGAAGTTGTCGGGATTGTCGGTGTAGCCGTCGCTTTCGTCGCCGCTGAAAAAACGCCAGCCGCTGTCGTTGTCGAAAACCGGCTCTTCGCGGTACATAAAGCCGACGGGGCGGCCGGAAACGCTGATTTCTTTGGTGGCGACGCAGAGGTCGAGTGCGGCGGAAAGGGCTTGGGCAAACTTATTCATCGGTTTTCAGACGGCCTGTGGGTAAGGGCGTGATTCTACACGAAAGGCAGGTCGGATAGGGAGATTCGGCGGCTCAATGCGCCTTTGTTTTCAGCGAACCTAAGTAAATCGCCAGCAAGGTCAGCGCGGCACCGCCCCATTGTACGGCGTTAATCGGTTTGTCGAGCCAGAAATAATCGATTAGCAAGGCGGCAACGGGTTCGCTCAGCAGCAGAAGGCCGGTCAGCGACAACGACAACAGCGGTATGGCGTAGGCAATCAGCCCCCAGGCGAAACACTGCATGACCGCGCCGTAAACCAAAACCAGCCCGATGTCGCGCGCCGTTGCGGGATACAGCCGGCCCCAGTCGAAAACCAAAGTCGGCACCAGCAACGCCAATACGCCGCCGATGCTGACCAGCAGCATCATGGGAAACAGCGCGGTCGGTTCGGCCTGGTGCGTTTTGCGGATAAACGTCATCGACAACGCCAGCATCCCGCCCGAAATAATGCCGCTGACAAAACCCCAAACCGCATTGCCGTTATGGCCGAACTCGGGGAATGCAATCATCGCCACGCCGCCGACAGCCATAATCAGGCTGAAGATTTGCAGCTTGTTCAGCCTCTCGTCAAACAGGAAAAAGCCGATGGCGGCAAGGAAAAAAATCTGCAAACTGTTGAGCAGGGTGGAAATGCCCGGGCCGACGCTGTAAATGCTTTCGTGCCACAAAGCCAAATCGATGCCGAGTGCGGCACCCGAGAGCAGGGCATAGGCAAGGGCGGTTTTACTGCGCGGCAGTTTCTGGCCGAAACGCCGTGCCAGAAACCAAAAGACCAAGCCCGAAATCAGCAGCCGCCACCACGCGATGGCATAAGCACCGACAGGGACGAATTTGACAATCAGGCTGCCGAGGCCGAAGACGACGCAGCCGACCACCAGCAAAGGGGCGGCATAATGATTGGATGGTGCGGACATGGTATTTTTCTTAGAAATATCGGAGCAGGTGCGGACGGGCATTCTAGCCGAAGCACCGGCGGCAGACAAACCGTCCTTATTTCAGCAGCTTTAAAACGCGGCGAAGCCGAACAAAGCAGGAAAAGCCATATCAAAATACGGCAGGCCGTCTGAAAATATTGCGGCTACTATAGTGGATTAAATTTAAATCAGGACAAG
>ERZ773044.739-NODE-739-length-12910-cov-31.2457_pt1 | contig 12910 bp, 21 predicted proteins | sample MGYA00511897_ERZ773044 | MGnify/ENA primary metagenome ERZ773044 (study PRJEB29015, sample SAMEA2738116) | human oral metagenome | biome: human oral; feature: human-associated habitat; material: saliva | place: China | collected 2170 ...
GAGGGTAAACCTCTAAGTAACTTAATTATAGATTAAATTTTAATAGCTGTCAATCTTTTAGGTAAAGTTCTTTTAATTTTGTATCAATTCTATCTAGGGTGTCATTGTTTACTTTCAATTTTCCGCAAGGATCCAATTCGTTTATGTAAATGATTCTGTCTTTACTAATCGTTTTTATCTGGTCACATTTTGCGTAGGAAATTTTATTAAATCGTTGATAATGGTTAACAAGATCTTTTAATTTTTTAGTAGTGTTTTCCACCTTTTCCATCCCTACACCGTTGTCATAGATTTCTTTAGCTGATTCTGAATTGTAAACATCTCCGTATTGAATCAAAAGTTCCTGATAGATTTCTTCTGCACTCCCTAAATCAAAAGGAGTAATTTCTGTAAGTGCATAGTGAATGATTGAAAAATAATCAAAACCAATTTTGTCAAGAATAGGTAGTAAGAATCTTTTGGATTTTTGTTGTATAACTTCGTCAATCATAACAGAAAACTTTTTTTCTTTTGAACTGATTGGAAGTACAGTCAGATTTCCTGATTTTGGAGAATCATTTTTATTTAGGACAACGGCCCAGTGTCTATTTGATAATTCAGAACCGATATTGATTCCAAAATCGACAAAAATTAAGGCACCTCGTTTGAAACTGTAATAGGATTTTTTAGAATGATTTACCTCTTCCAAAAATAAGTTTGATTCTTTATCTAGCCAATTTGGTAAAAAATTAAACTTATTGCTTCGTCTATTTGATTGTGATATTGAGTAAATTTGTTCAAAATTTTTAGCTGATTGTAATATTTTCTTATTTTTGATATCCATTATTATTCCACCTTTCTTAAATTTCCCCTGTTTTTGCACAATAGACCTTAGAAATAGGGGAGCTATTTATCAGATAAGGATTTTAATAAGTTTAATACTATTTGCTTATCTTTTGGGGATAGGGATATGAAATCTACCAGTAATTGAGTTTCTTGAGGGTTCAATGTTCCAAGAGTAAATAGAAAATCATTTAGCTTCTGATCTGCTTCATTAATGATTCTATCATCTGATAAATATTTTTTTATTTCACGATTACTTAACTCATTAAAATTTGGAATGAGGCTTTTTAAAATTTCTTCACGATACTTACTTAAAAAATCTTCATCTTTTAAAGTCAATAAATTCTCTTTACCATCAGCTATTTTTAGTTCATAGTATGCTCTAAATGCTTTAAAAAATGCTTCATCAGAGCCATCTTTTTGACTTAAATTTTTTACAGATTCAATGAAATTGTTTTCATAACCAAGTAAGCGAGCAACGCTTACCCCGAAGTAATCAGCAAGTAGCTGGGCTTTTTCTGGTTTTATTTGACGTTCGCCTTTTTCCCAATAAATATAAGTTCTTTTTGTAACACCTATTTCATCAGCTATTTCTTGCTGGGTCATCCCTATTTTACCGTTAAATTCTTTATTTAACCTCAATTCTTTTAACTTATTATCCATATTTAAAAACACCTTTCAAGAGTATTTTACCACGTTTTTTTTCATTGTTGCAAAAAAAATTCAACATTTTTTAGAAAAAGTATTGACATTGAACAAAAAGTGCAATATAATATTACTGTCAACAGAAAGTTGTACAAAAAGTACACCATATCAAACACCTTTCAATCAATTATGGTGAAATTTCTAAAATGGAGGTAAAAAATGAGAAATAACATGAGATTGTTATTAGCGAAGCGACGCAAAAAAACCGCTGATGTTGCAAAAGCTACAGGAATTTCAAAAAGTACCTTAACGGCTTTGTATTATGAACGTGCCAAGAATCCAAGTATTGATACATTGAAAAAAGTATCTAGTTATTTAGGAGTTACACTTGATGAATTTCTTGATACGAAATATTAGAAAGGAGCGAACCAATGGAACTGGTTTATATGGACGGCAAGAAAGAGCCGTACACTACGAGTGCAATCATAGCTGAATGTGCTGGAGTAAAACATCACGCAATACAGGAACATATTAGAAAGCAGATTGGACGACTGGAGCAATTTGGAAAGGTGTCATTTAAAATGCGACCTTTACAAAGTGGACAACAGGCAAAAGATTATATTTTGAACGAGCAACAGGCTACTTTGCTGATTACATTCTTAAAGAATACCGAGCAAGTGGCCAACTTCAAAACTAATCTAGTCAAAGCATTCTTTGAAATGCGTGATGAACTTTCTAAACGTTATCTTCAAAGAGAACTGGAAAAGCCAAAGCGCAAGACCTTAACCGAATCTATCAAATCATGGGAGAAAGCACCTCAGCATGCCTATAGCACTCTTACAAACCTACTGCTAAAGGGAGCGACTGGGAAAACAAAGCCCAACTCATGCAAGAGCGAGAAAGTGAAAACGGTATTGATAGTTTAACAAGCGCGGAACTGACAAACTATCAGCGTTTGGAAGATATGGTAATAGCGATGATTAACTTGAATATGAGATATTCAGAAATTAAAGAACTAATTTTTAAAGTATAGGAGTATAGAAAATGGAAAATGAATTTAAGACAGTTACAAATGCCAAAGGGTTAGAAATTCCCAAGTATTCCAAGGATTTTAAAAAGCTAGTTGAGAAAGACAGACAACTAGCTGAATATCTTTGTATGAACTACGAGAACTTGGACAGTGAAGACCTGGGCGCATTTCTTGAAACGGTGGAGCAGGGATTCAGCTGGATTCTGGAACTTATCGAAAGTAAAGACTTGCTTTATAGCCCCCAGACAGGGAAGAAAGCATGAAAAAGGCAACAAAAAATGTCACTTGCGGAGAGTTTGGCGACCGAAGCAAGCGACAAGATTAAGGGTATAGATATTTTTTCTATACCTTGATTATAGCATAGAAAGACAAGGTATACAATGGGAAAACAACATCAAGCAGTAAAATTCAAAGATATTGCTGAAAAATTGTCCGAATTAGAGGGCAAAAATTTAGAAGAAATCGCTGGGGTATTAGGCTATCGCAACTTGGAGAGTTGCAGGGTCAACCTTTACAATCTGAGACAAAACAAGCGTCTAGGATTTGAAGTGGAAAAAGGGGTGTACTCCAAGTTCGCACTCTTGGACGATTCGGTAAAAGAAGAACTGGAAGACAAGGAATTGTCAGACCGTGGGCGCTATTTGAAGAGCGTAGACCGCTATAAGGCAATGCTAAACGCCTTTTCTATCGCCTTTGATAGCACAGTCAAGGCGGAAACCAGACAAAAAGCAGAACATGACGGCTTGAAAGCCTTGGACAGAATCCCAGATAAGCACTACGCCCTACTTTATGACATGATGGAGGGCTAGGATGGAAGCAAAAACCCACTTCGCTAGATTCATGCGTAGAGGCATGGAGTTAGCAAGGCAATTACATAGTAAAGAAATTCAGCGTGATGAATTTGATAGAGCCTGGAAAAGATTAGGCGATCAAATCGAAAACGAAACGAAGAAAAACTAAGAAAACCGAAGAGCAGGCAAGCAATTAGAAAAGGTTTTGAAAAACGAGTGCTGACACGGCGATTCTAGGCACTTGTTTAGCAAAAATGTGGGTGATTACCCACGAAACATCACTACATGCGTTCGCCAACTAGGGGCAATCGCCCAGCGTTTGGAGTGGTGCTAATTACGTATAGGAAACGACAATTAAAAGGCACAGGAAAATAATATGACATTAAACATAAAGGAAATTCAAGAGCAAGGGAGCAGACTTGGAGATGTGCTTCCCAGAATTGAATTAGTAAGACAGTTGAGCAATTCGTTGATAATAGCGAAAAATAACGGAGCAGATACTGCTATCTTATCTGAACAGATAGCAGAGGGCTTGACCGTTATTCGTGACCAGATGGAACAACTCTATAGAGAATTAGACGGAATTGCAGTTTATCTCCTTAATTGTGAGAATTTTGAAGAATTGGGGTACAAGTCAGATGATAACACCAGACATAAGAAAAATGACACAAGCAGAATTTGATGGTTTTATGGCCGATTTAAAGGTAAGCAATCCGAATTTATTTCAGTTTATCGTTGATTTTATCAATAAAAAAGTAACCGTTCAAGAAGTTGAAGCTTTCCAAAAGATGGAACATCAAGCCCAACAGTTATATATAAAGAATTACAAAGCGAGGGCATAGCATGAATGAACTAGATTTAAGCAATACACAGGCGCTTATTTTTACCGTGATTTTGATTGGCTTTCTAATTTACCTAAACCATCGAGACCGCAAAAAGAGTACCCAAATCGAGCGAGAAAACAGGAAACTAGGAGAAAGTCCTAGCGAGAGTTTAAGCCCTGACTATGGGCGATATATCCAACTTGCAAGCATTAAGCCGTGGAGGTGATGATATGTTTGAAAGAATGATTGAAGAAATTCAAATAAAAATATTAGAAGCCTTAGAACGTTACCTAAAAAGTCATGAGAAAATACCTCCCCGAATCATTGGGTTGATTTCTGCAAAACGAGTACAAGAAGAGTTAGATATAAAATACCTGACCTTGCAAAAATGGGAAAGAATGGGGTTGAAGCGTTATCAGCCTCCAGGAGACGATAGCAGAAAAGTTTATTACAAAGTGGACGACATTTATAAGTTTATGGGGGTGGGAGAATGAGAGTGATAGAGTTAACCTTGTCTAGTGACAAATTAGCCTTATTCGGCTTTCTCAAGTCTACCCCTACCCAAGCTTGGAAGAATGGGAATCACTTCAAGTTTATCTATTTTGAACCGATTGGCGAAGCGCTGACGGATTTCCACTATAAAGGCTTGTATGTGACTGTCAAAGACGAAAAAGAGGAAGTAGAGGGCTGGAGGTTAGTTAGAGACTTAGAGATAGTTTTGGCCAGTTCTGACTTGCTGATGATTCTGAAAGATTTAGAGGTAAATAAATTGACAGAGCAACGGCAGGGGCTTGGAGTGGAGTTAAAAGGCTGGGTTTTTGACCTGATTTGTAATGGCATTTATACCAGGTATGAGACTTCACTTTTTGTCCGCTTGCTATTTGTCAATGGCTACAGTTTTAGTCAACTTGTGGACTTGTTTTCAGCAATCGTCAAACGGAAAGACCTAGCAAGCTACTTTCTGGAAGTAGCGACAAAATTCTATAAGGAGGTGGCTTTTGAATAGCAATGACATTGTAACTAAAATCATCGAAGAGAATCAGCAAGAAGTACCGCCTACCGTGGTGGACTTGACCCAAGCAAGGGAGACCAACGAGGAAAATAATAGCCTGAATCTTACGCCTAAAACCAAAGGAAAAGGCTTTGTCATCACCTTAGACAATCTCAAGAAGATTTTGAGTGGGGACAGTAAGCTAAAAGGGGCGATACAGTACAACACTTTTACATATGAAATTGACGTTACCAAGTCCATTAAGTTAAATGGTAGAACCTTGAGCGGAACAATCGATGACCTGATTATCAGAGAGATTAGGGCTTATATTGCTACCAAGTATAAGATGGATTATAAAAAAGGAGATATTGCTGATATCTTGGAAGTGGTAGCTGGAGAACATAGCTACAACCCTTTAAAAGACTATCTGGAATCTTGCGAAAGCGAGTATAAAGAGTTAGTGAATCAGCGTGATCCCTTTGATATTTTAAGGCATTATCTCAATATCAAGGATGATGAATATAACAGTATTATCATGGACTTGTTTTTCCGTGGAGCGGTTGCCAAGGTGTTTGACCCTACTGTTAAGTTTGACTTTGTGCTGGACTTGACTGGAAGGCAGGGAGTAGGAAAGACCCAATTTTTTGAGGGGCTGTTTACTCACAAGTATTTTACAACTGTTGAGACCTTCACAGACAAAGATGACAAGGCTAGAATGGTCAGAAACTGGTGTGTCTTTGATGATGAGATGGTGGCCAGTAAAAAGGCTAGTTTTTCAGAATTGAAGAAATTCATCACAGAAACTAAGCTAGAGTTTAGACCCCCTTACGCTTCCAGTGACAGGCGATTGCCTAAGAGTTTTATCATTGTCAGAGCAACCAATGACCATGATTATTTAAACGACCTGACCGGGGAAAGGCGCTTTCTGGTTGCCGAGGTACACAAGGACACCGCCTATAAGGGCAGGAAGTGGACAGAGAAAGACCGTAGAGCCTTTTGGGGTGCTATGGTAGTAGCTTGGAGGGCTAACCAAGTCTTGAACCTGACGGACGAGCAAGAAAAGCTAGTAAATGAGGTTAGAAGCCGTTACAAGTTTGTAGATGAAACCCTTGAGGATTTGGAGCGCTATTTAGGCACTCCTTACCCAAAAAGAATGTATCAGTTCCCGACTACAGACAGGATGCGATGCTATTATATCTATGATATGATGAATGAGGGATACTATAGAAATAACAGGGGTGGAACAGTTGAACTGGACACGGACACCTATGGCGAACTGGTAGATAGGGACAAGATGACGATTAACCTATTTTTTCAAGAGGTGTATTTGACTGATAAAGTACCACCAAAGGATAAGGCTAAGGTTAAAAAGTATATGCAAAACCGAGACGGCTGGGAACATAGGCGATCAACAAGATTTGGTAAAAGTATTAAACCAGCTTACGTTAAAAAAATGTAGTCAGTGTAGTTTGTTTTCAAAAAGTGACTACATTTTAAATAGGAAGAAAACCCTTGATACATAAGGGGTTAGAAAAAAGTGTTGTTTTTACTATTTTACTGACTACACCCCTAAACTCTTGGTATTATTGACTTTTATATAAAAATGTAGTTATTTTCTATTTATTAAAGAGTATATGAAGATAAAAGATAAAAGGCGTTTATTGTTTATTTTTTTGGGAGCAAGGTGACTACATGACTACGCATGGCGAAAAGCCTTGTGACTGTAAGGCGGAGAGCGTAGTCACTAGATATCCCAAAATGACTACACTTTTTTATGAACTCTAAGAATTTTTTTAAGAGAGGTTTGAAAATGAAAGTAGTTGACCCTATTAGAGATACTGATGACATTGAAAGAATTAAGGACTTTTTGAGAAGGAAGAATGAACGAGATTACGTATTATTCCTATTTGGAATTTATACAGGTTTACGAGTTAGTGATATTATTCCAATTAAAGTCAAACAAATCATGGGGGATAAAATTGAAATAAGGGAGAAAAAAACAGGCAAAGTAAGACGTTTTCCAATAAATAAACAATTAAGAAATGCCTTAAATCAGTACATTGAGAATAAACAACTCAAAGAATATAATTTTTTATTTCCGAGCAGAAAAAGAGAGAATGGCAAGGGAGTAAAAATTTGTCATATTTCAAGAACCCAAGTGTATAAAATTTTAAAAGAAGCTGGGAATAAATGTGGGATTGAAAATATAGGAACCCACTCAATGAGAAAGACATTCGGCTATCATCATTACAAAAAGAATGGTGATGTAGCTATTCTACAAAGAATATTTAACCATTCAACACCAGAGATTACACTTGGATATATCGGCTACACTCAAGACGAACTAGACCAGAGTATACTAACATTTGACTACTAAATAGCCTTTCTATTTTACATAATGAGAAAATGTAAATTCAAAAACAGAAAATAGGCCTATCCCCTTGATATAAAAGGGATTCTAAAAAGTGCTCGAAAGTCACAAAATAGAAGATATGTTAAATATATGGCAACAAAAAAGAGAGGAAAAACAGATGAATCGAAACAAAGATTACACTCCATTTTTACAGGATAACTTTATTATTTTTAACAAAGATGGTATAATAGAGATGAGGAAAATACCAGACTTTGGAAGTGTGGCATTTACAAGTCAAGATGGAAATATTGTCCAGATTGAAACGACAATTAAAGAAAGATAGCTGACTAGACAACTAGAGGCGTAACATTAAAGCTAAGTAGCTTTTTTGTTGCGTCTCTTTTTGTTTTGAGAAAGAGGAAGTAATGAGGAATAAAGACCCAGTAGAGAGTTGAAACCGATAAGCACAATCAAAAGAAATGAGGAATAAAAGAACATGGAAACATTACAAACTATTGAAACTAAAATTGATAAACTGATTGAACAAAATAAGAAAGATATTGAGACGACTGAGGCGGAACTGGTTAAAGCAAATCAAGCTATTTCAGACGCCCAAGCCAAGCTGGTACAGGCACAAAAAGAAATCAACTCTGAAAAATACGTTGAAGCAAAAGGTGACCTATGGACGGCAGAACGTACAAAAGAATTTCATGAGGGACGTTTGAAAGAGTTATCTGAAAATCCTATGATCACTTATGATGAATACCATGCGATGGTTGCAGACATCTTTAGATTAGCCGATGAAGAGCAGGATACTTTCTTTACTCCAGCAGTAGCCAAACTAATGGAAATTGTAAAACTTGGAGATAATGCTATTAAGGCAAGAGAACGTGTAAACGAGGTTCTTAAAAAACTTGAAAAAGATATCTCTAAAAATAATGAAGATTATAAAAAAACTAAGAACGGCGGGATTTTAAGTGATTTCTTTTCAGATTTATCTTATACACCAAGAAACGCCCTATACGGATATCAGTATAGTTTGAAAGAAATGGCTGAGAATTTCAAAAAGGGGCAAGGTTAAAAAAGCCCCCTCCCCCCTTCAGCTATCCCCCTACTAACAAATAGAAAGATGAGATATATAGAATGACCCTACCTACTGGTAAGATTGATTTAAACGAATATGGAAATCATTTAGCTGAAAAGGCTAGTGAAATTTATGAAGAGAGAGGTAAGCGAGTAACTCAGCGCTTAGATAATCTTAGAGAAGAAGCATTATCAAGAGCTGACAAGTGGCAAACTGTCCTAGATCGTTCTGGTGAATTATTAAAAGAACAGAAGGAAAGAAAGAGAGATCAAGAGATTGAACGCTTGACGGAAGAGAAACGCAAAGAGATTGATAGAGAAGTTAGCCAGCGCCTATCAATGCCTGATGAACACCAACAAAAACTCAACAAAGGTATGAGTGAAATGCTGAAAGATTTATTTTAAAGATTCTATAAAAAATAATTTAAAAAAATTTTTTAATAAAGTGAGACGGAAAAATATTTTTTTGTGAAAGAGGTTGGAGCAACCAGGGAGAAGATGGGGGGCTACCCCCCTCCCTCTCGGTGCTCCCGGACTACACGCCATCACTGTACATATTTTCTCGCGAGCGAGAAAGACAAAAAGGAGTAAATAGGATTGAATGAAACCACTTTAACTAGAAAATGCTCCAAGTGTCATGAGACTAAAGAATTATCTAGCGAAAACTTTTATAGAAAGCATTCAGACAAGAAAGGTTTTTCAAAAGTTTGTAAGCTATGTAATAAAAAGAAAGACGCAGAGCGTTACCAAAAGAAAAAAGACAAGATATTGACCCAAAAGAAACGATACTATAGACGGCAGAAAGAGCGTCAAAATGAAAAAGGCGGTTTACTCGAAGGAGGTGAACAGTAATGGAAGATATGTTTCCTAGTCTACTCCAGAAAATTAAGGCTGAATTTGAAAAAGCTAGGCTTGATAGTGAGATTCTGGAAGAGTTACTAGAAAAGCTAGAAGAGAATAAAGCTAATTATCTGGACGCCAATCAATATGCTATAGAAATTGGTGAAATACTCGCAAAGGTCTTAGGAGCTTACTTGAGTAATGAAAGCCTACCAGATGGTAAGATGTACTATAATATCGCTAAACGATTGCTAGAAGATGTTTTAGGTCGAAACTATGACCTTGTAAGTGATTATACTGAAAAAGTTCAAGAAGATTTAAACCTTAGGGCTAACCTTCGCATTCCTGCTCAAGTTCCTGAGTTGAATCAAGATAGGATTGACGGCTTAGTAAATCGTTTAGCTAGTGAAGACGATTTTGGAGCTGTAAAATGGTTAGTAGGTGAAACGATTGTTAATTTTACCCAAAGCATTGTAGATGATACGATTCAAAGAAATGTGGTATTTCAGTATAAAGCAGGACTTAGCCCTAAAATTACTAGGCGAACGGCTGGGAAGTGTTGTAAGTGGTGTCAAGAACTGGAAGGCAGTTATAAATATCCTTCAGTTCCCCATGATATTTATAGACGTCATAGTAATTGTAGGTGTACCGTTGAATATTATCCGCAAGATGGTAGACGGCAGAATGTACATACCAGAAAATGGAGTAATATCAATCAAGAAGATGTGGAGCGTCGAAAACAGATAGGTATAGAGTCTGCTGAAGAACGTAAAAGAAAACGAGATGAAAGGATTGCCAAGTTTGGGAATCCTAGAAGAAGATTAAGCTAGGCATAAGTTACAGGAGTAGAAAGGTTGTCGTTAAAAATGGAGCTGGATAAGTTTAAAACGATGATGAACGTCAGAAAGAGGATGACCTACTTTCTGAGATTCCAGAGGATGGCAGGAAGTGAAAACCAAGTTACAATAGATGAAGAGACTTGGAAACTTGTCTTACCTAATCAGTGGAATTTGACTAGTAAGCATGAAAAGGCAATCAGAGAGAGTCTAGAAACATTTGTCCATGATATCAATAAGATAGAGAACAAGCGAGCCAGAAAATACTTTATTATCCATTATTGTTACATGAGGAAGAAAACAGTAAGTGAATGTTTAGAAATTGCTGGGACAAAATCCACTAATTATCATAGATACAAACAGATAGCTGTCTTAAACTTTGCTAGAATCCACCAGAACGGAGAACTAGAAGCATATAAGTAGCCATCAGCTGAATAACTGGAGTCTAGGACGCCCCGTTTTAGGGCTTCATCATATAGAACTCCATGAATCAACTAGAAACCCTTAGAAACGAATCTAGGGGCTTTTATGGTGTTATAAAAGGAACTTAAAAAATACGTGTTATCTATTAATAATTGTGTTATAATGAGTATATAAAAATATTTTGTAAGTAAGGGAGGGATAAATATGATTACTGCTTTAGATGTGGCAAATACATTCTTAGATAGAGCAAAAAAAGAAAAAATTGATATTTCTCCAATGAAATTACAAAAATTAATATATATCTTATATAAGGTATATCTACAAGAAAACGGATTGAAATTGTTTGAGAATAGATTTGAAGTATGGCAATATGGTCCAGTTATCTCATCTGTTTATCAAGCTTTTAAAAAATTCAGATCTAATAGAATAACTGAATTTTATCTTAATGAAGATGGTTCTTATAATACGGTCCGATTCAATAATAATCCTCGTTTCGATCGAGCTTTTGAATTAGTATGGGAGAAATATAAACAGCTAGACGGTGTGTATCTATCGCAACTTACACATCAGCCTGGAACAGCATGGTCAAAAGCAGACAAGCGTGGAGATGTTTATTTAAACGACCAAGAGATACATGAAGAAGAGGAGTATCAGATTGCCGTCTAAGAAAGAAAAAATGAACAATATTCCCATTGAAGAAGATGTCCCTAAAAATACTAATAGTCAATTTCCTACTGATAATGCAAATAATGTGAAACCTAATTTAGTTACAAAAGAGGTATTTAACACGATAAAGGGGCACAATTTACTTGGCTGGTGTGTTACTTTGCTTGTAATTGTTTACGTGGTTGAAACTTATAGAAATAATGGTGGGATTAGCCCTGTTGGAGAGAGTTTCATAGAAATTATTAAATTACTCATTTTTTCACTGACCGGGTATCTTTTTGGGACTAACTCAAATAATAAAGAACAGTAAAACTTTATCCAATTCGTACTAATTCATTGTATTCAAATAACTAAGAGTATTTCCTAGGAATGCTAGGCAATAAAAAAAGCACGTTTGACCGTGCTAGTTTCTTGCCTGCTGAACTCATCATATAGTATAGTGGCTCCTTTGTGGGGCTTTTTTTGTGAACATTTTTAGGAACTTTTAAAGAATTTAAAGAAAATATAAGGAAATATGATTTTAAAGAAAATCAGGAATATCAAGGCCTTTACTTACTAATGAAATATAAAAATCAAGCGGTAGCGGAATAACTCAAAATGTGATAAGATAGGGGTATGAATCTGAAAGTGAAACAAAAAATACCATTAAAAATCAAGCGCATGGGAATTAATGGTGAGGGAATCGGCTTTTATCAAAAAACATTAGTCTTTGTGCCTGGTGCTCTCAAAGGAGAAGATATCTATTGTCAGATTACTTCTATTAAACGTAACTTTGTTGAAGCAAGATTATTAAAAGTCAACAAGAAGTCTAAATTCCGTGTTGTGCCAGCATGTACTATTTACAATGAGTGCGGAGGCTGCCAAATCATGCACCTGCATTATGATAAGCAGCTGGAGTTCAAGACGGACTTACTTCATCAAGCGCTGAAAAAATTTGCTCCTGCAGGATATGAAAACTATGAAATTCGTCCAACTATTGGAATGCAGGAACCCAAGTACTATCGTGCCAAGTTACAATTTCAGACTCGAAAATTTAAAAATCAGGTCAAGGCTGGCTTATATGCACAAAACTCTCATTACTTAGTAGAGTTGAAAGACTGCCTGGTACAAGACAAGGAAACTCAAGTGATTGCTAATCGTCTAGCAGAATTACTTACTTATCACCAGATTCCAATCACAGATGAGAGAAAAGCTCTAGGTGTTAGAACTATAATGGTTCGACGAGCAAGAAAGACTGGACAGGTTCAGATTATTATTGTTACAAACCGTCAGCTTAATTTAACCCTGCTGGTAAAAGATTTAGTTAAAGATTTTCCAGAGATTGTGACAGTAGCTGTGAATACAAATATAGCTAAAACCAGTGAGATTTATGGTGAAAAGACAGAGATTATCTGGGGACAAGAGAGTATTCAAGAAGGTGTTCTTGATTATGAATTTTCACTATCCCCTCGAGCTTTCTATCAACTAAATCCTGAACAAACAGAAGTCCTTTATAGCGAAGCAGTAAAAGCACTGGATGTTGATAAAGAAGACCATTTGATTGACGCTTATTGTGGAGTTGGAACGATTGGATTTGCCTTTGCAAAGAAAGTTAAAACACTCAGAG
>ERZ773044.740-NODE-740-length-12905-cov-22.1881_pt1 | contig 12905 bp, 9 predicted proteins | sample MGYA00511897_ERZ773044 | MGnify/ENA primary metagenome ERZ773044 (study PRJEB29015, sample SAMEA2738116) | human oral metagenome | biome: human oral; feature: human-associated habitat; material: saliva | place: China | collected 2170 ...
TAAAAACACCCCAAAAGTTAGATTTTTTTCTGTCTAACTTTTGGGGTGCAGTTCATTACAACCTTAGTGTTTTTTTATTGTAGCTGTGAATCTGCTTGAATGCCGAATTTTTCAAAGAAAGCAGTTCGTTCTTCTATGATGGCATCGGTCGGATGTTTGATATTCCGTAAGAGCTCAACAAGGTCCGGTGTGACTTCACGGAGCAGTTGCCCTAAAGACCAGATAGCCGTTGCAATATGGATCTGATTTTGTGAAGTTTCGATGATGTTCAGGAGCTTAGGAATGGCTGAGCGGTCATTGGTATTGGCTAGTGCGATAATGGCATTGCGTTGGAGGATATTCTTGCCTCGCCAGCTTCCAGCAACATGCCCGAATTTTTCCTTAAATTGTCCGTTAGACAGTTCAATAAAGGGGATCAACTCTGGATGAGCCAGATCAGGATCGATCTCTGTTGCCAGGGGATTATCTAGCCCTTTGTTATAAGGGCAGCTAATCTGACAGATGTCACATCCATAGATGACCGTTTTAATTTTCTTGCGAAATTCTAGGTCCATCATGCCCTTGTCCTGAGTTTGGAAGGACAAACAGCGTTTGGCATTCATAGAGCCATCTCCGATTAAACAGGAGGTTGGGCAAGCATCTAAACAACGTCGACAGTCTCCACAACCATAGTCGACTGGTTGATTTGGTTCGATTTCGAGGTTGGTAATCAATTCCCCCAGAAACATGTAAGAACCGTATTCTTTTGAAATGACCAAGCCATTTTTTCCGATAAAGCCAATCCCTGCTCGTTGGGCGACGGCCGTATCAACCAGTGCTCCAGTATCGACCATGCCCTTGTATTCAAAATCTTGCGTCATTTCTTCAATCCCAGCAGCTAAGCGGTTGAGCTTGTCTTGAAGGACATAATGGTAGTCTAATCCCCAGCTGTTGGGCGTGAATTTTCCTCTTTTATAAGCCGTTTTTTGAGGTTTTTGCTTGAGTTTGTGGGGGTAGGCGACAGCGATTGAGATGATGGTCTTGGCGGAGGAGAGACTTAATTTGGGTTGGATGCGCTCTTCAATATTTTTATGCTCGAATCCAGAATTCCGTCCTTCCTCAACGGCCAAGCGGAGCGATTTTTCCAAATAAGCGAAGTCATCAGCAGTTGTAAATCCAATTTTTGAAATCCCAATAGAATGCGCCAGTTGAATAATGTTTTCTTTTAGTGTCATCCCTTTCATTATACACAAAAATAAAGTTTCTGGCGAGAGAGGAAAAAGATGGAAAGGGCTTTCAAAAACTTTCTTTTTTTTGTATAATAGAAACATGAAATGCGAGGAGGATATTATGGGACAACCATTATTTTTACATTCAGTCATGCAGGAAAAAATTTGGGGAGGAACTCGTCTGAAAGAAGAATTTGGTTACGAAATTCCGAGCGACCATGTCGGTGAATTTTGGGCGATTTCAGCCCATCCACATGGAGTTTCTAAAGTAGCCAATGGTCCATACGAAGGAATGGGATTGGATCAGCTTTATCAAGAACACCGGGAATTATTCGGTAATCGTAAAGAGCCTGTCTTTCCTTTATTAACAAAGATTTTAGATGCCAACGATTGGCTCAGTGTACAGGTGCACCCAGATGATACCTATGCAATGGAGCATGAAGGAGAACTTGGAAAAACTGAGTGTTGGTACGTGATTGCGGCCGATGAAGGGTCCGAGATTATCTATGGACACAATGCCAAGTCAAAAGAAGAGCTCCGTCAGCAAATTGAGGACAAGAACTGGGATGCCTTGCTGACAAAAGTTCCTGTCAAGGCTGGAGATTTCTTCTATGTGCCAAGTGGGACCATGCACGCTATTGGTTCTGGAATCTTGATTCTTGAAACCCAACAGTCGAGTGACACTACCTACCGTGTTTATGATTTTGACCGCAAGGATGCTCAAGGAAACTTGCGGGAACTTCACTTGGAAAAATCGATTGATGTGTTAAACATCGGTGAGCCAGCAAATAGCCATCCAGATACAGTTGTGATCGATGATCTTCGTATGACCACCTTGGTTGCAAGTGATTTCTTCACCGTCTATAAGTGGGAACTGACTGGAAAAGCTGATTTTGAAAAGACCGCTGATTACAGCTTGTTGAGCGTCTTAGCTGGAGAAGGAAAATTAACTGTAGATGGGAAGGATTATCCTATCCAAAAAGGAAGTCACTTTATCTTACCGAGCGATGTTGAATCTTGGACTTTGGAAGGGCAAGGTTTAGAATTGATCGTGAGTCACCCATAAAAACAAAGGGTTTGAGTAAAACGCAATGGAACTACTCAAGCCTTTTTTCTGAAATAAAACTATTTTTATGTTAAGTCTTGACTCTGACCTAAGGGGAGGGATTATACTATCCTTGTAAGGAGGAAATCATGTTCCATATCAAAGAAGCTGCAGAGCTGTCAGGTGTCTCTGTCAAGACCTTGCACTACTATGACAAGATAGGACTTCTCGTCCCTGTGAAATCTGAAAATGGCTATCGGACATACAGTCAAGAAGATTTAGAACGATTACAGGTGATTCTCTACTACAAGTATCTAGGATTTTCCTTAGACCAAATAGCAGAACTCTTAGCTGAAGAAAAATCTAACTTATTGCCCCATTTGACCAAACAGTTGGACTATTTGACTCAAGAAAGACAACGTCTGGATACCTTGATTTCTACCCTGCAAAAAACCATTCAAGAACAAAAAGGAGAAAGAAAAATGACCATTGAGGAAAAATTTACTGGATTTAGCTATCAAGATACTCAAAAATACCAGCAAGAGGCGGTAGATAAGTACGGTCAAGAAGTCATGGATCAAGCGCTTGAACGTCAAAAAGGTCGAGAAGAGGAGGCGACAAGAGCCTTTAATCAAGTCTTTCAAGCCTTGGCGAAAAACCTCCAAGCAGGTTTGCCAGTAACAGCATCGGAAAACCAAGAAGAAGCAGCCAAACTTTTAGACGCGATTCGAACGTATGGATTTGACTGCTCTATAGAGGTTTTTGGCCATATCGGCAAAGGCTATGTCTATAATCCAGAATTCAAGGAAAACATCGACAAGTTTGGAGCTGGCACAGCCCAGTACACTTCGGATGTCATTGCCTTTTATGTCGAAAATCAAGCAAAATAAAAAGTGAGAGTGGGACAGAAATCGGTAATTCGTTAGAATTCGATTTCGTCGTCCCACCTCCGCATAGTTGAGTAGGGCTGTAAAAGCTGATGAAATCAGCGTAGTAGAGCCCACTCAACCACTGCGTCTTGCTCGACAATCCAAAAATAATTGAGAGGCTAGGATTTTTGTCCCAGCCTCGTTTTTTTCTTGGATCAATTTGAAAAGAAGCGGACCGATCTAAGAGAGGTTGGATGGATGAACACAATGAAAACTTTATGAAAATTTCACTATTTCGGTTGACAGTCTTGAAAAAAAGGAGTAGAATAACCCCTGTTTTATGAAAAGAGGCAGGGAATCCCCGGCCTCATGATCTTTTTTCAAGGAGTTTTTTATGTTTTCAACATTGAAAAAATGGTTTATTGGCCGTCCGTTGAAATCTGGTGCAGAAGGTGAAGGTGGATTGCTAGGGAAAATGCAGGCCTTGGCCATGCTCTCTAGTGACGCGCTTTCTTCTATCGCCTACGGTCCAGAGCAAGTTATCCTGGTCTTGATGACCGTTTCAGCGGGAGCCATTTGGTGGTCTATTCCGATTGGGATTGTGGTCCTGGTTCTCCTAGCCAGTTTAACGATTTCTTATCGCCAGGTCATTCATGCCTACCCTCAAGGGGGAGGGGCCTACATGGTGACTACGGAGAACTTGTCTCCCAAAGCGGGTTTGATCGCTGGTGGTAGTCTCTTAGTCGACTACATGCTGACGGTAGCAGTATCTGTTTCTTCCGGTGCAGATGCCATCACGTCAGCGATTCCATCTCTTCATCCTTATAATCTTCACATTTCCATTTTGTTGGTCTTGATTTTGATGCTGATGAACCTTCGGGGGCTACGCGAATCAGCTACATCCTTGATGATTCCGGTCTATCTGTTCATTGTCAGTACCATTGCCTTGATCGGCTATGGTGTGATCCAAATCTTGACGGGTCACTTGGCCTATAACGCAACTGCTCATGTGGGTCAAACCATTTCAGGGGTTAGTGTCATTCTCTTATTGCGGGCCTTTACGAGTGGATCGGCTTCACTAACAGGGGTTGAAGCCATCTCCAATTCGGTTCCTTTCTTTAAGAAACCAAAAGCAAAGAATGCAGCCTCTACCTTGACCATCATGGCTTTGATTTTGGGGATCATGTTTGCAGGGATTACCTTCCTCAATTACTGGGTGGGTGTCGTTCCGGCAAAAGGGGTAACAACTCTAGCCCAAATGGCCCAAGCCATCTTAGGGAATTCCCCAGTCGGACAAGCCTTCTTTTACGTCTTCCAATTATCAACAGCCTTGATCTTGGCAGTTGCGGCTAATACCGGTTTCTCAGCCTTTCCAATGTTGGCCTTTAACATGGCTAAAAATAAATACATGCCACACATGTATATGGAAAAAGGGGATCGTCTGGGCTATTCTAATGGGATTTTGACCTTGGCGATTGGTGCCATCGTTTTGCTCTTGATCTTTGATGGGCAAACAGAAAGCTTGATTCCGCTTTATACCATCGGGGTCTTCATTCCTTTTGCCCTTTCTCAAACAGGGATGGTGATCCACTGGAAACGCCAATATCAAAAAGGATTTCTTAAGTATTCGCTTGCCAATATCCTGGGGGCAGCCATCTGTTATGGGATTGTCTTGATCCTCTTATTATTCCGTTTGCGTGAGATCTGGCCCTTCTTCCCTATTATTGGTCTCTTGCTTTGGATGTTCTTGAGTATCCGTAATCACTATGATAAAGTTGCAGCCCAATTGCGCTTGGGAGGTAAGATTGAAAAGACAAGTTATGCGGGCAATACCGTGATTGTCCTTGTTGGGAATGTCACTCAGGTAAGTGTGGGAGCTATGAGTTATGCAAATAGCCTAGGAAACGATGTTATAGCTATGCATGTCTCAACGGAAGAAACCAAGGTTAAAGACGCTGAGGTAGCAGAAGAATTTAAGCGTTATTTCCCTCATATTCGCTTTGAAAATGTCATGACCAGTTACCGGGATATTATCCAGCCAACGGTTGAATTTGTCTCAAAAGTAGCTGAGGAGGCCAAGGAAAAAGGCAACACCGTTACAGTCTTAGTCCCTCAATTTATCCCTAAAAAACATTGGCAAAATATTCTCCACAACCAAATGAGTTTGAAATTGAAGTATGCACTTCGTTGGCATGAAGAAGTGGTTGTGGCAAGCTATTCTTACCATTTGTCTGAATAAACACCGTATATAGAAAAGATGTCTGCTTGAGCAGGCATCTTTTGGATTTTCTTACACGAAAAAAACCACTCGAAAGTCTTGTAAGATACAGCCTTGATCTTGAAAAAATGTTTAAAAAATGCTAGAATAAAAAGAACATTTTAGATTTTGAAAAATTCAAAGTAAGGAAAAAAATGGCAAATTTATTAAAAACAATTATTGAAAATGATCGAGGCGAAATCAAACGCCTTGAAAAAATGGCTGACAAGGTCTTTTCTTATGAAGACCAAATGGCAGCTTTGACGGATGACGAATTAAAAGCGAAAACAGTTGAGTTTAAGCAACGCTACCAAGATGGTGAGTCTTTGGATGATCTCTTGTACGAGGCTTTTGCAGTTGTTCGTGAAGCTGCAAAACGGGTTCTTGGTTTGTTCCCATACAAGGTTCAGGTCATGGGGGGAATCGTCCTTCACCATGGTGACGTACCAGAGATGCGTACAGGGGAAGGAAAAACCCTGACAGCAACCATGCCGGTATACTTGAATGCCTTGTCTGGCAAAGGGGTGCACGTTGTCACCGTCAATGAATACTTGACAGAGCGGGATGCAACAGAGATGGGAGAACTATACTCATGGCTTGGCCTTTCAGTAGGGATCAACCTTGCAGCAAAATCTCCAGCTGAGAAAAAAGAAGCTTACCTCTGTGATATCACTTACTCAACCAATTCAGAGATTGGTTTTGACTACTTGCGTGACAACATGGTTGTGCGTGCAGAAAACATGGTTCAACGTCCATTGAACTATGCCTTGGTCGATGAGGTAGACTCCATCTTGATTGACGAAGCGCGTACGCCGTTGATCGTTTCTGGTCAGACAGCTTCTGATACGAGCCAGCTCTATCACATGGCGGATGCTTATGTGAAGACCTTGACAGAGGACGATTACATTATCGATGTCCCATCTAAAACCATCGGTTTGTCTGATTCAGGAATCGATAAAGCAGAAAGCTACTTTAATCTTGAAAACTTGTACGATATTGAAAACGTAGCTTTGACTCACTTTATCGACAACGCCCTTCGTGCCAACTACATCATGATTTTGGATATCGACTATGTGGTCAGCGAAGATCAAGAAATCTTGATCGTTGACCAATTTACTGGTCGGACCATGGAAGGTCGTCGTTATTCTGATGGTCTTCACCAAGCGATTGAAGCCAAAGAAGGTGTTCCAGTTCAAGAAGAAACCAAAACATCTGCATCGATTACTTACCAAAACCTCTTCCGTATGTACAAGAAGTTGTCAGGGATGACAGGGACAGGGAAAACTGAAGAAGAAGAATTCCGTGAAATTTATAACATTCGCGTGATTCCAATTCCAACCAACCGTCCGATTGCTCGTATTGACCATCCAGACCTTCTCTACCCAAGCTTGAAATCAAAATTCAAGGCTGTTGTGGAAGATGTCAAGTCTCGTCATGAAAAAGGTCAACCAGTCCTAGTAGGTACCGTTGCCGTTGAAACCAGTGATTACCTTTCTCAATTGTTGGTTCAAGCAGGTGTCCCTCACGAAGTTTTGAATGCGAAAAACCACTACAAAGAAGCGCAAATCATCATGAACGCTGGTCAACGTGGTGCTGTTACCATCGCGACCAACATGGCCGGACGTGGTACCGATATCAAGCTTGGTGAAGGTGTTCGCGAACTCGGTGGACTTTGTGTCATCGGGACAGAACGTCACGAAAGTCGTCGGATCGATAACCAGCTTCGTGGACGTTCAGGACGTCAAGGGGATCCAGGTGAATCTCAATTCTACTTGTCTCTTGAAGATGAATTGATGCGCCGTTTCGGTTCTGAACGGATCAAAGCAGTGCTTGATCGCTTCAAGTTGAGCGAAGAAGAATCGGTGATCCGTTCAAATATGTTCACACGTCAAGTAGAGGGTGCACAAAAACGGGTTGAAGGAAACAACTACGATACCCGTAAACAAGTCCTTCAATACGATGACGTGATGCGGGAACAACGGGAAATTATCTACGCTGAACGCTATGATGTTATCACAGCTAACCGTGACTTGGCACCTGAAATCAAGGCCATGATCAAACGGACCATCAAACGGATTGTTGAAGGGGCCAGCCACTCAAGCAAGGAAGAACGCGTTGAAGCGATTCTGAACTTTGCCAAATACAATTTGGTTCCGGAAGATACCATTTCTGAAAGCGATATTGAAGGAAAATCTGACAAGGAAGTTATCGATTACTTGTATGCACGTGCAGAAGAAATCTATGCTAGCCAAGTAGCGAAATTGCGTGACGAAGAGTCTGTGCAAGAATTCCAAAAAGTCTTGATCCTTCGAGTGGTAGACAGCAAGTGGACGGACCATATCGATGCTTTGGATCAATTGCGAAATGCAGTTGGACTCCGTGGGTATGCGCAAAATAACCCAGTGGTAGAATACCAATCAGAAAGTTTCCGTATGTTTAACGATATGATCGGATCGATTGAATTTGATGTAACTCGTCTCATGATGAAAGCCCAAATTCACGAACAAGAACGTCCACGTACGGAACACAGTATTTCAACAACTGCGACTCGCAACATTGCAGCGCAACAACAAGATATTCCAGCAGATATTGACTTGTCACAAGTGAAACGCAACGATTTGTGCCCTTGTGGTTCAGGTAAGAAATTCAAAAACTGTCACGGACGTAAATTTTAAGAGCTCCTCTGAATAGAAAGAGGATGGGTCTAGCTAGCATAAGGAGGCCGTATGGTATTCATTACGAAGAGCAATAAGATTGATGAGCAAGAGATCACTTCGCTTTACCGCTTGGAAGGTCCAGCCTTGGAGCGCAAAGAAGCGCGTGATCGAGAATTGGAAGCTATTATCAAAGGAGAAGACCAACGGATCCTTCTTGTGATCGGGCCTTGCTCTTCTGATAATGAAGAAGCTGTGATGGACTATGCCCGTCGTTTGGCAGACTTGCAAGAGCAAGTGAAATATCAGATTTTCATTGTGATGCGGGTCTATACGGCTAAACCTCGGACCAACGGGGATGGCTATAAAGGCTTGATGCACCAACCAGATACACATGCAGCACCAAGCTTTGTGGACGGTTTGAAAGCGGTCCGACATCTCCACTACCGTGTGATTACAGAAACTGGTTTGACAACTGCGGATGAGTTGCTTTATCCAGCAAGTCTTCCGTATGTTGAAGATTTGATTTCCTATCATGCCATTGGAGCGCGTTCGGTTGAAGACCAGGAGCATCGCTTTGTATCTAGTGGGATCTCTGCTCCGACAGGCATGAAGAATCCAACCTCTGGAAATCTTTCAGTCATGTTCAATGCGATTTATGCAGCCCAACATCCCCAAAACTTTTTGTTCAATGCCCAAGCAGTGGAAACATCAGGAAATCCTTTAGCTCATGCGATCCTTCGTGGAGGATTGGATGCAAGTGGTAAGAATATTCCAAACTACCATTATGAAGATTTGCTAGCGGCAGCAAAACGCTATAGCGAAATGGGCTTGCAACATCCTTTCATCCTGGTGGATACCAACCATGACAATTCTGGTAAACAATTCGAAGAGCAAGTACGCATCGTGAGAGAAACCATGATGAACCGTGCTTGGAACAAGGATTTGGCAATTTTAGTTCGTGGTTTCATGATTGAATCCTATCTAGAAGATGGTCGTCAAAATGAACCAGTGGTTTATGGTCAATCCATCACAGACCCTTGCCTGGGTTGGGAAAAAACACAGGCCTTGGTCAAAGAAATTGCAACGATGAATAAGTAAAAGGCAGGGGCGGAAGGAGTGATTCTTTAGCCCCTTCTCTTTTGTCAGTAAAACGATACTGAAACGATAAATAAGGATAAAACAAGATGATCAAAGGACATGGCATCGATATCGAATCGATCGCTGCGATTGAAAAAGCCTATCAGAAGAATACTCGATTCGCTGAAAAAGTCTTAACTGAGGCTGAGCGAGAGCGCTTTGAGGAATTGTCTGGAAAACGGAAAATGGAATATTTAACGGGCCGATGGTCCGCCAAAGAAGCTTTTTCGAAGGCAATGGGAACAGGGATTGGACCGGTTGGTTTTCAAGAGTTAGAAATTTTAAATGATGCCCACGGAGCTCCCTATTTTTCTAAGTCTCCTTTTTCTGGGAAGGTATGGATTTCGATCAGTCATAAGGGAGACCTAGTGTCGACCAGTGTCATTTTGGAGGAAGAAAATGAAAGCAAGTAAACATAGACCAACTGTTGCTAGAGTCGATTTGGATGCCATTGCCTTTAATGTGCAACAAGTCAGTGACCATATTCCGAGTCAAGCCTTGAAATATGCAGTCGTCAAGGCCAATGCCTATGGTCATGGGGTCGTTGCAGTAACCAAAAAATTGGCGCCTCAGGTTGATGGCTTTTGTGTATCCAATATGGATGAAGCCCTCGAAATCCGTGAAGAAGGCTTGCAACACCCTATTTTGATTTTAGGAGTTGTGCCAAGTGAAACAGTGAATCTAGCCAAAGAGCATGACATCCGCTTAACAGTGGCGAGTCTTGCTTGGTTGGATCAATTGCTTGGACAAGAAGCAGATCTTTCAGGATTGAAGGTCCATATCAAGGTGGATTCAGGAATGGGGCGGATTGGATTCCGAAGGATCGAAGAGATCAAAGAGGCTGAACGTCTCCTCTTAGCAGCTGGAGCTGAAATTGAAGGGATTTTTACTCATTTTGCGACAGCAGATGAAGCAGATGATCGAAAATTCCAAGCGCAATACCAGTTTTTCAAAGAAGTATTGGCTGCTCTTGAAACCCTTCCTCCCATTGTCCATGCTAGTAATTCGGCTACCTCTTTGTGGCATGCGGATACGATTTTCACGGCTGTGCGCTTGGGAGATGTCATGTATGGCTTGAATCCGAGTGGTTCTGTGTTAGTCTTGCCTTATGAAATTAAGCCAGCCTTGAGTTTGGTGAGCGAATTAGTTCATGTGAAACAGTTGGAAGCTGGTCAAGATATTGGCTACGGAGCAACCTATACGACGGGAGAATCCCAATGGATCGGGACGATTCCTATCGGCTATGCGGATGGTTGGATACGAGAGATGCAAAATTTCCATGTGCTGATTAAGGGGGACTATTGTCCCATTGTTGGTCGCGTTTCGATGGACCAGATAACGGTTCGCCTTCCTGAAGAACTGCCTCTGGGGGCCAAGGTTACCCTGATTGGACGTGAGGGCGAGAAAGAAATCACGGCAACAGAGGTTGCAGATTACCGTGGTACCATTAATTATGAAGTGGTCTGTCTCTTGAGTGATCGGATTCCTCGTGACTATAAAGGTGAAGAATAAGAAGAAGCAGGTGGGATTTTCCCGGATGGACCTGCTTTTTTATAAAAGAAAGGAGGAGAAATGAATCTACACCAACCCTTATCCGTACTGCCTGGAGTCGGTCCAAAATCGGCGGAAAAATTTAAAAAGTTAGGGATTGAAACCTTAGAAGATCTGCTCTTGTATTTCCCTTTTCGCTATGAAGACTTCAAAACGCGCAATGTTTTAGAGTTGGAAGATGGGGAAAAAGCCGTCATCTCTGGGGTGGTAGCAACACCAGCCAACGTCCAATATTATGGCTACAAACGAAATCGCTTACGTTTTTCGATCAAACAGGGAGACCAAGTCATTGCGGTTAATTTTTTCAACCAACCCTATCTAGCAGACAAAATCGAGGTCCAGCAGACAGTGGCGATTTTTGGAAAATGGGACAAGGCCAAGGGGAGTTTGACAGGGATGAAGCTCCTAGCTCAAGTGGAAGATGATTTGCAGCCAGTCTATCGAGTGACACAAGGAGTGAGCCAAAACAGCCTGGTGAAATTGATCAAAATAGCATTCGATCAGGGCTTGGACCAGCTTTTAGAAGAGAATGTACCCCACATCTTACGAGAGCGTTATCAACTCATGTCTCGTTCCCAAGCAGTGCAAGCTATGCATTTTCCTAAGGATCTGGCAGAGTACAAGCAAGCTCTTCGCCGGGTAAAATTTGAAGAGCTCCTCTTTTTCCAGCTGCAACTCCAAGTGTTAAAGGAAGAAAACCACGATGCCAGCCAAGGGATTTCCTTGGCCTGGGATCCAGAAAAATTAGCAGAACGAAAAAAACAGCTTCCTTTTGAGCTAACGCAAGCTCAAGAAAACAGCTTGAATGAAATCTTGACAGATATGGCCTCTCCTTATCATATGAACCGCCTCTTACAAGGGGATGTGGGAAGCGGGAAGACAGTCGTGGCCGGTCTTGCCATGTATGCAGCCTTAAGCGCTGGGAAGCAAGCAGCCTTGATGGTTCCAACGGAGATTTTGGCAGAGCAGCACAAGGAAAGCTTGCAAAATCTTTTTCCAGATTTGCCAATTGCCCTTCTAACAGGAGGATTAAAGGCGGCTGAGAAACGAGAAGTCTTAGAAGAGATCGCCTCAGGAACTGCTCAACTGATTGTGGGGACACATGCCTTGATTCAAGAGGGAGTTCACTACCAAGATCTAGGCTTGGTCATTATTGATGAACAGCACCGTTTTGGGGTTTCCCAGCGCCGTATCCTTCGAGAAAAAGGACAAAATCCAGACGTCCTGATGATGACGGCTACCCCTATTCCCCGGACCTTGGCTATTACAGCCTTTGGAGATATGGATGTGTCCATCATTGATCAGATGCCAGCTGGACGTAAGGAAATCATCACACGTTGGGTCAAGCATGAGCAGTTAGAAGTGGTCCTCGACTGGTTAGTCAAAGAACTTGGCAAAGGTTCTCAAGCTTACTTTATTTCTCCATTGATTGAGGAGTCAGAGGCGCTAGATTTGAAAAACGCCCTTGCCCTCCAAGAAGAGCTAGAGACCTTCTTTGGGCAGCGAGCACGCGTTTCTCTTCTTCACGGGAAGATGAAAAGTGAAGAAAAAGATGCCATCATGCAGGCCTTTAAAGAGCACCAAGTCGATGTTTTGGTGTCTACGACCGTTATTGAAGTCGGAGTCAACGTACCCAATGCAACCGTTATGGTCATTATGGATGCAGATCGGTTTGGTCTTAGCCAACTGCACCAGCTTCGAGGCCGGGTTGGGCGGGGAAACAAGCAATCTTATGCTATTCTAGTAGCCAACCCTAAGACAGATAGTGGCAAGCAGCGCATGAAAATCATGACAGAGACGACCAATGGCTTTGTGCTGGCGGAAGAAGATTTGAAAATGCGGGGTTCAGGTGAAATCTTTGGAACCCGTCAATCTGGGATTCCAGAATTTCAAGTGGCGGATTTGGTAGAAGATTATCCCATTCTGGAAGAAGCAAGGAAAGTTGCCAGCCAGATTGTAGCCACGCCAGATTGGCGCGAACACTCCGATTGGCATCTGCTCTCGCTTTACTTAGAAAAGAAAGAACATTTAGACTAGAGTATAAAAAGGGAGTAGAGTGGAAATTCTTTGGATTCCACTCTACTCCCTTTAAGATGGCATTTTACGCCCTTTGTATCTTGATGAAATGCGACAGGACGAAGGTGGATCGATACCATCCACCTGAGGAGTTAGTGAGTCGTG
>ERZ773044.745-NODE-745-length-12810-cov-69.8965_pt1 | contig 12810 bp, 10 predicted proteins | sample MGYA00511897_ERZ773044 | MGnify/ENA primary metagenome ERZ773044 (study PRJEB29015, sample SAMEA2738116) | human oral metagenome | biome: human oral; feature: human-associated habitat; material: saliva | place: China | collected 2170 ...
TCCATGACGGGCCCGGTTGCCGCCAGCGCCGCAAACACCAATCCCAGCCCCATCGCGATAGAGCCGAATACCAGTGCTGCGGTGTACAGCAGCCCCGTCTCGGTGAGCGCCGAACCAAGCAGCAGCACGAATAGCGGCAGTGCCACCACCGCAGACATACAGCTCACCAGCAGCAGTGGGCCAAACACTACGATGCGCCTCGAACGCTTCAAAACCGCAGCTTCGGTACCCATCATCCGCAGAGAAGAATACAATGAACTGCGCTCATAGATAGCGGCGGACTGGTTCAGCAGCGCCGAAAGCGCCACCAGCAGGTAGGAGAGGAACAGCACCAGCACCAGACCCTGCAGTATATCCCCAATAAGATAGGACTCCGCCGAGCCTTCTTCCACACCCGGCGCGGAATTGACCATGCCCAGAATCGGCCCCACGAAAGCGGCAATAAACGTGGTCATGGCAACCCCGGAGACCTGCCGCCAGGCGGCGCGCGGCGATTCCAGAATGGAGCGATATGCCAGCAGGGTTGCGGGGGTGCGGGCGGTGCGAACCCGAATGCGGGCGTACAGGCCCACCACGAACCCGCCAATCAGGTCTACGGCGAGCATCGTGAGCAGGATCGGCAGCCCAAACATGATGGTGGTTACTAGTACCAACACGAACCCGTTCGAGCCCATCGAATCAGCGGCGAGATTCATAATGTGGGAGGCAATCGCCCCGATGAAGCCCACCACTAGAAGCGCACAGCCCAGAATGAGGGCGCGTTTGCCCAGGGACGGCTTATCCGAACGGGTGCGTACCCCCAGCGGGCTGATGGTCACCTTCGAGAGCCCAAAGAGCGAACTGGTTGCGGCGATGATTAGGCTCACAAACCCGCAGACCAGCACGATGGGCAGGGGCAGCAGCATATTTTCGGGGCCCAGCGGGATGTTCTGGAAGCGCAGCATCCCGAAGGGCAGCACCAGAACCAGGTACACGATAAACCCGAGCACGAACCCAACCGCAGCGTAGATTACGGAATCGAGCATGGTGTAGAGGGTAAGCCGCCGGGTGGAGGCGCCCAGTAACCGCAGGGTTGCCAGGCGGTCGTCGCGGCGGCGTGCGCTGAGCCGTGCTGCGGATGCGCCGAGCGTGAAGAGCGGGGTGAGCAGCAGGAACCCGCTGATCCAGGCGAGCATCAGGTATAGCGGCTGCATCGTGTGCGCCGTGTTTTTGGTGCCGGATCCCGCCTCGACCGAGGTGGCCGTGCTGGCGTCCCCGCCCAGCCAGGTGTAGAAGGCGTGAATACCTCCGGCGATCAGCAGAAAGAGCGCCGCAGATGCGGCAAACGCAAGCACCGGAAGAACCGCCTGTGAGGTGGGCAGGGTGCGGCGCGCGAGAAGTTTGAAGGTCTGCATTCTTAGGCGCCTTTCCCCAGGAGGCCGCGCATCCAGAAGGGACGTCGGGCGGGTTTATACGGTGCTGGTGCATGGTTGCGTGAGGCCGCGGCGTGCGCCGTGCCCGGAGCATAGGCGGGGGAGTAGCGAACGTTCGCGGGCGGCTGGGTTTGTACGGAAACCCGGTTGTATGTTTGGGGCGGGTTTACCGCGGGGTTACCCGGTTGGAAGACGCCCGGCTGCGCGGAAGGAGCGGGTGCCGCATGCTGAGGCGGTACCGGCTGGCTCGGCTGCGCGGGAACCCGATACTGTACCGAATCCCCGCCCTGCTGACCGGGCGCGGTGGGATCCTGCCGGTTATCCTGCACAATCTGTCCGTCGTGCAGGTGGATTGTGCGGGAGCATTGCGCCGCAACCTGCGGATCGTGGGTGACGATCACGAGGGTTTTACCCTGCTGCGGAACGAGTGTGAGCAGAAGATCCATGACCTCTTGGGCGGTCACGCTGTCGAGTGCGCCGGTGGGTTCATCCGCAAAGGTAATCGGCGCACCGGTAATCTGTGAACGCGCAATCGCCACGCGCTGTGCCTGCCCGCCGGAAAGTTCGCCGATGCGTTTCTCGCACATATCGCCTAGCCCCAGCCGGGCGAGCAGGTTTGCGGATGCGCCGCGTGCCTGCTCGCGCGATACCCCGGAGATCATGGCGGCGAGCGAGACATTTTCTTCTGCGGTGAGCTCAGGGATGAGAAGCCCTTGCTGGAAGATGAATCCGAAGGAGTTTGCGCGCAGGCTCGTGCGCTGTTTTTCGCTCAGGGCACCGAGTTCAACGCGCCCGCCCGGTATCTCGGGTCCGCCGCCGAGCACCTGAATGGTGCCCGAGTCTATACGAATAATGCCGGAAAGCGCGTGCAGAAGCGTGGTTTTTCCGGAACCGGAGGGTCCCATAACGGCCACGGATTCGCCGGGGTAAATATCGAGCGAAATATCGCGCAGTACTGTGTGCTGTCCGTAGGATTTGGTAAGGTTGCGCACCGAGATAACGGGTGCGTATGAGGTGTAAGAAGTATTCATAGCATCCATTTTTCCAAGAGAGACGGGGCGTTTTTATCCGTCTACGGAGTGAAAAAATGCGGCGATAATGCCGGGTTTTGTGCGGGTTTTCATCCCTAAGGATGAGCGGGGCGTGTTCTGGGATACGGCTCTAAATCGTGCGGATGATGCCATACTTAAGACCATGACTGACGCACAGACCCACCATGAACACGCTGAAACGCCCGGTAAGATTTTTCTGCTTCGGCACGGACAGACCGACTGGAATATAAATCACCGGTTTCAGGGCAGAACCGATATTCCGTTGAACGATACGGGGCGTGAGCAGGTTCGGGGTGCCGTGCCGCAGCTGCGTGAGATGGCTCAGCGCGGCGTGCAGATTGACGGTGTGGTTTCCTCCCCGCTTGAGCGCGCGGCGGAGAGCGGGCAGATTGTTGCCCAGGCACTAGGGGTGCCGTATCTGGGCGCATACGCGGGGCTAGAAGAACGCTCATTCGGTGATTTGGAGGGTGAGGCTGCAACCCCTGAGCTGGTGGCGGCATCCCGCACGGATGGGCATAAATACGGGGTTGAGGAGCGCGAGGCCCTGGTGAGCCGCGCCCTGACTGCCCTGAACCGGGTGCGCCGCGAGCATGAGGGCAAGAACATTGTGGTGGCTACTCACGGCATGCTGATTGCGGTGACGATGACTGTGCTTCTGGAAGGCCGCGAGCATGAGGGCTACGAGACGATTGACGGCATGTTCCCGATTCCTCCGAATGCTTCGCTCACCGAGCTTCCTATCGATTATCTTGACGATGCGATTGATGCCCACGTGTTGGTTAACCGCCAGCCTAAGCTGCACGCCGAACCTTTCCCTAAGAACCTGGCGGGCGGTTCGCTCACGCTGATTCGCCACGGACAGACCGAGTGGAATAAGAACCAGCTCATGCAGGGGATCAGCGATATTCCGCTGAACGACACCGGTCGCGCACAGGCGCGTGAAACCGGGGCGAAGCTGCGCAGCCTGGGTTTGAACTATGACCGTGTGATTTCTTCACCGCTGTCGCGAGCCTATGAAACCGCGCAGCTTGTGGGCGAGGATTTCGGGCTTCCGGTCAGTGAAACCTACCCTGACTTGGTGGAACGTGATTATGGTGCCGCCGAGGGCGTGAATATTCCCGTTCCCGAGCGCCGCGCCCCCGACCGCTACTATCCGCAGGTAGAGACCGAACGCGATGTGTATGTGCGTGCCGTGCGTGTTCTGCGTGAGATTGTGCGCCAGTATCCCGGGGAGCGCATCATTGCGGTGAGCCACGGGAGCCTGATTCGCCGCGCTATTTCGGCGGCGCAGGGGTACGAGCATACGCAGACTGTGCCGAACGCCGAGCCTTTAGAGGTCGATCTTAAGGGGCTTTTTGCCTTTGATGAGAACAAGGTGTTCGATGAGCGGGGTCGTCTTGTCTGGTAGATCTGGCAGAGTGTTCCGGGTAATCGGATGGGCGCTTTTTGCCCTGTATTGCGCTGCCGTTGCCGCAATCGTGTTCGCCCCGCAGCATGTGGACGATAACGAGGCGGGCTCTCGTCTGGCTTCGCTTCTCGATGCCGGTCACGCGCAGGGCTGGCTGCCCGGGTTTATCACCTATGCGAGCATCGAACAGCTCTCGAATGTCATCATGTTTGCCCCCGGTGGGTTTTTGCTCATGCTGTTGCTGTTCTGTCGCACCCGCCCGTGGCGCAGGGTAGGGGTAATTACCCTGGGTGCGGTGGCGGTCAGTGCCGGAATCGAACTCATTCAAACGGCGATGCCCGAACGCACCGGCGATCCCATAGACGTGCTCATGAATGGGACGGGTGCGTTTGTCGGTTCCCTGACCGCCTGGGGTGTGCATAGTCTCTGGATGCGCTGGGGTAAGAGGTAGTTCACGGATATGGATGCTTACACTTGCTCGACAAGGCACCTAGTCACCACGCCTTCGCTCCGGCGATGGCGACAGCCCTAGGCGCTCGCGTAAGCCTGCGCATCCTGAACGCGCCACGCACTAGAAAACCTTTGTGGTTCAAGGCGATCAAAACTACTCGCGCCCAAACTTTCAAAATCCGCGCATCCGGTGTGGGTTTAGATGTGTTGTGGGGTGAACAGTGTGTGTCTGTTGTGGATTATTTGACCTTAAGTGTGGTTTCTAGGGTAAATTCACAAAAAATCGATGATTTATCCGTGGGTTATCTTGACGCACCCACATAAACCCACATAAAATCAAGGGCAAGACTGTTGTCTTGAGTGGTGATACGCATTCGCCGTTCCGCCATGATACATAGACCTAAGAATTCGCGTGGAACGGTTCGTTCGCTCCACACCCATACCTTGAAAGTGATGTGCGCATATGTTTGCTGAAGAACGTCGTGCCGAAATTGCGAAGCTGGTATCTTCTGCACGCCGCGTTAACGGTGCTGATCTCGCTCGACGCTATGACGTCACCATGGAGACTGTGCGACGAGACCTTGCCGCCCTCGAAGAAGCGGGTAAGCTGCGCCGCGTGCATGGCGGCGCCGTTACCGTTGAGCAGTCTACCTCCCTAGAGTCCTCCATTGCCTCACGTCAGGGCATGAATACTCCCGAGAAGCGCCGCATCGCCGCGAAGGCTTATGAGTATTTGCGTGACTCTGATGTGGGTTCGATTGTTCTTGACGCCGGATCGACCATTGAGATTTTGGCGGACTACATTGGGTCAGAAAACTTTAGCCTCAAGACCGGCAGCGACCGCATCATTATTACCCATGCCCTGCACATTGCGGTCAAACTCGCTGAGGCAGAGGGGGTCACCCTCGAACTTGTGGGCGGTCAGCTGCGCAAGATGACCTGGGCGGCGATTGGTGCTCGTGCCGCCGAATATTTCGCCACAGTACGCCCCGACATTGCGTTTCTTGGTGCCAACGGCATAGATGCCGAATTTGGTGTTTCCACCCCCGGCATGAATGAGGCCATCGTGAAGACCGCGATCTGCAAATCGGCGCGGCGCGTGGTGCTTCTGTGCGATTCTGCGAAGTTTGGGCAGGAATCGCTCGTGCGCTTTGCTGACTTCGAGAATATCGATACCATGATCACCGACCGCGCCCCCGATGGTGCGCTTGCTCAGGCTCTTGAAGCCGCTCATGTGGAGGTGCTCATCGCATGATTCTGACTCTCACCGCTAACCCTAGTTTGGATCGCACGATCGAACTGGGTTCGCCTCTGGCGCACGGCGCCGTTCAGCGTGCGGTAGGCGCGGTTCAAGACCCCGGCGGTAAGGGGGTCAATATTTCGCGTGCCTTACATACTTCTCAGGTGCCTACTGTTGCGGTGGTTCCGGGAGAGGCTACCGACCCCGTGCTGACCGCCCTTGCGGCGAGCGGTGTGCAGTTTGCGAATCTGCCCACGGGTGAGCCTATCCGCTCGAATATCACCGTGGTTGATCCGGACGGCACGACCACTAAGCTTAACGCCCCCGGTACCGAGTTTACCCCTGAGCTGCGCGACGCCCTGGATGCGCTCGTGATCGCCCAGGCAGAGGTTGCGGATTGGGTGGTGCTCGCCGGTTCGCTGCCTGGCGGCCTGGATGCAACGTATTACGCCGAACTGTGTGCAAAGCTGCGCGCCAGCGGATATGAGGGCAAGATCGCCGTCGATACCTCTGAGGCGCCGTTGATCGCCACCGTTGCGGGGCAGATAAAGCCTACGCTGATTAAGCCGAATTCTGAGGAGCTGGCACAGCTGACCGGCGCCGAGAACTGGGAAGAGCTGGAGTCGAGCCCCGAGCTGACTGCACGTACCGCGCGAACCTTGGTGAATGACGGCATTCCCTATGTGCTGGCAACCCTTGGCGGGTCCGGCGCGGTTCTCGTGACCGCCGAAGGTGCCTGGCATGCACAGCATGAACCCGTGAAGGTGCGCAGCACGGTGGGCGCCGGGGATTCGTCGCTCTCCGGTTTCCTCTATGCTTATGAGCGGGGAGAGTCGCCGCAGCAATGCCTCGTGCAGGCGGTTGCGCATGGCTCGGCGGCAGCATCCTTGCCCGGAACACAAATGCCTTCGGCAGCCATGACAACCCCCGAGAAAGTAACCCTAAGGCAGCTTTCCGTTTAGCTTATATTCCATATCAGGCATATAGCATATAGCCTGGTCAACCACTAAAAACAACATATTTACGGACACTTGAGTGCGTACTGAAAACGCCCGCATAGGCGTCATGGCGCACCGCATCATACGCCCCGAGGAGGGTATTATGTCTGAGCTCATTACCCCAGAGCTGGTGCTCCTAGACCAAAATCTAGGAGAGACTAAATTCGACGTCATCAGCAAGCTCGCGCACGCCGTCGTCAATGCCTCACGTGCCACCGACTACGATCAGCTGTACGCAGCTGCAGAAGCCCGCGAATCCAAAACCGACACCGGCATCCCGGGCGGCATCGCCATCCCCCACTGCCGAAGCGCGGCGGTCACCGAACCCACCCTCGCGATGGCACGCCCCAACCCCGGCGTGAGCTTCGGCGCGAAAGACGGTCCTGCCGATCTGATCTTCTTCATCGCCGCCCCCGATGGTGCAGACCAGGAACACCTGAAACTGCTCTCCACGCTGGCACGTTCGCTGATGAAGAAGAGCTTCACCGCCTCCCTGCGTGAGGCACAAACCCCCGAAGAAATCGTAGACCTCGTGAACGATGCGCTCGGCACCGGCGCTCCGAAGAAGGCTCCCGCCTCCGCCGACTCGGCAGCATCGAACGCACAAGAGGCGGGTGCAGGCGCATCCGCTCAAGCTGCAGCGGCACAGACCGACTCCGCAGAAGCGAGTGCATCCGAGAAGCCAGCCACCAAGAAAATCGTGGCGGTCACCGCATGTCCCACCGGCATCGCGCACACCTATATGGCGGCGGATGCCCTCAAATACGCGGCGGAAGACCTCGGCTACGACTTCAAGGTGGAGACTCAGGGGTCTTCGGGGAACGAAACCCTCACCCAGGCCGATATTGATGAAGCCGACGCCGTTATCTTCGCGGTCTCCGTGAACGTGCGCGACCGCAGCCGCTTCGCCGGTAAGCCCTATGTGGAAGCCCCCGTAAAGCGCGGCATTGACGAACCGCAGGCCATGATTGAGGAGGCCCTGGCAGAGGCGGAAAACCCCAACGGCAAGCGCGTGAGTGCCGCCGCATCCAGTGGAGAAGACACCTCCTCAGCCGCCGAAGGCTCGTGGGGTTCGCGCATCTACAAGGCCGTGATGACCGGTGTTTCGTACATGATCCCGTTCGTCGCCGCCGGCGGCATTATCGTGGCTCTGGGCTTCATCCTCGAAGCAATCACCATGCCGAACCTGGGTGATGTCGATACCGAAAAGATCCTCGCCAACGCCACAATCTACAACCTGGGAGACACCCACTGGACCCTCTACCTGGGCGCGGTTCTGCAGACCATCGGTAAGTTCGGTCTTGACCTGATGGTTCCCGCGCTCGCCGCCTTTATCGCCTACGGGTTGGCGCAGCGCCCCGGTATTGCGCCCGGCTTTATCGCCGGTTCCGTCGCGGTTGCCGTGAAGGCTGGCTTCCTCGGCGGTATCGTCGGCGGTCTGCTCGCCGGTCTGATTGCTTACGGTTTAGGCACCCTCAAATTGCCGCGCTGGCTCGGTTCGATGATGCCCGTGGTCATTACCCCGCTCATTACCTCACTCGTTGCGGGCGGCATCATGTACCTGCTGTTGGGCGCACCGCTGGCGTGGGTTCTCGAATCCCTGCAGAACTGGCTGACCTCCATGTCTGGCGCATCCGCTCTTGTCCTCGGCCTGATTCTGGGTGCCATGATGGCATCCGATCTGGGTGGTCCCATCAACAAGGCGGCTTACCTGTTCGCAACCGCCGGGCTTTCTTCGGGCGCCGATGTGAATAAGGAAATCATGGCAGCCGTTATTATCTCCGGCATGGTTCCGCCGCTGGCTATGGCGCTTGCCACCACCCTGCGCCCCAAGCTCTTCACCGAGCCCGAGCGTGAAAACGGCAAGGCCGCGTGGCTGCTGGGCGCATCCTTCATCTCTGAGGGTGCTATTCCGTTCGCCTCAGCAGACCCGGCGCGCGTGATCCCGTCCTCCATCGTAGGCGGCGCGATTGCCGGTGCTATTTCGATGAATGCGCATGTGGCATCCCCGGCACCGCACGGCGGTATCTGGATTATTGGTTTGAGCAACAATATTCCGATGTTCCTGCTCGCTGTTGTCGCCGGTACCGTCGTATCCGCCATCACCTATGTGCTGCTGAAGTCGATTGGCGCGAAGTCGCGGCAGACTGCGACCGAGGCCCCAGCGAAGACCGCCGCATAAGCGTTACACTGTAGAGAACCCAACACGAAGGATATAACTTCATGACTACATATAAAGGCGTCGGTGTTTATGCCGGACGCGTTATTGGTCCCGTGCTACAGATGCCCGAGCCTATTCAAGAGCCTAAAGCCGGTCTGCGCCTAGACGGTGAAAGCCCCGAAGAGGCCGGTCAACGTATTCAAGATGCGTCGGTTCGCGTGAAAGAGGACCTGCTCGCACGCGCCGAGAATGCGGGTCGTGACGGCAAGGCCGTGCTCAAATCGACCTCGCAGATGGCGACAGACCGCGCCCTGATTAAGAGCGCCGTAAAGCTGGTTGAGACCCAGCAGATGGCACCTGAACGCGCGATTTGGGAGGCAGCAACCTCGTTCGCCGACCAGATGGCGGCTCTTGGCGGTTACATGGCTGAGCGCGTCACCGATATTCACGATGTGCGCGCCCGTATTGTGGCGGAACTGACCGGTCAGCAGGCTCCGGGCATCCCTTTCGCGGAGGAGCCTTTCGTGCTCGCCGCAGTTGATCTTGCCCCCGCAGATACCGCGACCCTTGACCCGAAGAACGTGATCGCCCTGATCACTTCAGACGGCGGCCCGCAGGCGCATACCGCGATTTTGGCGCGCGGCCTGGGCCTTCCCGCTATTGTGGCGGCGAAGGGCGTTACCGATATTCCAGACGGCACCGAGGTCTATGTGGACTCAAATGCGGGTATCGTCAATACCGAGCCGACCGATGAAGACCGCGAAGCCGCCGAAAAATACGCTAACCGCAAACCTATCGCCGACTTCGACGGTAAAGGCGTGCTCGCCGACGGCACCCGCGTGCCACTCTACGCGAATGTGGGCGACGGCAAATCCGCCGAGAAGGCTGCCAGCCTGAACGCTGAAGGCGTGGGTCTGCTGCGCACCGAGTTCGGCTTCCTGGGGCACGACGCCGAGCCGTCTATTGAGGCCCAGGCAGCAACTTACAAGTCTGTGTTTGATGCCTTCCCCGGCAAGCACATCGTGGTTCGCACCCTGGATGCGGGCGCCGACAAGCCCCTGCCCTTCCTGAACGTGAATCCCGAGGAAAACCCGGCGCTGGGCGTGCGCGGGTTCCGCACCGACTGGACTGTACCGGGCGTGCTGACCCGCCAGCTGGAGGCTATCAAGCAGGCATCCGAGGATTCCGACGCCGATATCTGGGTGATGGCACCGATGATTTCGACCACCTCCGAAGCCCGCAACTTTGCGAAAATGCTCAAGGAGGTCGGCCTGCCGGTACACGGCGTGATGGTTGAAACCCCCGCCGCCGCTGTGAACGCCGAAGCGATTTTGGGTGAGGTCGATTTCGTGTCGATCGGCACCAACGACCTGACCCAGTACACGATGGCTGCAGACCGCCTGCTGGGCGATCTGGCTCACCTGAACAACCCGTGGCAGCCTGCGGTGCTGAAGATGATTAAGCTGACCGTCAAGGGCGCTAAGCGAGCTTCGGTGAACGCTGGCAAGAAGAAGTATGTGAGCGTCTGCGGTGAGGCCGCCGCCGATCCGGCGCTGGCCGTGGTGCTGGTCGGCCTGGGGGTTGATACCCTCTCGATGAACGCCGGTGCTATCCCCGCGGTTGCGGCGGTGCTCAAGTCGGTGACCCTGGAGCAGGCACGCCATATCGCCAACAAGGCTTTGGAACAGATTTCCTCTGCCGAGGCGAAGGCTGCCGCCCGCGCTGAGCTGCCGATTCTGGACGAGCTCGGCCTCTAGAAGACGCCTCAAACCCGGTGGAGAAAAGGCTAACCCGGTGTTGAAAGTTTATTTCAAGATCGGGTGAGGCATTGGTCCCCAAACGGTGAGTAAAACTGTACAATTGAGGCAGGAAAACAGGGGGTGCGTCCTTCTGTTTGATAAACATGGAGTCGATAACAGACGATTCCTTCACAAAGGAGAAAAACCATGGCAGAGGTTATTGCCACCATTGCAAGCCGCGTTGGTCTGCACGCACGTCCCGCAGCAATTTTTGCTGAGGCAGCTGGCGACCTCCCCGTTGAGGTCACCATTGCAGCCGAAGGCGAGCCCGCAGACGAGGCAATGGATGCGGCTTCGATCCTATCCCTGATGTCCTTGGGTGCTAAGCACGGTGACCGTGTGGTGCTCCGAGCAGAAGGTGAAGGCGCAGACGAAGCTCTGGAGACCCTGAAGAAGATTCTCGAAACCGACCACGACGCAGAGTAATCCTTCCGGCGACTCTCGCCAGCTTACCGGTATCCCGTCGCTTCACGTGCGGCGGGATACCTGCTTTAAGGCTCGGGCGCGCATCCGGGTTGTTTCCTTACCTCTGCCCCGGCCAGCCCGATCGGGTCGGAAGGGGCATAAAAAAGATCCTTGGTACGAATGAAGCTGCGTTTTAACTCTTTATTCACATCAAGGCTCTTTTTAGACGGGGCGAACCCCGCCGATGCACCAATCGCCGCGCCTCTTGTTAGACTTAAGGCGTGCGTGCGCCGCGAGCGCATCAAAAAGACCGCACAAGGTTCGCGGGCGATAGACGTTCGGAACACCCACCACCCCACGAGAGATAGAGACCCTTGCACGAAATTACGGCACGTTTTGCAACCCCAGCAGAAATTCAGGAGTGGGATACCCACGTGATCGCCAACCCGGACGGCGGAAATCTGTTGCAGTCCGCATCATTCGCAAAAGTCAAAGCCGACTACGGGTGGAAGCCCTGCTATATCGTGTATGAAGGCACCGTCGATCGTGACGGCGAGAGGCAGCCTTTCGCCAGCTACAGCCTGGCGTTCGAGAAGAATATTCCGCTGCTGGGCAAACTCTGGTATTTCATCAAAGGCCCGGCGGTGCACGATGCCGATGAGCTGCCCGCCCTGCTGCAGGCGAACCGCCGCCTGATTACCGAGCAGAAATTGGGTGTTTTTGCCGTCAAGATCGAACCTGAAATCGTGGCGGATGAGCACGCCCAGCAGGTCATTGCGGGCACCGAGCTGGTTCGTACCGCCGATATTCAGCCGAATGACTACACCGCCATCCTCTCCACCGAGGGTACCGAGGAAGAGGTGCTTAAGTCGTTGTCTTCGCGCGGACGTAACGCTGTACGCCGCGCCACCCGTGAGGGCTGCGAGGTCAAACGGGTTGAGCTCACCGACGAAAATATGCGCGCCATGTATGCCCTTATGGATACCGTGGGGCAGGGCAAAGTTTCGCTTCTGCTGCGCCCCTACGAGTATTACCGCGACTTCTGGAGGGCCTTCGAGAACGCCGGTCAGGGCAGGCTCTACTTCACCTACGAAGACGGCAAACCTTCCGTGGGCGCCTATGTGATTAACTACGGTACGAAGGGCACCTATAAAGACGGCGGTTCTAAGCCGCGCCGTAAACAGTACGGCGACTCTCATCTGGTACAGTGGACTGCGATTACCGACCTCATGAAGGAGCACGGGATCAGCACCTATGACTTCTGCGGCACCCCGCCCGCCGCCGAACTCAAGAATAAGGAACACCCTTACTACGGTCTGGGCCTGTTCAAAACCTCGTTCACGAAGAACGTGACCGACTTCGTGGGCGTTTACGATCAGCCTATTTCAGAGCTCAAATATAAGCTTTGGAACGCCGGTGTGGAGCGGCTGATGCTTCGCCTGTGGGTGAAGAAACACCACTATTCCTTCTACTAGGAAACGCCGCACCGTCACGCCACTCACCGGTACACACAGCGCACCAGCACGCAACACGATCAAGGGATACTAATGGCGAAGAACCCCGAGGAGCACAGCTACAACCCAGCCGATGAGAACGCGAGGAGTATTCGCCGCCCGGGATATTTCTTCGCCGTGCCTCTCTCCGAAGTACACGACTCCAAGCTGCGTGAGGCTCTTGCCCACAGCGGCAAGGAGGTCGAACAAGCTGAGCAGGCGCGCGAGGCGCTTTATGAGGTTGCGGCGGCGCACGGCGTGGAAACTGATACGGACGACACCCAGCTTCTTCCCGTGGACGAATCCGGTATGCCTCTCGACGAGGCCCCGCAGATGTCCTACGAGCCGGAGATACCCTACGAGGAAATCCCCGAAGAACCCGTAATCCAGGC
>ERZ773044.746-NODE-746-length-12788-cov-66.8311_pt1 | contig 12788 bp, 2 predicted proteins | sample MGYA00511897_ERZ773044 | MGnify/ENA primary metagenome ERZ773044 (study PRJEB29015, sample SAMEA2738116) | human oral metagenome | biome: human oral; feature: human-associated habitat; material: saliva | place: China | collected 2170 ...
CAGCCTTGCATCCTTGCACACTTCCACGACGGCGCATCTCAGTTTCAATAGCATTCAGCACTTCCCATTTATTGAAGCTCCACATAGGACCAATCAACATATCTCTAGGTGCGTCTCCTGTAATTCGATGGATGACGATATGCTTGGGAATGATTTCCAGTTGGTCACAGATGACCTTGACATACTCATCCTGACTCATCAGTTGCAAACGTCCTTCATGGTAATCTCGCTGCATCCGTGTATTAGTCATCAGGTGAAGCAAGTGCAGTTTAATTCCTTGAATGTCATTGTCTGTGACACAGCGACGGACATTTTCAACCATCATCTCATGGGTTTCCCCAGGAAGACCGTTGATCAGATGGGAAACAATTTCAATCTTGGGATACTTTCTCAAGCGTTTTACTGTTTCAACATACAATTCATAAGAATGGGCACGGTTAATCAAGTCAGAGGTTGCTTCAAAAGTAGTCTGTAAGCCCAATTCAACCGTCACATGCATGCGTTCCGATAACTCAGCCAAATATTCGATTGTTTCATCAGGTAAGCAATCCGGGCGTGTTCCGATATTGATTCCCACTACACCAGGTTCGTTGATAGCCTGCTCATATCGCTCCCGAATCACTTCCACCTTTTCATGGGTGTTGGTAAAATTTTGAAAATAAACCAGATACTTCTGCACATCTGGCCACTTGCGGTGCATAAAGTCAATTTCCTTATAAAATTGCTCACGGATAGGGGCATCCGGTGCCACGATAGCATCTCCAGAACCTGAAACCGTACAAAAAGTACAACCACCATGGGCTACAGTTCCATCCCGATTGGGACAGTCAAATCCCGCATCGATAGGAACTTTGAAAGTCTTCTCTCCAAAAAGTTTTCGATAATAATCATTCAAGGTATTATAAGATTTCATAACTTTCATTATAACAAAAAACACCCACAATCTCAAAAGCCTGACTTTGCCATAAAATCCTCTGTTTCTCGTTTCCTTTAGTGATTTTTTATGATACAATATGGGTATGATTTTAATGAAAATAGCATCTATTTTATTATTGATATTAACCTTGGTGGTTTGCTTTATTGTCACCAAGCTTTTCGGACTTAGGAGAATAGGATTTAATTTCGCGGATCTAGCTTTTCCACTTTTGGTATTTGAGTACTACCTAATTACTGCTAAAGCCTTTACCCACAACTTTCTACCGCGACTTGGAGTCGCACTTTCTCTCCTAGCAATCCTCCTTGTAGTCTTTTTCCTTGTCAAAAAACGAAGTTTTTATTACCCTAAATTCATCAAGTTTTTCTGGAGAGCCGGTTTTCTCCTTACCTTAATCATCTACATTGCTATGGTTGTCGAATTGATGATGCTCCCATAAAAAACATTCCCTCAGACAGCTGTCTAAGGGAATGTTTTTATCTTCATAACTTGTTTTCTAAGCTCTACCAAGATACTTTTTTTATTTCCTAAATGTCAAGGCGTAGAATTTGCCATCCCAAAGAAGTTTCATTTCCTTTTCCTTAACTTCGCTTGGAACAGCATTCTCAATTTCACTCAAATCAACAGTAGCGTCTTTAAAATAATCCTTACTAAAATGATTTTTCTTATATTGCTGATCCACATAGTCAGCCGTCTCATCTGCGATTAAAATTTTGGTTCCTGGCTTCGCCACTCGTAGCATTTCCTGCATAGCCTTGGCCTTATCATTGAAAAAATTGATTCCGCCAATATGGTAGACAATGTCAAAACTATTATCCGCAAAGGGTAGTTCCTCCGCGCAAGCATGGAAAAGTTGCAAATTGGTCTTTTTAGCGCAAGATCTCTGGCATTTTTTTAGCATACTGATAGAAATATCTACCCCTACAAAGTCTAAACTTTTCAGGTCAATTGTCTCAGGAATATAACGGAGGTCTTGACCAGTCCCTATAGAGACATAAAGAACAGATAAATTATCTTTCCATTCTATTTCCTCCATCAGATCCCTTCTCAACTTATCAATTGCCTTGCCGTGGAGAAGTGGTCCTATCCATTTCTCACTCATATCGTACCAGCGAGCCATACGGTTATACATGGTCATGTATTTAGCATTATCTCCAGATAGATAATCTGGATTAAGAGACAGATAGATATCGCCATCTTTTTGAAAATTTTCTACCTCTAAACCTGACTTTAATTTATCTTGTAATCTTGTTTCAATCATATGCAACATCTCCTTTTTTATTTGTCACCTATTATAGTGGAATTCATCGCAAAAACAATAGCTTTTTAGTAAGTGGCAACTATCCACTTGTATCCGGTAGTAGAATCAGGGTCAGTTACAAAAAAACAAGTGCCAATTTCCATTGACACTTATTTCTACTTTTAAACTGTGTTGCAAAATTTCGTGAAAGATACCGTTTAAAAAACTTAATCTTCTTTTTTGCATCTTGCCAAGAATCCTGTTCCCAATCCAAGAAGGGCGATTCCAGCTACTAGAGCCACTTGGTTAGACTCGCTTCCTGTATTAGGCAATTCCCCACCTTTTTTAGGCTTACCTGGTTCATTTGGTTTACCAGGTGTTGGTTTTTCAGGAGTATGCGTATTTGTAATGTTGTAACCTTCTACTGAAGCTGTATAACCATCTGGAACATTCACTTCTTCAACAGTGTAGGCAATCTCCTTACCTTCTCGATAACGATCAAGACCTGTAAACTCATAAGTCCAGCCACTTGTTTCTGACACTGTAGCTGTCTGACCAGTTTCCTTACCATCTGCAAGAAGTTTTACGGTGATAGATGCTGGACGGATGCCATCTTTGTTATCTTCATCTTTCCAGATCTTATGACCTTTTACAGCTGTTTTCTCTGGAGTATGTTCGTTGGTAATGGTGTACTTGCCATCCTTATCTGTAGTGATGGTTGCTTTGTATTCTGTCATAGCAGTTTCTTTGACAGTGTACTTGATTTCTTGACCATTTTCATACTTAGGAAGTGCTTTTGATTCGAACTTCCAACCAGTAGCTTCTGAAACTTCAATTTCTTGAACAACTTTTTCGCCGTTAAGAATTTGAACTTTCACAGATGTTGTACGTTTACCGTCCTGGTTGTTGTTATCTTTCCAAACCTTAGTTCCTGAAAGGATAACTGTATCTGGATTGTGAGTGTTAGTCACTACTTGACCAGTTACAGAGGCTTCATAACCAGCTGGTACATCCACTTCCTTGATTGAGTAAGTGATTTCTTTACCAGCTTCGTATTGTGGAAGATTTGTGAAGGATGCTACCCAAGTATTAGCATCTGTCTTATCCTTAGCTGTCAAGGTCAATTTCTTACCTTCAACGGCTACTGGAGTTGCTCCATCAACTGATTTATAAAGTTGAACCGTTACGGACTCAGGACGTTTACCGTCTTGGTTGTTCGCGTCCTTCCATACTTTTGTTACCTTGTAGTCGATTGCTTTAGGAGCATATTTGTTTGTGATCGTAAAGTCTGTAATCGTAGATTCGTATTCTGCTACGGCATCTTCTGTTACAGTGTATTTAATTTCTTTACCATCTTTATATTTTGCTAATTTCGTGAATTCGACAGTCCAAGTTCCGTCTGCGGCTGCTTGAACTTCTTTCGAATCAACTTTCTGACCGTCTGCTAAAAGATTGATTGTAATCTTAGTTGGACGTTTACCGTCTTGGTTGTTCGCGTCATCCCAGTTCTTAGTTGCTTTTACATCAACTGTTTCTGGTAAATAGCTATTTGTGATGGTAAATCCTGATGCAGCATCACCAGTAATTTCAGAAGTGTAACCAGCAACAGTTACTTCTACTACCGTGTACTGGATAGGTGTGCCGCCTTTATCAGCATCAAGGTCTTTGAAGCTTCCAGCCCAACCATTTGCGGCATTGAGCACAAGTGTCTTACCAGTATCTTGACCGTCTGCAAGCAATTTAACTGTGACAGAAGATGGGCGTTTACCGTCTTGGTTGTTCTCGTCCTTCCATACTTTCTTAACAGAAACTTCCGTTTTTGCTGGAGTATAAGTATTCTCGAAAGCTTTTTCATCATCGTAAGAAACAGTTGCTTCAAGTGCACCTTTACCCTTGTCCGCTACAGTAACTGTAGCCGTAACAGTTTTAGTGTCGTACTTGATGCCTGTATCACTGCCAGCTTTTTCAGCAATTTTAAAGGTATAAGTTCCTGCTTTGTCGAATTCCAATTCTGAGAAAGCAACGTTTCCGTCTTTGTCATTCTTCACAGTTTCTTTCACCTTACCATCTTGGTCTGTTAAAGTGAATTCAAACTCTTCAGCCTTTAACTCACGTCCTGTAAGTTTTTTATTAGCTTTAATCTTAACTTTAGCTTTGCTACGTTTATTTGTAACTGTTTTGATAGCTCCATCTTGTCCAACAGTCATCTCAAATGGAGTAGGATTCAACTCATATCCCTCAGGAGCCTCAACCTCGGTTACTGTAAAGTTCCCTTTCTTGATATCACTCTCTGAGTAAATAGATGATTCAGCAATTCCGTCATCATTTGTCGTTACAATTTCCTCTTTAGCCGTAGCTCCTGCTGGAGGAGTAATCTTGAATTTTGCTCCTTTTAGACGGTCATGAGTCAGCTCGTCCACCTTGTAAAGAATGATACGGTAACCTGTTTCTAACTGAATTGTACCGCCAGAAGCAACGACTGAGTTTCCGATTTGCTTAACGACTGTCTTATTACTATAGTCGTCATATGTTAGGATCTGGTCATCACCCTTCATTTCAGCATTGTTTTGGACTTGCGTGCCATCAGCTGGAGCACTTGTTTTATAATTAATTCGAAATGCTGCAGGTTTCCCGTTCTTAGCAACAATTGAAGAAGCATTGTTAATTGTTAAAGTAAAATCGGTATATGACTCATTCCAACTAACTTGGTAATCTTTACCAGCTTCTAAGACCACCTCATCTTTAAAGTAATAAGATTTATCGTACCAACCTGCCGTAACTTTAAATGTTTCTGGAATCATCTGCATCGGTGAGGCATTTGGATCAACCCAGTCATGAATTTCAATTTTGTTATAGGCAGCTTGTTTAGGATTGGCTCGGACATACCAACTGTGTAAATATTGTCCACTCTTATTTAGAGCACTAGATGTCCAATCCTCTTTGTAAATCAGACCATGATACTTACTAAAATTCGCACGTCCAATACCTTCAGAATAATCAGATGCTTCTCCTCTTTTTACCTTAATCTGGTGTGTAATTTCATTTATAGTTTCCGTTTTATCAAATCGAAGCGTCTCATTGCTTAGTTCATTTTTAGAACTAAAACCAACAAAGAAATTTCCTTTAACATTTTGAACTTGATAGCCGCCTTTTTTCTCAAGATAGGTTTTCAGATTTTTTAATGTAATAGTTGCCTTACCACCATTATTATCCCCGTTTGATACAATTTGAGTTTCTCCGATAACGAGATCTGTTTCCTTATCTTTTAAATCAAAAGTTTCATTTCTAACAGTTAAAGGGCTCGGAACAGTAAAGGTAAAGGTATCACCGTCCTCTAATTTACCATCATAGGCGCTCAAATCGTAATCAACAGTGAATTTATAATTTGAGTAGTTATGATGTTCAGGAGAAAGTGTATAAACACCATTCGCATCTGGTTTTATAAACTTACCATTATCAACCTCCCAAATTCCAATATTACTGATAACATTCTTCAGTTCCTTTGCTTGAACTGAATTTGGAGCAAAGATTATCCCTAGCAAACAGGCCAGAGAAGTTAGGATGGGTAACCAAAATTTCTTGTTCTTCATAATCTTCCTTTCTAAATTACCGAAAACATTAAAACGACAAACTATGATTATAAAATCTCAACACTCATCTCCTTTCGAATTCGTTGAAATCCATGAGGGTTATTGAATAAGTTACATCATATTAACATGTTTCATAACTATATGTGAGTGCAATATTTATCATATTTGTTCTGTTTTTAATATAGAAACCTCCTTTAATTTCATTATAAAACAAAATTAACTTTTTTTGTAATATTATGAGGTTATTGCCTTTTGAAAATATTGACACAGTGTAAAATTACTGCCATAAAAACTAATTCTTTCATCAGACTGAAGTTTCTTTAAGTATAGTGTACACTTACGAACAACTTCTCTTTTAAACAAACAGAAAGAAACATTGCACAAAACATTACATTTATTTATAAGTTTGATACGCCTTAATAATTATCCAAACTATTTTATATAAGTAAAAATCAGAAGAGATTTAGCAATAGTCATACACCATACTGGTAAATAGTTTAATTTAGCATATTTCATTATTCTGAATCATAGAAAAAAGACCAGGAGGTTATCCCTGATCTTTCTTTACTGTACTTATTGGCTACTAAATGAGATTAGTCTTCTTTTCTACCTTTAGTGGCCACTAGACCTGCACTCAAACCAAGAAGAGCTAAACCTGCTGCTAGAGCTGCTTGACTTTCTGCACTTCCTGTATTTGGTAACTGTTCTTTTTGAACCTGACTAGCTTCATTTGAAGAAATTTCTTTTGTATCTGTTTTTTCTGATACTTGTGGTTTTGTAGATTCTTGAGGTACTGGTTTAGTTGTTTCACTAGCCGTACCGACTTCTACGATGCGATCCTGAGCCATAACTTTATCATAGCTATCCTTTTCAGTTCGCTTACCATTTTCAACTTCGATCAAGTGAACACGGATACCTTGTCTTCCTTCTTGGAGAACACGAGTTTGACCCGCTGGAAGCTTGTCATTCTTTTGTTCCTGAACCTTGAAATCGATGGCTTCTTCTTCTGAGATAAGCTCTGGAAGATTAAGAACGAGGTTCTTCACTTCATCTTCTGGAAGGGCGGTTCCTGGTTTTGTTCCGACTTCTACAATGCGATCTTGAGCCATGACTTTATTATAGCTTTCTTTTTCAGTCCGCTTGCCATTTTCAACTTCGATCAAGTGAATGCGAATACCCTTTTGACCTTCTTGGAGGATACGAGTTTCACCTAGATACAACTTATCAGACTTACGTTCCTGAACCTTGAAATCAATTGTTTCTTCTTCGATTACAAGTTCTGGTCTGTTAAGGACTAGGTTCTTCACTTCATCTTCTGGAAGGGAGGTTCCTGGTTTAGTTCCAACCAAGACGATGCGGTCTGTCGGAGCCTCTACCACTTCACGGAGTTTTTCTTCCTTACTTCCACTAGGATTAACCGCTGTGAAGATCCGTTCCTTACCAACTTTTCCTTCTTGTTCTACACGAGTTTCACCTAGATACAGGGTTGAATCCTTTTTCTCAACTGTCTTATAGGCCAAATTTTTTTCAACAAATTCGAGTTTTGGAAGATCTTCTTGTACAGCAGCAACAGTCTTCTCAGAAACTGGTTTTTCCTTAGTCAAGTGGATACGGTATTCCTTGACTTGTTTTCCACTTTCTGAAACAAAGCGAACAAGTACTGGAAGGCTATCGTCTCCGCTATCTACAACTGTTGAAGCTACTTGATTGCTTTCTTCGACTGAGACTTTTGGACGTTGACCTTTATAGGTGATTTGGTAGTCTTGACGATCTTCAGCGAAATCAGGAAGCTCTTTTCCATCTACAAGAATCTTCGATTGGGTACTTTCTTGAGGCAATTCACTTGGTGCAAGGAAGGTCATCTCAATCATCGCAACACCGCTCTTGTCAGCTTTACGCTCCATACGCCATCTCATGGCTTTGGCTTTGACAGCTTTAAATGTTACGTTGATTTCATCACCAGCTGCAATGTCTTTATCCGCACGATAAGGCACAGTTTCCCAATTTTCTGGATTGTTGAATGGATGGCCTGCGTCGTAGGCTTGATAGTTTGAATAGTAGGTAGGTACTTCAAAGTCTGGGCCAATATAGCGTTCCAAAACGAGTTTAGATGGGGCATCCGTACCACTATCTGCAAAGAAATGAAGTTTGGCTTGCGCAACAGTCCGTTCTACAATCTTACCATTTTCACGGAAAATCACACCCGCTGATACCTCTGGGTTAGAAGATGGTGTTGGAGACCAGTTTGTCCAACGACGATTTTCTGAATGATTTCCGTCATTGAGATAGTCCACACGGTCATGGGAGTTTCTATCAATGTCGTTAGTGGCTGAAGCAAAGGCGCGGTTACTATTTTCATCATACTCTGGGTTATTTGAAAGAGCTTCACCAAGTTTGTCTGTCACTCGTACAGTGAACTCAGCAACAAGATCACTACCAAGGACACGACCTCGAACGGTAAATTGACCTGCTTTTGTCAGATTTTCTGCTGGAACTTCTTCCCATTCAACTGCCAAATCTTTTGTTTCGTAACCGTCTTTACCTGTGAAGTAAACAGGAAGCTTAGTTGGCAATTCAAGCGGTTGCCCTACTTGTAGTAAGCGAGCTTGTTTGACCGCGGCAACTGGTTTACGAGAGAGCAAGTCTTTATTGCTTGTAAAGTGTAGACGGTATTCTCCTAGGATGTCACCATTTTCAGCTTTCGCGATAACACGAACTGGCTCACCTTCACGAACGCTTGGAACGACGGTAGCGAGACCATTGTTGCTAACACTTGCTGTTACTGCAGGAACTTTTCCATCTACAGACTCAAGATAGTAGTCTGTCAAATCAGGATTGAAGTTTGCTAAGTCTTTACCGTCAACTTGGATTCTTGTTTGTCCTTGTTTGGCTGCTGCGACTTGTTTCGCAAAAATTTGTACTTCTGTGATAGACGTTCCTTTCTTGCTATCAAGTCGAACCATACGAATGCGAACCGCATAGGTCTCAACTTTATCAAAGCTGAAATGATTCATTTCTCCAGCTTTTAATTGAGCTGGTGCTTTGAGATTGCTTACCTCTTTCCAGTTTGCAGGATCATTAAAGGCATGGTTTTCCTCACCTACAAAGCTAGGGTTTTTAGGGGCTGTTGGAACGGTCTTACCGACATAATATTCAATCACATAAGACTTCGGTACACCAACTCCGTGGTCTTCGTGGAATCCGACACTTAAGTTATCAACAGAGCGTTTGCTCAAAATACCTGAATCTCCGAATAGGACACCAACTGAAGCTTCTGGATTAGTACGGTTCCAGTTTGTCCAACGGTTAGCTGGGCGGTCATTAAAGGAAATCAATTTATCGTTGACGTTTGAAACAGGATCAGTTGGATTTGAGTCTGAAGCAAAGGCAAGTGGCAATTCTGAACCGGTCCATTGGTCAGAAATATTTGCTCCCTTCTCAGTTTGAGCAGATACGCGAACATGAAGTTTAGTTGTTAATTGCGTACCTTCTAGGCGACCATTAACTGTAAAGACACCTTCCTTGGCGTATTGGTCTGGACGAATCGTATCCCATGTAACCTTAGCTGATGAAACGTGACCATTTGAATCGTAGGTGCGAACACTTTCTGGTAATTGCGGCGCTTCTGCAATTGGAGTTGTCACACTGACTTCTTCAACTGAAACGATGCCTTCTACAGATACTTTAGCACGCGCTTCAAGATCCAGACCTTCAACTTTACCTAGAACTTCAAAGGTTTGATAGTGGTCGAGTTTTTCTTTTGGAATGGCTTGCCAAGTGACTTTGTGGGCTTTAGGGAAACCTTTGTCGTACTCAACTGTTACTGTTGCTGGAAGACTTGGTTCCTGATGCAAGTCTGTGACTACGTTTACAGGACGGATAGATTGCGCAACCTTCTTCTCAGTGTTGGCCTGAATCGTGAGATTGATTTGACCTGAAGCCCCCTCATATTCTGCTTTGAGAGTGACTGTTCCTGGCTTATGTAACTCAAGCATTCCTTTACGAACCGCGACTTCCCCTTCACCACTTGTAGAGAAGGTTACTTTATCAGCTGGTAAAACTGCTTGTGTTCCGTCTTGATAGTGAGCGAGTACAGACAATTTCACTGTTTGGTCTTCTTTAAGACCGTCAGCTTGCTCTACTTGTAAGCTCAAGTGGTCAATTTTCGGTGCTTCTTCAAGGAATTGAATTGCATAGGTTTGAAGAGGTCCACCATCTTTTGGTTGAACATAGATGCTTGCACGCATGCCGTTTGCTGCACTTGCTTGGACTACAGTAACATCCGCATTTTCAGCACTTGCTGTGACTTTTGGCAACTTAGCTCCATAAGCAAGAGTGCGGTATTGCATTGGTTTTTGAGTAGTAAGACCTGTGACAGTTTCATCGCCAACCGTTACAGTTGGCACTACAGGTGCTGCAGCCTCACCTTCTTCTACCACAAGGGTAGCATGAATAGTTTCTCCTCCTAGTTGGCCAGTCATTTGAATACGTGATCCTGCAACTGAAAGTTTCGCTTGGTCTTCTGGCGCAATTTCCCAGTTATCAACTTCGTATTCTTGAACGCTTCCATCCGTAACAGCAATAGAAACGTATTTATCAACAGCGCTCAAGTCTGTTCCTGGAGCAACACGCTTAACAGTTGGAAGCTCATTTGCGATTGCTAGAATTTCGACACGGGCCTCAACTTCGCGTCCGTCTGCCATACCTTTAACAGTCACAACTCCTGCTTGGCTCACATCAACTGAAGACCAAGTTACTGGACGTTTTTCACGACTGCCATCACTGTAGATAAAACCGACTGTCTTCGGCATTTTTGGCTCTTTCTCAATAACAGTACGTACTTTTGGTACTTCTGTTCCGAGAACGGTCTTTTCTTGGTCTTCTTTTTTACCAGTAAAGACCGTTACTTGACTAGATTTCAAGAGATCAGAGTGGGCAGTAAGGGTGAATTTACCTGCTTGTTCAGTTGATTTAACAATGGCAACCCCTTTACCGTTAAAGGCTCTACGGATCCAAGAACCATCTGGTTGCGCCTTATAGCGTTCACGGCTGGCTTGTTCCCCGTTATCAACACCGATCAGTTGACCTTGTCCATGCAATTGGAAACGAACCAAATTATTGGCAGTTGGTACCACATTTCCTTCACTATCTACGATTTCGTAGTAGATGTAGGTTAAGTCTTTTCCATCTGCTGCGATTGCGTGTTCTTCCTTGACGAGGCGAACACCTGCAGGTTGGCCTGCAGTCGTGATCTTATCACGGGCAATTTCTTTTCCAGCTTCATCGCGAGCTACAGCTTCTAAAGTACCTGGTTGGTAAGCAACCTTCCACTCAAGATAGAGTTCCTTAGCATTGGCACCTTCTTGGTAGGTACGGCCATCACTGGTTTGTTTTTTGTTGAACTTCTTAACTCCAAGAGAGTGACCATTTAAGAACAATTCTACGCTTGCAGCGTTTGAGTAAGCTCGAACTGGAATCTTGCCTTCTGAGTCAGCAACTTTGTCTGCTAATTCTTTGTTTTCCCAGTTCCAGTGAGGAAGAAGGTGTACCATCGGTTTCTTCTTGGCAGAAACCCATTGGCTTTGGTAGAGATAAAAGTCATTTTTTGGAATACCGGCTGTATCTACAATACCAAAGTAAGAGCTCTTAACAGGAGTTTGGTTTTGGTTGTGCCATGGTGTAGGCTCACCGATATAGTCCGTACCTGTCCAGATAAACTGTCCAGCATAGCCAGCGTTGTCACGGTCAAAGGTCCATGAAGCGGTTGCCGTTTTACCCCAACCAACACGATCATTTCCATAATCTGACTGTTCATAGTTACGATAAGCTTGGTTGCTATGTACCAATTCTTGTTCAGGACGATAATAGCTACCGCGTGTACGGGTTGCTGAAGATGTTTCTGAACCATAAATCAACCAGTTTGGATGTTTCGCACGAAGTTTCTTGTAGTTGTCTTCCGAGTAGTTGAAACCAACCGCATCCAGTTCATTAGCAATCTTCTCATGATCACCACTACCATCACCAAAGCGGAACTTATCTGCTCCCATAGTAACATAACGTGTAGTATCAACATCTTTAATCACTTTTACTAAGCGTTTAACCGTTGCAAGAGAGTGAGCATTACCATTGGCTTCACCGATTTCATTCCCGATAGACCACATGAAGACAGCTGGGTTGTTTTTATCTCTTTCGACCATGGTACGAAGATCATAGTCAGACCACTTTTCACCTTTTCTGGCTTCTGGGTGAGTAGCATCTTTTTCAAAGAAACGCCCGTAGTCATAAGGTTTCTTGCCGCCATACCACGTATCAAAGGCCTCTTCCTGAACCAGCAAACCAAGTTCTGCTGCGATTTGTAAGGTCTGTGGACTTGCAGGGTTATGAGTTGTACGGATGGCGTTAACACCCATCTCCTTCATTTGTTTGAGACGACGGTATTCTGCCTTATAGTTTTCTTCTGCTCCAAGCGCTCCGTGGTCATGGTGCAAGGAAACACCATGGAATTTAATGCGTTCACCATTCAAAGAGAAACCTTCATTTGGAGTCCAGTGATAGTAACGGTAACCAAACAAATCCTTCTTAGCATCGACCAATTGACCGTCACGGTAAACACGTGTAATCAATTCGTACAAAGCAGGTTTGTCATTTAAAACGGTCCAGAGTTTTGGTTGTTCAACTTCTAAAATCGCATCAAGACTTGTTGATTCATGTGCTTTCAAGGTACGACTCGCTGTACGTACTAAACCTGTCACAGCCTGACCACCACGTTCAACGATTTGATACTCTGCCACCAGTTCATGGTCTTTATCGTCTGTATTGACAATCTTGCTGGCTACATGAGTTTCAACCTTGCCATGTTGCTGTTGTTCAAGTTTTGGTGTTAAGATAGTTGTCCCATTTTTCTCAACATGAACCTTATCTGTCACTTGCAAGGTCACATCACGGTAAATACCGCTACCAGAGTACCAACGGCTACTTGGTTGTTTGTTAACCGCATGGACAGCAATCACATTCTCACGACCAT
>ERZ773044.748-NODE-748-length-12757-cov-26.8489_pt1 | contig 12757 bp, 8 predicted proteins | sample MGYA00511897_ERZ773044 | MGnify/ENA primary metagenome ERZ773044 (study PRJEB29015, sample SAMEA2738116) | human oral metagenome | biome: human oral; feature: human-associated habitat; material: saliva | place: China | collected 2170 ...
TACCCTGCTCACAGGTTCGGTTTGAGGAAGCATATGCGGCGAACTCGTGCTCGTTCAGCTCAGCGGTCTCGGCACGGGTAGCGCTCTGCGTGAGCTCGGGGTGCAGCATGCCGCGGTCACCAGCGTAACCGCAGCATCCCCAGTTCTTGGGAACGTACACCTGATCGCTCATGGCGTTTGCGATCTTCTCGAATGCTGGCTGCACACCCAGATGAGTCATTGAGCAGGTGGGGTGCAGCGCCAGTGATGGTAGGGGAGCTGACACCGTGAGTTTCGGCAGCAGCGTGTCGGCGGCGAACTGTACCGAGTCAATCAGCTTCAGCTGAGCGTAATCTGCTTCGCCCGCGCCCAAGCCGTGCGTGATTTTATGCTCTAGGGCGGCGGCAACTTTCGCGCGCATCACCTCAAGGCCTTCGGTGCATGATGAAGCATCGCACACAATCGGGATGCGCCCACCGTCGGTCGCCTGCCACAGTGCTTTGAGTACGCGGTCACTCATAATCGAGTAGCCGTCTGTGTACCCCTTGGACTTCCACGGCGTACCGCAGCACATTTGGTCGATACCTTCGGGAACCCGGTATTTCACGCCCGCACGTTCGCAGAGGCGAATGAACGCCTGGGTCGCGTTCACCGGGTCGTGCTTACCTTCACCATCAACACCGCCGAACATGGCGTTCACGCAGGCGGGGAAGAACACAATATCGGGGTTTGCTTCCGCATGGGGAACGCGCGGCGCGCCGCCGGCAGACAGCCCCTTCTTATAGGCGGGTACCAAGTCTTCGCCGAAAAGTTTACGGCCAATATCGGTGGCTCCGCGCACCACCGGGAACGGCAGCATTTTTGCGGCCGTGAGCGCTTTACCCGCCACTTTATCGATTGTGCCCCAGTGTTTCGAGGCGAACTTCCACCCGGCGGCACCGAGAGCATCCTGGTTCTCGGCACGCAGCCGGCGCACCAAATCACCCGTGTTAATCAGCACCGGGCAGCGCGTAACGCACATGCCGTCTACTGCGCAGGTATCCACACCGTAGTATTCGTATTCTTGGCGCAGACGCTCGGCAAGCTTAGTGTCACCGTTAGCTTCTGCCGCGGCGATTTCGCGGCGCAGCACAATGCGCTGGCGTGGGGTCAGCGTCAAATCCTTAGAGGGGCACACCGGCTCGCAGTACCCACATTCCACACACCGGTCGACTTCTTCCTCAACGGTTTCGGCGACTTTCAGGTCGGTGGCGTAATCGGTGTCTTCTTCGGCGAGAACCACACCCGGGTTCAAAAAGCCCTTCGGGTCGATCAGGCGCTTAATTTCGCGCATGACCTCAAAGAGCTCGTCACCGAATTGGCGGCGCACGAACGGGGCCATAATACGCCCAGTTCCATGTTCTGCCTTGAGTGAGCCGTCAGCCTCCAGAATGAGCTGCACCATTTCTTCGGTGAACTCGCGGTACCGCACGAGCTGTTTGGCGTCGCGGAACTGTTCGTTGAGCATGAAGTGAATATTGCCGTCTTTTGCGTGCCCGAAAATCACCGAGTCCTGGTAGCCGTGGGCGTCAAAGAGGGCGGTCAGATCGCGGCAGGTGGTGCCGAGCACGTCCACCGGGACCACCACGTCCTCAAGCAGCGCGTTCGTGCCGGTTGGGCGGTTGCCTGCGACCGTGGTGTACAGTCCGCGCCGTGCAGCCCAGAGCGCGTTACGTTCGGAAAGTTTGCTGGTCATGGTGACTGGCGACACCACCGGGAGGGCATCAAACATGGGCGCGGCGGATAGGGCGAGGTCGGTGAGCTCCTGCTCTGAGTTCCCCTGAAATTCCACGAGAAGGGCCGCGTGCTCGCGCACATCAATGGCGGCAAGAGCCTCCGCCGCCTGCCCGGTACGCTGTGCCACGCGAATACTGGTGGCATCCATGAGCTCAACCGTCGCCAGGTGGTTAGCCACAAGCTCGGGCACCGAACGGGTGGCGTCCAAGAGGTTATCGAATACGAGCAGACCGGTCGAAACGGACTTGAGTATGGGCAGAGTGCGGTAGGTTGCAGACGCCACGAACCCGAGTGTTCCTTCGGAACCGATTAGAAGGTGCTGCAGAATATCAACCGGGGTGCTGTAATCCAGCAGAGAGTTCACGCCGTATCCCATAGTGTTCTTCATGGAGTATTGCTGACGAATGCGCGCAACCGACTCCGGGTTTTCGACCACGCGCTTGTGCAGGCGCAGCAGTCCTTCGTGAATCTCGGGTTCGAGGGCGCGCAGTCGGTCATCGGCATCGGGCGCAGAAGTATCAATAACGGTTCCGCTAGGGAGCACGAATACCATAGATTCCAGCGTGTTGTAGGTGTTGAATTCGGTGCCGGAAGACATACCCGAGGAGTTATTGGCGACCACACCGCCGATAGTGCATGCCGACCATGAGGCCGGGTCAGGCCCAAGCTTGTACCCGTAGGGCGCCAGCATATTATTGACCGCCATCACCGTGGCGCCGGGCTGAACACGCACCCTCTTGCCGCCATCAAGCACCTCAATTTTCTTGAAGTTACGGCGGGTATCGACCATCAGCCCGTCCCCGCTTGCCTGACCGGATAGAGACGTGCCGCCCGACCGGAAGGTGAGTGGCAGGTTGAAGGCGCTGGCAGCACGGAAAATATCGGCGACCGCCTCCGCTGAATCGGGGCGTACGATTCCAGCGGGTACCAGCAGGTAATGCGAGGCATCGTGCGAAATAGCGAGCCTGTCAATTTCTTTGACACTGGAATCGAGGGCGTGCGCGCGGGTTTCGGCGAGCATATGCTCAAGGGCGTTGGTGTAGGGGGAGTTCAGAGCTTCGGATGTATTGGATACAACTGTCATGGGCCTTAATCTCCTTACCGGTGTAGGCATGTTCTCTTCCTATCCTTCCAGTATGTGCTTTTGCACACGTTATGTCTGCTTAGCTTTGGCTAGGCTTACACGCCGGAATACCCGCTTTACTGAGGTATTATGACGGGAAACTATCGTTGATATCGTGTCCACCCTGAGCCGTTACCTGAAAATTTGCTGTGAACGCCGTAGAATAGTGATGTCCGTGCACCTGTACAGTGCGGATTAGTCTGCGCGGCTGCGCCTATCCTGGCCCCGTACGCTGGGGGAGTAGGCCCCGTGCCTAACCTAAAGGAGACACATGTCTGCCGCTGAACTGTCAGCACCTATTAAGATCAGCGTATCCGGCGAGGAGCGCGAGGTTACTGCCGCCACCGCTGCTGAACTCTTTGCGGATAATGCGAAGATTGTGGTTGCTCGTGTGAATGGCACGCTGGTTGACCTTTCTCACAAGCTGTCTGAGGGCGATACCGTTGAGCCCGTTTTCATTGACGAACCTGATGGCTTGAATGTGCTGCGCCATTCTGCGGCGCACGTGATGGCGCAGGCGGTGCAGGAGTACCGCAAAGATGCCAAGCTGGGCATTGGCCCCTATATTACTGACGGCTTCTATTTTGACTTTGATGTGGCTGAGCCCTTCACCCCCGAGGATCTGAAGAAGATCGAGAAGTCGATGATTAAGATCATCAAGTCGGGCCAGCTGTTCCGCCGCCGCGTGGTCACCCACGATGAAGCGGTTGAAGAGATGAAGAATGAGCCGTATAAGCTCGAATTGCTTTCGCTCAGCCAAGGCCCCGGTTCGGGTGCTGTTGCCGCAGAGGGCGCCTCGGTTGAGGTCGGTGCGGGCGAGATCACGATTTACGATAATGTGCACCCGAAAACCGGTGAGGTGTTGTGGAATGACCTGTGCCGCGGTCCGCACCTGCCGAATACCAAGCTGATTGCTAACGGTTACGCGCTCATGCGTGCTGGTGGCGCGTATTGGCGCGGTTCTGAGAAGAACCCCATGCTTCAGCGTATTTACGGTACCGCCTGGCCCACGAAAGATGAGCTGGTGGAGTATAAGCACCGTATTGCTGAGGCTGAGCGCCGCGACCACCGCCGCCTGGGCAAGGAGCTTGACCTGTTCTCGTTCCCGAAGAATATTGGCCCCGGCCTGCCGGTGATTCACCCCAAGGGCGGCGTGATTAAGCGCGAGATGGAAGATTATGTGCGCGCCCGCCATATTGCTGAGGGTTTCCAGTACGTGAGCACCCCGCATATCTCGAAGGAAGACCTGTTCTACACGTCCGGGCATCTGCCGTACTACGCGGACGGCATGTTCCCGGCGATGGAGCTCGATAACGGCAACTACCGTTTGAAGGCCATGAACTGCCCCATGCATAACGAGATTTACCGTTCGCGTGGGCGTTCGTACCGTGAGCTGCCGCTGCGTTTCTTCGAGTTCGGCACCGTGTACCGTGACGAGAAATCGGGCGTGCTGCAGGGGTTGACCCGTGTGCGCATGATTACGCAGGACGATTCGCACTCGTATGTGACGAAGGAGCAGGCACCCGATGAGGTGCGGCACCTGCTGAATTTCATGCTGAGCCTACTGGAAGATTTCGGCATGACGGACTTCTACCTGGAGCTTTCGACCCGCGACACTGAGGGCGATAAGAAGGATAAGTTTATCGGCACCGATGAGCAGTGGGAGCAGGCCACCGCCGTGCTGGAGCAGGTGGCGAAGGAGACCGGTCTTGAGCTGGTGCCTGACCCGGGTGGGGCCGCGTTCTATGGCCCGAAGATTTCGGTGCAGGCGAAGGACGCGATTGGCCGCACCTGGCAGATGTCTACCGTGCAGTATGACTTCAACCAGCCCAGCCGCTTTGGTTTGGAGTACCAGGCTGCGGACGGTTCGATTCAGGAGCCGGTGATGATTCACTCGGCTAAGTTTGGTTCGATTGAACGCTTCTTGGGCGTGCTGACTGAGCACTATGCGGGTGCGTTCCCGGCATGGCTCTCGCCAGTGCAGGTGATTTGTGTGCCTGTGGCGGAGGCTTTCAACGACTATATGACCGGTATTGCGGATAAGCTGCGTGAGCAGGGCGTGCGTGTTGAGGTCGATTACGGTTCGGACCGGTTTACCAAGAAGATTCGTACCGCCTCTACCGAGAAGGTGCCGTTTATTCTGATTGCTGGCGGCGAGGATGCGGAGGCTGGCGCAGTCTCATTCCGTTTCCGCGGCAACAAACAGGAGAATGGTGTGCCCGTTGATGAGGCGGTAGCACGTATCGTCAAGCATATTCGGAACAGGGTAAATGAAGACCCGAAGCCGAGTGGGGAGGAGTAATTATAAGAATTTATGAAACAATATTTCTTGTCTAAAATATCATTATTTAAATTAATATCCAATAATACAAAATAACTATCAACTATACAGTATAAGCAAATAGGAGGAATTATGAAGCCAGTCATAACATTTTTTAACAATAAGGGTGGAGTTGGCAAAACTACTTTAGCTTGCAATTTTGCCCACAGGATGGCATCTCATTGGATGTTGAATGGAAAATACATGAAAGTTCTAGTAATTGATATGGACCCACAAGCAAATGCAACTCAATTACTAATAGACAATGAAACTTGGGAGTCAATTTATACAGACGTCGAAAAAAGTTTTCAGCAAACTGTAATGCACGTGTTTGATAAAATATTGGATGGGGAAGCTCCTATAAAATCAGATATTTATATACATAAAAGCGAAAGATTTAAAGTTGACGTTCTGGCTGGACATCCTACATTATCAATTATTGAAGATGAGATGGCAAAGGCTTGGGGAGAAATGCAGCCAAAGGCAAATATGGGCCCTATATATAAAAGTAATTGGCTAAATTTTCTTAATGTAGAGTTAAGTGATAAATATAATTATGATGTAATTATTATTGATGCTGGTCCCAGCTTGGGAGCATTGAATAGGAGTATCCTTCTGGGAAGTACTCATTTTGTAACTCCTTTGGCTCCTGATCTTTTTAGTTTGTACTCTTTGAAGAACATAGGAGGTTGGATTTCAGAATGGGGAAGAGAGTATAAGCATCTAATTGAATTAATTTCAGAGAATGAAACTCCTGCTGCACGACTTTCAAAAAAATATAGTAATGGCACATTTAATAGTGATTTAAAATATATTGACATTATAAAAGATGTCTCAATTATGAAAGGATATGTAGGGTATACTATTCAACAATATGTTACTCGTTCAGGAGGTAATAATACACGACGCAAGACTAAAGCTTATGAAGAGCATATTGCTCGGATACCAGATATGTCCGAGCAACTTAAGAAGTATTCACTATACAGTGATAATTTGAGCTTGGGTATAGTCCCCCAGATGTTTGCTATGATTCCTCTTGCCCAGTCTAGTAGAGCTCCAATATCAACTCTTACAGGTAAAGATGGGTTAAATGGTGCTCAGTTTGCCCAACAAGAAAATTATACGATCGAGTTAGAAAATATTTTTGACAAAATTGTAAAACGAGTTTTTCAATCAGAAGGAGAGGAAAAATGATTATTAAAAATATAGATGATTTCCATCTTGAAAATTTTGAAGATCTATTACGTTCCGCAGTTAACAGAAATTTAGTCCTTGTTATTGGTGCTGGCGTGTCTAAAAATGTAAGAAAAGAAGGTGGAAAAGAACTTCCTGATTGGAAAGGTCTTCTGCGTGAAATAGCTACCACTCTACCTAGTGATATTGATAAAAAACTCTTCGACGAAATGATTTCGCAGAAAAACTACCTCGAAGCTGCAGATTATCTATCTAATTTTTGTAAAGACGCTGATATACATAGAAAGATTTATAATGCAGTAGATAAAAATATATCTAATACTATTAAATCAGAATGGCATAAAAATATAACAATCTTAAATCCAAGAATTATTGTTACAACTAATTATGATAGAATTCTTGAAAAATATTTTAGAATTAATTCGGAGAATGATAATAATTCTTTGCAATACCAAGTTATTCATCCCGAAAGTTCTGTCAATAAGCTAGTTAGGCTACTGCGACAGGATCGTCCTGTTTTGATTAAGATGCATGGAACATGTGATGATTCAGAAGAGATAACTGGATTGGTTCTTTCCAGCTCTCAATATTCTCGAAACATTTCTAAAAATAAAAAAATGTATGATATTTTACGCTCCCTACTTTTGACAAAAACATTTTTATTTTTAGGTTACTCCATTGATGATCCTGATTTTAGAATGATGCTCCAGGAAACTAAGTACTATGAGGATTCCGGGCTTAGGGCTCATCATTATATGATATCTTCGGGTGTGAGTGATTATCGTAAAAATGTGCTTGAAAAAGCGTATGATATCCGAGTTATTGAATATTCATCTGAAAAGGGGCATGAAATGGGGTATAAAATATTAGGAAAAATTGCTGAAGAGGTGCAAAGTAAATCCTTTAATGGCCATCAATAAATTATTTGTTCTAGATGGGTATTTATTAAGGTTTATCCCCTGCCTAGAATAAATAGTCCCCCCGGCCAGGAATATTCGCACATAACAATCTAGCAAACTGTGTAATATAATTAAGAATTTGTTCACTTTGTGGGCTTGTTTTCTCGGATAAAACCACAGCGCGATTCTAACTGCGCGAAACTCTCAGTGATAAGCTCTTCAAGGGTACTTCCAACAACATCAACCAGCAGAAGTAATGTTAGTGTTGTTTTTAGACGCTTGAATGAAACCTTTAGTGCTAGGTTGATTATCTGTTTTATGGGCGGTACGAACAATTTCCGAGACAACCTCAACCGGAATACTTTGCGGATATTGTCGAACTAGCTCTATGTATTGTGCCAAAATTACTTGTCGTCTGCGACTCAAAGAACGGCAAGATACGCCAAAATATTCGGGATAAACTCGTAAAACTTGGGAACTTCAACCTGAACAGGCTCAGGCGATAATGAGTGAGTGGCCATGTGGATATCTCCATAGATAACTAAAAGACGAATAGTCTGTTACTACTATACCCGTATGGGACCGGGCCACCTCTATATAACGTTGAACGATAGATAGTTTTATTCACCCACCATTTCGGAAACTCCACCACCCACCGGCGGGTAACCGACGAACGGCAGCTGCACCGGAATTGTCTCCGTAAGAGCTGGTGGCACGCAGTACTGCATATGCAGATTATCGTGACTCTCCACCACCCGCACCGTTACCGTTGCTGACTGCGCGGGAGCGCTATCTGTAGCCTCCGATTCGAGGGTGATTGTGTGCTCTTCGCCAGGCCGCCAGTTCTGGGGAATATGCGCCTCCGCCACAAAATACGTATCAAGAGCCAGCTGCTTACCCGTAAACTCTGCGACGTGTTCGCCATCAAACTTCACTATTAACTGTGCGGGAACCTTCAAACCCGGGAAATACGGCGGAACATCCGGGTGCTTCTTCTCACCAGCAGACCAGCCCACGCCCGAAAGCTCAACACTCTCACCGGGCACAACCGCGGCGGGAGCCCCAAGCGTCGAACCGTCCTCACTGCTCGCCATCGTGAACGGAACATCCGCAGGGCGAGACTCCACATGCCCAGGCTGACTACCGGCATCGTGCACCGTAATCTTCGTCAGAGCATCCGCATGAATAGGCACAGAAACACCCGAATGCACGTCTGCACTGGCTGACGAGAACTCACCCGTAAGAGCATCAATATGAAAATCAACCGTCACGTTCGGGTAGTCACCCGCCTTATCAAGCACCATCACAGAACCATCAGGCAATAAAGTCAGGTGATTAATCCTCGCCGAAGAAACCCGCACCTGCCCCAGCACGGCACCGCAGCGGGCATCAATCACCGCCACGGTTCCGCCACTATGTTCCGTAGCGTGAATCGTGCCGAAATCGCCCAGATAAATGAGGTCACGCGAATCATCAACCACCATGTCGGTCGGGTTCACCCCGTACCGTATAAACCGCTTAAATTCGCCGGTACCCTGATCGAGCACCTGAATGCCCGCATTCTTGCCCTCGAAGCCCTGAGTCGAAACATAAATCTCGCCCAAAGAACTATTGGCCCCCACCGCATGCACCTTCACACGGGTAAAATGCGGTGCATCCCCGGCGGGCACGTGCAGAGTGCGCACCACAGAGTTCGTTGCCGGATCTATTTCATAGACGGTATCCAGATAGTAGTCAGTCGCGTAAAGGTGCCCGTTCAGCCGGTCATACCCGAAGGTAAGCGGGTGTGTAAGCCGCCCCGGAGTCGGGTCAATCTTCTGAACCTCATAGGTGGCGGTATCAATCACCCACAGCCCGCCCATGCCCGTGACAAACGCCTTGCCGGTCTTGGCGTCTACGAATATCTCGCGGGGATGCGTAATATCTTGCTCGAACAGCCCCTTCGCGGGATCATAGCTAGTCCACAGCAGCTCAAGAGTCCCGTTTTCTAAAGCGTCTTGGCGGTACACTGAGACACAATACGACCCGGCATCGGTCACCCAGAGCGTACCGTGCTCATCATCAATATCTATGCCGAAAGCACCCCGGAACTGGTACTGCCCGGCAAGGTTCGGGTGAACCTCGGCGGCAACAGGCATTTTCGCGGTTGCCTCAATTTCCAAAGTATGCGGGTTCACGCGGGCAATCGTCGCTACCGTTGAACCGTGCTCCGGGGTGATATTGAAAATACCGGTCACATAGAGCTTATCGGTCTTCGCCGAATACGCTGAGAGGTATTCGCCCGGTAAACCCTGAGTCTGCTCAGCCTCAACCTCAACAGAACGGTAGGTACAATCCTCTGCCGTAGAGTTTTCTTCCAGATGCGGCTTGTGCGAGGTCTGCTGTTGTTCCGGGATAGGGTAAGACATTCGCCGATCCTTAACTGTGGCTGATAGGCTGTATAGCCCGCAGTAGTGGCCTGCCCTGTGCGGTAAAACCTTGCGGCGTGGCGAGCACTCGGCGGACTATGGTTTTTCAGACTAGCAGGGGCGCTTTGCCGTGACTAGAGGTTTGTTAGATATTACTCGGCGGTTTCCGGCAGAGTAATCTGTGCAAACCTATGTCCCCGGAGCTAAAATCGCTCTGAGCAGAGTCTAGGAACGGCGGGGAGTGTGGAACGAATCTGCCTTAACTCTGCCTTCAAGCCGTCCGGAATACGGCGTGAATCGATAGCCTTCGTAATTGCAATGCGAAGTGTCACCGCAGGTAAACCGGGTGAATCGGTGCTGCCGGAACTATCGGCGAGCGCGAACCAGGGGAGAGCTGCACCTTCTTGGCGAGCCAGAGCCTCCGCAAAATACCAGGCAACAGCAACCCGAACATAGTACTCATCGCTGCCCGCCAACCCTGCAACCGCCTGCAGATGCTCCGGCGAAAAAGACTCGGTGCCCAGCAGAGACATCAGCACTACCACGCCTAGACGTTGCACATATACACGGTCATCAAGCATCCAGTCGAGGCAGGAACGTTCTAACTTCGGCAGATTCGCTGCCTTACCGCCTTTTGCACAGGCCGGGGAGACGGCATCCGTAAGAGTCCAGTTCGTCATATATGGCAAGAAATCAGTAATTTCCGCATGCCAGGCTGCAAAGTCACGTTCCTCGTTCAGAAGCAGCACATGCAGCAGATCTTCTTCCTGAAAATCATGCGGAACTGTCGCCATAAACTCCGCGACTTCCTGCGGATGCTCACGCAGCAGCTTCTTAGCAAGCTTGCGTAGTGCGGGCATGCGCACGCCTAAAATCCGCGCAGGATCAACCGTAGGAATCAGCTTCGCTGTGAACTCCGCTAGTTTTGGTTCGGCAAGTTCACGGACTGTCTGAGAAATTGAAGAACTCATAGTTCTAGTCTCTCAGATGCGGCTCTTTTCTGTAACGTACTGGTCTGGGCCAAACCCCCGAAGCAAACCAACGCTCCAGGACGGCGAGTGTCCTCACATGGGGTAAGCGGCATCCACAGATACCTGCAGAAAACCGATATGATGGCTACATAAGGTTCGCACGCGAGCCAACAATTCATGGCAGACCTGCTTCAACGAAGAGCATGTAAGGACTGGGCAGTATGGCAGAGGCAAACGGTACAGAAACACCACACACCCGTACCGTACCCGAGCCTGAGAACACCGTTTTCACCGATACCGCAGCTAACCGCCCACACAATGAGCACCACCCTAAGATTACCCGCGGCGAAGAAGGACTCACCGAATGGGAGCGCCGCACCGATAAACCGCTTTTTATTGCCTCGCTCCTGTATCTTGTCGCCTATGCCGCGCCCATTGTAAGCACGCGCATTAGCGCACCGCTTGACGGCATCCTCAATATTTTTCAAATGATACTGTGGGCGCTTTTCGCGGTCGATTATTGTGTGCGTCTCTACCTAGCACCCCGGCGCATCTACTTCTTCACGCACAACCTGATGAACCTCGCCATTGTGCTTCTGCCAGCCTGGCGTATTGTGAGTTTCTTGGCGATGCTCCACATGACCGCCAACCGCCAGTACAAACTGCTCTCAGAACTGGCCGTTAAACTCTTCGGGTACACACTGATCTTCGTGATCATGGCGGCCCTTGCTATCTTCTCCATTGAGCAAGGTGCGCCCGGTGCCCTCATCAAAGATATCTGGACGGCGTACTGGTGGACTCTCGCAACACTGGCGACCGTGGGCTATGGCGACGTATACCCCGTGACCGTACCCGGCAGGGTTATTGCCGTGGTTGTCATGATATACGGGGTTGGTCTGTTCGGTGTGATTACCGGTGCGCTTGCTACCTGGGTTATCGAAAAAATTAGCGGAGTCACCGAAGAAGACCACGCCGCAACGAAAGCCGATATTGAGGCACTTCACGCCGAAATCGCCGAGCTTAAGGCGATGCTCGCTATCCGTATGGGAGACGGCACGGTACACCATCCACCCGAAGAACTCACCCAGGAATTTCTCGCTCCCCACCGCAATCTTGCCACTGATAACGAAGAAGACGATCACGAGCCCGAACAACCAATGGAACTGCTGGAAGAGACTAAGCAGACGCTCACGGTGATTCGTCAGAAGATCGCGGTGCGCCTAGGGCGTGATTCAGATTAGAGCACACGTGCGCCGCTCGCGGAGTTAAATATACGGTTTAATAGGGATATGAGCGAAAACCAGAATGCCCAGAACACGAATGTCACCGATGACTTCGAGCTGCCCGGTGTGCCCGATGCGTTCCAGCGGCTCTGGACACCGCATCGTACCGCGTATGTGAGCGGTGGGCAGCAGGATCACACTGAGAAAACCTGCCCATTCTGCACAGCCCCTTCGCGCAGCGATGAAGAATCGCTCATTGTTTATCGTGGAGAGCACGCCTTCGCTCTGCTCAATCTGTACCCCTATAATCCGGGGCATTTGCTCATCTGCCCGTACCGCCATATTCCTTTGTACGATCAGGTGAGTGAGGAAGAAACTCTCGAAATGGCACGCCTGACTCAGCGTGCAATGCGGGTTTTGCGCGAAGTTTCCCATAATGACGGGTTCAATATAGGCATGAATCAGGGCAAAGTCGGGGGAGCGGGTATAGCTGATCACCTACATCAGCATATTCTTCCTCGCTGGAGCGGTGACACCAATTTTCTACCCATTATTGCCCATACAAAAACTATGTCTCGAACCCTTGACGACATGCGCCAGATTATCGCCGACGGGTTCGCTCGTATGCCCTCATAACCCCGCCTGAACGTTTCCGACAGTTATGTTACTTTGAGGGGTCATGAAACATTCACGTTAAACCGTCTATGCAGGTATACTTCATGAGTGTTCCTGAAGTCTTAACACGACGTAAAAATACGCTCGTGACCTGCTCTTTAATCGCAAAATTGCTCTTGAAGTCCTCCACACTAAACCATCATCTGGTACATTAATGCTTTTAGCGTGTGCATGTGGCAGGATAGAGAT
>ERZ773044.754-NODE-754-length-12715-cov-3.02962_pt1 | contig 12715 bp, 9 predicted proteins | sample MGYA00511897_ERZ773044 | MGnify/ENA primary metagenome ERZ773044 (study PRJEB29015, sample SAMEA2738116) | human oral metagenome | biome: human oral; feature: human-associated habitat; material: saliva | place: China | collected 2170 ...
GGCCCAGGGCCGCACGCAGGGCCTCACGCAGCTCCTGACCCAGAACATCGGCTGGCAGTTCCGCACGCCGACGGCTGGCCTCGGCGGCATCGCTCCAGACCACGGTGTAGCGCGGGCCATCGGGCAGGGCCGGGGCGGGCAGCAGGGCCAGCGGGCCACCGGGGCGGAAGCACTCGAAAGCCGTGTCGGCCGTGCCGGTCACGGCCACCTCGAACAGCAGGCCGGCCTGGCCGATGTCATGGGTATCGAAATCGGTGTCGTCCCGGGACTGCGCCGGGGGCATGCCGCCGGCATGGATCACCAGCGCAGGCTCGGCGAAGGCCGGGTCGTCCGGCCGGGCAAAGGGCAGCTTCTCGGCCGCCTGGTGCAGCTTTGCAATGAGGTCCTCCCACACCACGACCCAGCCCAGCGCCGGCAGCGGAAAGTCTTCGTGATCGATGCGGGTGTGGCCGTCCGTCCCGGCCTGCACGATCTCCACCGTGTCGATGCGTCCGGCGGCCGGCAGCGTGATCAGCCGGGCCAGGATCTGTCGCGATCCCTCGGACAGTGCGATGGCCCGCCGCGGGGCGTCTTTCGGCAGGATGCTGGTGGCTGGCCGGTCCAGTGGCAGCGCGATGCAGGCCGGAGGGATGCCGGCACGCACCAGCCAGAGCGCCGTGGCCAATGCCACGGGGCCGGTGCCGTCGATGCGCACCGTCAGACCGTCGTGTGCGGGTGCCGTCAGCAGTCGGTCCAGGTCTTCCAGACGGGCCGGCGTGCCGATGTCGAACCACTGCCCCCGATGATGATCCCCCAGGGCCCTGCCTGCCGTGATGGCCTTCTCCAGCCAGGGCCGCAGTGGGGCACGCGTGCCGTCGGCAATGTCCCGGAACATGGCGGGCGTGAAGACACCGATGCCGGCGTAGGTGAGGGCGTCGGCTTCCGGGCTCGTGGTGGTCTGCGTGTTGTTCCCCGCGCTTGCCTTGTGCGCCGTGCCGGCCAGTTTCAGGTGGCCGTTGTCCAGCGCGAAGTCCCCGCCTCGGTGGTGTCCGGGGTTGTCCACCATCAGGCACCAGCAGTCGCCTTCGCCGGCGGCCAGACGTTGCGCCACCTCGGTCAGCCGTGTGTAGTCGAGATCGCTCCAGGCGTCGCTGCTGATGACCGCGAACGGCGCGTTGTCAGGTTCGCCCTGGGTGAGCAGCGGCAGGGCGCGAGCGATGCCGTTTCCAGCGCCTCACCCTCGGCCGAGTAGGTGATGCGCACACCGTAGGCGCTTCCATCGCCCAGGGCAGCCGGAATCTGCTCACCCAGCCAGGCATGGTTGATGACGACCTCGGTGATGCCGGCCGCCGCCAGCTTTTCCAGGTGCCAGACGATCAGGGGCTTGCCACCGGCCACCAGCAGGGGTTTGGGGGTGCGGTCGGTCAGCGGCCGCATCCGTTCGCCGCGTCCGGCGGCCAGAAGCATGGCTTTCATGGGATGACTCGAAAGGTGGGCGTGGGAAGGAGGCTCGGTAAAACGCGCAATGGCCTGGGCAACGGACACTCAGAACGTGTAGCGGTGCTGGGCGTCGATGCCCTCGATGCGCTCGAACAGCCGGCACAGCGGGGCCAGCTCGTCATAGCGCTTGAGGGCAGCGTGCACATAGTGTGCCACCAGCGGCATGTCCTTCAGGTAGCCGTCCTTGCCGTCACGGTGCCAGAGGCGGGCGAAGATGCCCAGCACCTTCAGGTGGCGCTGGATGCCCATCCACTCGAAGTCCCGATAGAAATCGCTGAAATCGGCCGGTACCGGCAGCCCGGCGGCACGGGCGCGCTCCCAGTGGCGGATGGTCCAGTCCAGCACCTGTTCCTCGTCCCACTGGATGTAGGCATCGCGCAGCAGCGACACCAGGTCATAGGTGAGCGGGCCATGCACGGCGTCCTGGAAATCCAGCACGCCCGGCAGCCGGGGCGCTTCCAGGATCATCAGGTTGCGGCTGTGATAGTCGCGATGCACGTAGCCACGCGGCTGGGCCAGCACGTTGGCCAGGATCTTCTCGAATCCCTCCTGCAGTACCTGGGTTTCCTTCTCGGACAGCGTCACGCCCTTGTGTCGGGCAATGTACCAGTCCGGGTACAGCATCAGCTCGCGCAGCAGCAGTTCACGGTCGTACTCGGGAAACACGTTGGGCTGGCTGGCGCGTTGCAGCTTCACCAGCGCCTCGCTGGCCGCGGCATACAGGCCGGGGGCGGTCTTCTCGTCCAGCTCGGCCAGGTAGGTGCGGTTGCCCAGGTCGTCCAGCAGCAGGAAGCCCCGCTCCAGATCAGCGGCGTGCACCCGGGGGACCGTCAGGCCCGCGGCACCCATGATCTCGGCCGCGTGCACGAAGGGCCGGCAGTCTTCCTGCGGGGGCGGCGCGTCCATCACGATGGCGGTGCCCGTGCCGACCGCCTGGGGCAGGGTGGCCTTCAGCCGGAAATAGCGACGAAAGCTTGCGTCACTCGATGCCGGGGCCAGCGTGGCGACATCCGGGGCATGGCTTTCCGGCAGGCCGGCAAGCCATGTCTTCAGTTCTTCCAGCCGGGCGTCGTCCCGGGCGGCAGCAGGGGCGGCGGGCGTGGGGGCAGGGGAGGCGTGTTCGGCAGACATCGTGGAAACCGGAAAATCCCGAAGGGCAGGGGTGATGAAGGAAGCGACAGCAGGCCGCAGCGGACGGCACAATCTCGCCCCATATCCCGCCCACCCGGCCGCCCATTCCGGCAGCCGCTTATCGGAGCCGCCCTGTCCGTGTCGCTTCCAGACCGCACTTTTCGTTTGACCGCACTGGCCCTTGCCCTGTCGGCGGCACTGTCTGGCGCATGGCCAGCCATTTCTCACGCGGCTGGCAGTCGCAAGGGGGCGGCCGGCTCCCATGGCACCGTACCGCCCGATGAGCCCGTGCCCCTGCAGCTGGCGCCATCGCTCAACCTGCCGCTCACCTCGCAGGAAAACCGCGAGCTGCCGGTCTTCGGCAGTGCCGACCGCATGACCACCGAGCCCACGCCGCAGGGGCCGGTCACTGTCTTCGAGGGCGATGCCGAACTGCGCAAGATCGGCACGTCGCTCAAGGCCAGCCGCATCGAGTACTGGCGCCAGCAGCAGCGCATCGACGCTGCCGGTGATGTCTCCATCGAGCAGGCGGGAACCCGCGTGGTGGGGCCGCGCCTGCAGCTGCAGCTCGACACGGGGCGGGGATCGTTCCAGTCCCCCACCTACGACCTGACGACCGTGGGCGTGCGTGGGCAGGCCGATCGCATCGATTTCGTCAGCAACCGCTTCATGCAGCTCGTCAACGGCAGCTTCACCAGCTGCAAGCCCGACGACGAGGCGTGGCGGCTGGAGGCCAAGCGCCTGGATCTGGACCTGGAAAGCTCGCAGGGTTACGGGCGCGATGCGCGCTTCAAGGTGCGTGATCACACCGTGCTGCGCATGCCGGTGGTGATGTTCCCGCTCAACGATGCCCGCCAGAGCGGCTTCCTGTTTCCCACCGTGTCCGTCAACTCGCGCTCGGGTCTGGGCATCACTGCGCCGTATTACTTCAACCTGGCGCCCAACTACGACCTCACCGTCACGCCGCAGCTCACCACCCGGCGCGGCCTGCGGCTGGGCAACGAATTCCGCTTCCTGACGCGCCCTGCCCAGGGCAACATCAAGCTCGACTACATTCCGCACGACAGCGACACCAACCATTCCCGTCATTCCTACGATTCCAACGGCCTCTTCACCAACGTGCTTGGCTGGAACGGTGCCTGGAACCTTCAGGGGGTCTCGGACGACAACTATTTCGTTGACTACTCCAACACGCTGATCGACGCCTCCGAGCGTTCGCTGCCGCGCGAGCTGTACTTCACCCGCAGCGTGGGTGACTGGAACATGATGGTGCGCGGCATCCGCTACCAGAACATTCTGGAAGCGCGCACGTCGCCGCCCTACGAGAAAGTGCCGCAGCTGCAGTTCACCAACAACAAGGTTGACCTGCACGGCTTCGATGTCACCACGCTGGTGGACCTGACCCAGTTTGCCAACCCCCGCCCCAATGCCGTGGAAGGCACGCGCCTGGTGCTGAACCCGCAGGTCAGCTACCCCATGCAGAGTGGCGGCTGGTTCCTCACGCCCAAGGTGGGTCTGCACGCCACGCACTATTCGCTCAACCGCTATTCCGAAAGCGGTCGTTCGATGTCCCGCGTGCTGCCCACCTTCTCCATCGATTCCGGCCTGGTGCTGGAGCGTGACAGCCGCTGGCTGGGCGAGGATTCGGTGCAGACACTGGAGCCCCGGCTCTTCTATGTGCGCACACCCTATCGCAACCAGGGCGACATCCCCGTCTTTGACAGCGTGGCCACCGACCTGAGCTTTGCACAGCTCTTCAGCGAGAACTCCTTCACCGGTCACGATCGCATCGCCGACGCCGATCACCTCACGGCTGCGCTGGTCTCCCGCCAGATCGAGCAGGCCACTGGTGTCGAGCGCCTGCGCCTGGCCGTGGCCCAGCGCTTCTACTTCTCCAGTCAGGATGTCACCATTCCCGGGCAGCCGGTGCGTGTCGACCGCCGCTCCGACCTGCTGTTCGCCGCATCCGGCGACTTCCGTGGTGGCCACAGCCTCAACGCCGGTGTGCAGTACGCCATCCGCGACAAGCGCGTGCCGCGTCTGAACCTCAGCTACCGCTACCGTCCGGGCGGGCGCAAGCTCTTCAACGCCGGCGTGCGCTACCAGTCCAAGGAATACGCCCAGTGGGACACCTCGCTGGCCTGGCCCATTGCCGCCAACTGGACGGCGCTGGGGCGCATCAACTATTCCTTCCTGAAGAAGGACCTCACCACCGGACAGCTGGTCGACGTCAAGCCGGGCCTGGTGGAGGGGCTGCTGGGCGTGGAATATGCCCGCGACTGCTGGGCCGTGCGGGTCGTGGCACACCGCTTCGTCACCACCACGCGCCAGACGTCCACCGTCGGCTATGTCCAGTTCGACCTGCGCGGGCTTGGTCACTTCGGCCAGGATCCCTTTGGTATATTGACGCGCAACATTCCTGGCTACAGCCTGCCCGACAACAACCTGGCGCCGGCAGTACGCTACTACGGCTACGAGTAAACGATCACCATGCAAAAAGACGCTGCCGGGCAACCGGTCCCGACCGTCATGTCCGCCAGAAGCCCCATCGGCCTGTTGCTGGCCTGTGCCATGGCCTGCCTGCCGCTGGTCGCTCAGGCGCAGCAAGGCCTGCGCCTGCCCGGCACCGAGGAGCGCTCCCCGTATTCCTCGCCCTCTCCCTTCGGCCAGGATGGTCCCGAGCTGCCCCGCAGCGGAGGCACGTCGCCACTGGATGCCGACAAGCCGGGTATCGAGTCGCTTGATCGCATCGTGGCCGTCGTCAACCAGGGCGTCATTACCGAAAGCGAGCTGCAGGCCCAGATCCATCTGATCGAGGGGCGTGCGGCCCAGACCCCGGGCGCCGGGGTGCCGCCGCCTGATGAGCTGCGCAAGCAGGTGCTGGAGCAGATGATCCTGCAGCTGGCGCAGGAGCAGTACGCCGCCGACTATGGTCTCAAGCCCAGCGATGCCGAGGTCGACCGTGCCGTGGCCGACGTGGCCCAGAACAACGGTCTGTCCACGCAGCAGCTCACCGAACGTCTGAAGGATGAGGGCGTCTCGCTGGACACCTTCCGCCGTCAGCTGGTGGCCGAGATCGTCTCGGCACGCCTGCGCGAGCGCGAGACCGCCAGCAACGTCAGCATCTCCGAGGGCGAGATCGACGCCGAGCTGGCCAAGAGCGGCAAGGTCAGCCAGCCGGAATACGACATCCGTCAGATCCTGCTGAAGCTGCCCGAAGGTGCTGACCAGAAGGAAGTCGCCCGCCAGAAGGCCCGGGCAGACGAGCTGGTGGCCAAGGCACGCAAGGGGGCCGACTTCGGCACGCTGGCACAGGAAAATTCCGAAGCCAGCGATGCCGCCACGGGCGGGACCATGGGCTGGCGCAAGGCCGACGACCTGCCGGGCCTGTTCGCCGACACCGTGCGCAAGCTCAAGCCCGGCGAGATCAGTGCGCCGGTGCGCAGCCCGGCAGGCTTTCACATCCTGAAGCTGCAGGACAGGCGTGATGGCGGGGCCACCACCGTGGAGCTCACTCACGCCCGTCACATCCTGCTGCCGGCCAACAGCCCCGAGACGGCTGCCGAGGCCGAGCGGCGTCTGTCGCTGTTCCGCCGTGACATTGAGGCCGGCAAGGCCGACTTTGCCAAACTGGCCAAGGAATTCTCTTCCGACGGTTCTGCCGCCAAGGGAGGCGATCTGGGCTGGCTCTATCCGGGCGACACCGTGCCCGAATTCGAGCAGGCCATGAAATCCCTGCATGATGGCGAGATCAGCGAACCGGTGCAGACCCAGTTCGGCGTGCACCTGGTGCAGGTGCTGGGCCGGCGAACCGACACCGAATCGCCCGAGCGGCTGCGCAATGCGGCCCGTGCCAAGCTGCGCGAGGCCAAGGGCGGCGAGGCCTACCAGCAGTGGCTGCGCGAGCTGCGTGACCGCACCTACGTGGAATACCGCCAGAAATCCGACGCGGCCTCCACGCACTGACGAATCCTGACCCGATGGCGAACCACCGACATGACGCCGGACGCGAGAAGCGCCCGGCCGGCGTCATTCCCCGCAAGCGCTTCGGCCAGCACTTCCTGGCAGACCGTGCCTGCATCGATGCCATCGTGCAGGCCATAGCTCCCCGGTTCGGCGACAACCTTGTCGAGATTGGCCCCGGCACCGGCGTGCTGACGGCGCCGCTCTTGGCCCAGACGGGCCATCTCACCGTCATCGAGATCGACCGCGATCTCGGACCCCGGCTGGCTGCGCAGTATGGTGACGCGCTGACCCTGGTGCAGCAGGACGTGCTGCAGGTCGATTTCAGCGGTTTTGGCCAGAATCTGCGCATCGTCGGCAATCTGCCCTACAACATCTCCAGCCCGCTGCTGCTGCATCTCATTGCTGTGGCAGACCGTGTGCGGGACCAGCACTTCATGCTGCAGAAAGAGGTGGTCGACCGCATTGTGGCCGGTCCCGGCAGCGACATGGGGCGGCTCACCGTCTTCCTGCAGAACCATTACCAGGTGGTAAAGCTCTTCGACGTGCCGCCGGAAGCCTTCGACCCGCCACCGAAGGTGGATTCCAGCGTGGTGCGCATGGTGCCGCTGCCCAGGCCACACACGACCGCCATTGCCCAGCTGGAGGCCGCGCTGGCCGCAGCCTATGCGCAGCGCCGCAAGATGCTGCGTCGGACACTGGGCAGCTGGCTGGCCCAGCAACATCCATCCTTTGATCTCGAAAAGGCGGCGGCCGACGATGCACGGCTGGTGCCGCTGACGGACCTGAGCCAGCGCCCCGAGCAGATTCCCGCCACGGCCTGGTATGCGCTGGCTGATGCGCTGGTGGCAAGACCCCTCGGGTAGGTTGATTACAGCGTACCCGTGCCAGCACGTCATCGGACAATCCCCTCATGGGCCATTTCGGGTGAGGGGGGATTCTGATGGACGTGATTCGGGCGGGCGTCTCTGCATTCCTGTTGCGTGAGCAGCCATTCGAGCGTTTTCGGTTCTCACGCTGGCAATCGCGCTTCGTCATCACGTTGCTGGGCGTCCTGCAAGGGCTGGCCATGCACATGCATGTTCACGCCCTGAAAGCGTCCGACCTTGCGCTGCCCACTCTGTGGGGAAAGGTGATCTTTGGCGTGCTGTCGACGTGGGCGGCATTTCCCATCATCCATCGCGCCTGCCGCTGGTGGTTGATGCGCGGTGAGCGCTGGGATGGCAAGGATGATCTTTTCAACCTGATGGCTGCCTCATGGCTGCTCCCCTTCGCGCTCCTCTACGGGCTATACGCGCTGGGTGTGGCCGGCGTCCTGCTTGTCCCGATCCTGATTTATGCCATCTGGGTCAACGCGAACGCCATGTCCGGCGCTGTTCCGAAAGCCACCCTGGGTTACAGCATCGCCGGCATCGTCAACGGCCTTGCCCTGATCTACGCCCTGCTTTTCGGCCTGGCGATCGTCCTGGCATTCATCAAGCTGGTGCTTCAATCCTGAGGGGCGATGCCTTCTGCGGCAGGCTGAATCATCCCGATGCAGGCAGAACTGATGCGCATGGGCGGGTGAAAGAACGGAGGCATGGACAGGTTCGATATATTTGAAGGTGTCCTGCGTTCCGTTCCATGGTGCGTCTGCTTGCGGGACCTGTTTGGAGAAGCCTTGACGTGCTGTTTTCCAGATGAAAGGAGGAGACCTTCATGGGTGTGATTCAGACCAGCATCTTCGCGTTCCTGTTGCATGAACAGCCGTTCGAGCGGTTCCGGTTCGCGCGCTGGCAGTCGGTCGTGGCCATTACCCTGCTGGGCATCTGCAGCGGGCTGGACCCGAACATGGCGGGGACTGCGCCCGACGCCCCTCATCCGGTCGCGCTGCCCCTGTGGGGGCGGATCGGCATTGGTGTGGTGACGATGTGGCTGGCCTTCTGGGTCATATACGGCTTCTGCCGCTGGTGGTTGAAGCGTGGTGGACGCTGGGATGGACAAGGAGACCTGTTCAACCTGATCGCTGCATCCTGGCTGGTCGTGGATCTGCTGGGCTTCCTGCTGAGTGGGCTGGGTGTGCCCGAGTCGCTTGTCACCCTGGTATGGTTCTATGCCATCTGGGTGGGCGCCAATGCCATGTCCGGCGCCATTCCAAAAGCCAGTCTTGGCTACGGCATCGGCGGCATCATCCTCGGCGGCATTCTGGCCATCGTGACGATCATGGGCCTGATCGTTGGTCTGGTGATGGTGGTGCAGCTGCTGGGCGCAGGAGGCATGCCGGCGCCTGCGGCCGGATGATTCACTCCACCAGAGCATCCGGCGTGTCGGCCAGCTGGCGCTGCCACTGGCGGTAGTCGGGCATCAGCGCTTCCAGCTGTGCCCAGAAGCGGGGGCTGTGGTTCAGTTCCGTCAGGTGGGCCAGCTCGTGGGCAATCACGTAGTCGATCAGCTCGGGGGCATACTGCACCAGCCTCCAGTTGAGACGGATGCTGCCGTCGCGGCTGCAGCTGCCCCAGCGGGTGCGGGCGGCATTCAGACTCACGCGGCTGGGGCCGCGGCCCAGCTTCTGCACGAAGGGCTGCATCCGTTCGTGGAAAAGCTCGGCCGCAAATTTCTTCAGCCAGGCGTGCACGGCCGCTTTCAGCAGCGCGTCGTCGTGGGCTGCCGGGCCGCTGATCCACAGCTCGGCCCCCATCTGCCGTACCTGGCTGCGTCGGTGCCCGCTGTGCGGAAGCGTGCGCAGCGTGATGGGTTCACCTAGCAGCGGGATGACGCCGCCGTCGGTATAGCAGGGGCGTCTTGCTTCGCGGGCCACGGCCCGCTGCTGCCAGAGCGCCAGCTTCTGCACGATCCATGCCTCGTGTTCACGGATGGTGTGCTCGATGGCCGTCTGGTCCAGTCGTGCACGCTGCGGCAGCACCACTTCCAGCCCTTCGGCGTCGATCCGCAGGCCCACGCGCCGTGCACGCGTCGAGCGTCGCACGCGATACGTGACCCGCTGCGTCTGGCCATGGGCGGAGAGCACCAGCGAACGAGGCGTGACGGGGGCGTCCTCATGCTGGGATTGGGCAGTTGTCTGGCGCTGGAAGGGGTTGGGAAAGGGGGATTTTCCCAGGGAGAAAAGGCCCACGGATGAATCGTTCCTCAGATGGAAAAAGGGCGCTCATCAATGGAGCGCCCTGTACAGGTGGGGGTGTGGCGAGGTCTTCTCAAGCCGATGGGCTGCCCTCTGCGCGGGGCTGTCCGGCAATGGCTGCGTTATCGGTTGCCGGTCCGGCGATGGTGGACGCTTCACCCTGGACGTCATGCGCAGCGGACGCCTTCTTCCGGGCGGCCTCGGCGAGTTCCCGGGCAATAGGGGGCACGTCACCCGGCGGATAGCTGTCCGGGTCGATGCGGCGCATCTCGGTCTCGATCCACAGCTCGACTTCCTGGTTGAGCTGCTCGGACGTCTTGCCCGTCACCGAAATGACAGGCCCCCACGAAACGGTGATCAGGCCTGGCTGCTTGATGAAGGGCTTCTTGGGCCAGCAGCGACCGGAGCTGACGGCCACCGGCACGATGGGCGTGTCGTTCTTCAGCGCCAGCCGGGCGCCGCCCGACTTGTAGGGCTGCTGCTGACCGGGCTTCGAGCGCGTGCCTTCCGGGAACATGACGATCCAGCGACCGTGTTTGTGCAGCTGCTTGCCGGCGCTCTTGACGATGTATTCAAAGGCGCGCCGGCCATGACGGCGGTCGATGTGCATCATGTCCAGCATGCCGATGGCCCAGCCGAAGAACGGGATGAACAGCAGCTCTCGCTTGAAGACGAAAGCTGCCGGACGCGGCATGTGGCACAGCAGGAAGAAGGTTTCCCAGGTGGACTGATGCTTGCCCAGCACGATGGCCGGCCCGTCGGGCAGGTTCTCGGTGCCGATGACCCGCCAGCGCATGCCGCACAGCCAGCGGCCCACCTGAAGCATCAGGCGTGGCCAGCTGGAAGCGATGGCATAGCGCACCTTCACCGGCAGGAAGAAGCACAGCACGGTGGCGGTGGCATAGATCGTGACGGTGATGGCCATGATCAGGATGAACAGCACCGAGCGGATGGCGGCAAGCATGATCGGGTCCTTCTTACAGTTGCGACAGGTCGGCGACCCGGTTCATCAGCGCATGCAGACCACCCAGCAGTGCCAGGCGGTTGCGGCGCAGCGCCGGATCCTCGGCGTTCACCATCACCTGCTCGAAGAAGGCATCCACGGGTGCCTGCAGCGCCGCCAGCGCCTGCAGGGCGGCGGTGAAGTCCTGCTGCTGCAGGTGGCCCTGCACCTGCGGCTGCAGCTTGACCAGAGCGTCGTTCAGATCGCGCTCGGCCGCTTCCTTCAGCAGGGCAGGATCCACGGATGCCTTGTCGTCTGCCGCGCCTTCGCCGGCCGACTTGCGCAGGATGTTGCCGATCCGCTTGTTGGCCGCGGTGAGTGACTCGAAGGCGGGCAGGCGGCGGAAGGCGGCTAGGGCAGCCAGTCGGGCTTCCAGTAGGTCCAGCCGATCCAGACCGGTGGCCAGCACGGCCTCGATGTCGGTGCCGGCAAAGCCACGGTCACGCAGGTAGCTGCGCAGCCGGTCCGCGACGAAGGCGGACAGGCCCGGCACGTCGGCCGTGAAGGGCTGCGGTGCAGCTTCCTTGCGGCCTTTCTTGCCGGTTGCAGCGGCCTTGTCGGAAGGCTCGGTGTCGGCAGCAGCGGGTGCGGGCAGCTTGTCGAACACCGAGAACGCCTGTTCCAGCAGGGCCGGCAGCGACAGGGTGAGCTTGCCTTCGATCAGGATGCGCACGACGCCCAGCGCATGCCGGCGCAGTGCGAACGGGTCCTTGTCGCCGGTGGGGCGCTGACCGATGCCCCAGATGCCGGCCAGCGTTTCCAGCTTGTCGGCCAGGGCCAGGGCCAGGCCGGTGGGCGAGGCGGGCAGGGCATCGCCGGCAAAGCGCGGCTGATAGTGCTCGGCGATGGCATCGGCCACAGCTTCGCTTTCACCGTCGTGCCGCGCATAGTAGCGGCCCATGGTGCCTTGCAGCTCGGGGAACTCGCCCACCATGCCGGTGAGCAGGTCGGTCTTGGCCAGCTGCGCAGCCCGTTCGGCATCGGCCACCGGGGCGCCCGTGGCGGGCGCCAGGGTAGCCGCCAGCCGGCGGATGCGCTCGCTGCGCTCGGCCTGGGTGCCCAGCCGGGCGTGGTAGACCACCTGGGCCAGCTGCGGCAGCCGCGAGGCCAGCGTCTCGCGCCGGTCCTGGTCGAAGAAGAACTGGGCATCGGCCAGGCGCGGGCGCACCACGCGCTCGTTGCCGTCGATGATGCCGGACGGATCGTCGATGCGCATGTTGGAGACGATCAGGAACTGGTTCTTCAGCTTGCCGTTGGTCTCGAACAGCGGGAAATAGCGCTGGTTGGTGCGCATGCTGAGAATCAGGCATTCCTGCGGCACGGCCAGGAAGGCCGGGTCGAACTGGCCGGTGTAGACGGCCGGCCATTCCACCAGTGCCGCCACTTCGTCCAGCAGGGCCGTGACCTGCTGCTGCTCCTCGTCGTTGACGGCCAGGATGCCGCCATTCTGCTGGCTGGCGTGGGCCAGCTCGTTGGCGATCATCACGCGGCGCGCCTGGTATTCGGGCTCCACATGACCCTGCTCGCGCAGCTGACGGGCGTAGCTGTCGGCGTTTTCCAGCGTGATGGGGCCGCTGGACAGGAAGCGGTGGCCGTCGGTGATGCGGTCGGCCGCCAGACCCAGTACCGTGCAGGGCAGCACGGCATCGCCGTGCAGCACCACCAGCCGGTGGGCCGGACGCACGAAGCTGACGGTGGTGAGCCCGTCGGCCAGCTGGTAGGTCATGAACTTGGGAATGGGCAGTTGCGCCAGGGTCTCGACGATGATCTCGCCGATGACATCGGCCAGCACGGCGCCGGGCTGGGTGCTGCTCCAGTAGAAGACGTCCTGCTTGCCGTCGTGCCCACGGGTGAGTGCCGAGACCTCGGCACCCTGTTTCTCGGCCCACTTGATCAGGGCCTTGGTGGGCTGGCCTTCGGCATCCAGGCCCACGGCAACGGACGGTCCCTTGATCTGGATCTCGCGGGCATCGGCCTGGGCGCGAACGCCGGGCAGGCGCACGGCCAGCCGGCGCGGGGTG
>ERZ773044.765-NODE-765-length-12605-cov-12.4485_pt1 | contig 12605 bp, 12 predicted proteins | sample MGYA00511897_ERZ773044 | MGnify/ENA primary metagenome ERZ773044 (study PRJEB29015, sample SAMEA2738116) | human oral metagenome | biome: human oral; feature: human-associated habitat; material: saliva | place: China | collected 2170 ...
CGGATAACGCCGACGCCGCCGCGTCCGGGTGCGGTGGCGATGGCGGCGATGGTGGATTGGGATGCGGACATATGCGGTTCCGTTTCTGGGTTGGCGGAAGAGAGGCCGTCTGAAAGTGCGGCTTCAATAAAGTTTGCAAAGGACGCAGGGGTTCTGCAAAACTTATGCTGCATTCAAATCAAATTCAGTATTTCAATCCCCGTCTTGCCCGTTGTGCGGAACAGGCAAGGCAGGTATCTTCATTTTCACCGGTCATAGCATACGGCTTTATCGGGAAGCAGGAGGCTGTTTTCAGACGGCCTACCAGCCGACGTTTACGCCGTATTCGCCTAGCAGGTTTTGCAGTTGTTCGAACAGTGCGGCATCGGCGTTTATCTGCCAGCGGCGTTGCAGGTCCAGCTCGCCTTCGGCAGTGTCGTTGCGGTAACGGACGCGCAGGGGGATGCCTTCGCGGCCGCTGCTCCGGTATTGCGCCAGCAGGTTCAGCAGGGCTTCGATGTCGTGTTCGGGGCGGCAGGTCAGGGTGAGGTTGCGGGCGAATTTTTCCCGCGCCTGCGGCAGGGTCATGACGCTGTTGGCATTGATGCGCAGCTCGCCGCCGTTGTAGTCGTTGCGGCTGATGCGGCATTCCATAATCAGAACCTGGTCTGTTTTCAGGATGTTTTTGGATTGTTCCAATAGTTCACCTGCGACGATTGCTTCTGCCGAACCTTCGGTGTCTTCCAATCGGACGAAGGCCAGTTTGCCGTTTTTGCCCATGATGGTGCGGATGGCAGTGGCGAATCCGGCCACACGAACGCTGTCCTGCGGTTTGAGTTTCGACAGTTTCTGCGGCGCGAAGCGGCGGATTTCTTCGGCGTAAGGGCCGAAAGGGTGGCCGGAAAAATAAAAGCCGATGACGCTTTTTTCTTCCGCCAGTTTCACTGCGTCGCCCCACGGCGCGGTTTCTACCATTTCTATCGCGCCGATGGCATCTTCCACAAAGTCAAACAGGCCGCCTTGGTTGGCATTGGCCGCCTGTTGTTCGGCGTTGCCGATGGCGAGGTCGATGTTGGCCAACAGCATGGCGCGGTTGGGATTGATGCCGTCGAACGCGCCGGCCTTAATCAGCGATTCCAGCGTGCGCTTGTTCATGTGTTCTTTGCCCACCCGTTCGCAAAAATCGAACAGGTCGCGGAAGCGGCCGTCCTGCCGTGCTTCAACGATGCTTTGTACCGCGCCTTCGCCTACGCCTTTGACTGCGCCCAGCGCGTAGCGGATATGGCGTTCGCCGTCGGGGGTAAAGAGGTAGTCGGATTCGTTGATGTCGGGCGGCAGGAAGGTGATGCCGTTGGCCAGTGCGTCTTCGTAAAACAATTTGAGCTGGTCGGTGTCGGTCAGCTCGCTGGACATGGTCGCCGCCATAAATTCGGCGGGGTAATGGGCTTTGAGCCATGCGGTTTGGTAGGAAATCAGGGCGTAGGCGGCGGCGTGGGATTTGTTGAAACCGTAGCCGGCGAATTTTTCCATATAGTTGAAGATTTCGTCGGATTTTTCGCGCGAAATGCCTTGTTTTGCCGCGCCTTCAGCGAAGATTTCGCGGTGTTTCACCATTTCTTCGGGCTTTTTCTTACCCATGGCGCGGCGCAGCAAGTCCGCACCGCCGAGCGAGTAGCCGCCGATAATCTGTGCCGCCTGCATCACTTGTTCCTGATACACCATAATGCCGTAGGTTGGCGCGAGGATGCCTTCCAGCAGCGGGTGGATGTATTGGAATTCCTGCCCCTTCATACGCGCGACGAAGTCGGGAATGTTGTCCATCGGGCCGGGGCGGTAGAGCGACACGAAGGCGATAAGTTCTTCAAACTTGGTGGTGTGCGCCGTTTTCAGCATTTTTTTCATGCCTGTCGATTCGAACTGGAATACGGCGGTGGTGTTCGCGTCGCGGAAGATTTTGTAGGCAGCCTGGTCGTCGAGCGGGATTTTGCCAACATCGACAATATCGCCGGTGGTGTTTTTAATGTTGTTCTGCGCCATTTCGATAATGGTCAGGTTGCGCAGGCCCAAAAAGTCGAACTTCACCAAACCCACGTCTTCCACGTCGCCCTTGTCGTACATGGATACGGGCGAGGCGGATTCGTCTGCCTGATACACGGGGCTGTAATCGGAAATCTTGCCCGGCGCAATCAATACGCCGCCCGCGTGCATACCCAAACCGCGCGTCAGGTCTTCCAGCTTTTTCGCCAGCGTAATCAGTTCGTCCGCTTCTTCCGCTTCAATCAATTCCTGAATCTGCGGCTCCGCCTTCATCGCGTCGTCCAAACCCAAAGGTTTGTTGGCTTCCAGCGGAATCAGCTTCGACAGTTTGTCGCACAGGGTAAACGGCAGCTCCAGTACGCGCCCCACGTCGCGGATCACCGCTTTGGACGACATCGTGCCGAAAGTCACAATCTGGCTCACCGCCTCTGCGCCGTATTTGTCGCGCACATACTCAATCACGCGGCCGCGGTTGCTTTGGCAAAAGTCCACGTCGAAGTCGGGCATGGAGACGCGTTCGGGGTTCAAAAAACGCTCGAACAGCAGCGCATATTTCAGCGGGTCGAGGTCGGTAATTTTCAGCGAATACGCCACCAGCGAACCCGCGCCCGAACCGCGTCCCGGTCCGACCGGACAGCCGTGCGTTTTCGCCCAGTTGATAAAGTCTTGTACGATAAGGAAATAGCCGGGGAATTTCATCTGGATGATGATGTTCAACTCAAAATCCAGCCGCTCCTGATATTCCGGCATTTTCGCCGCCCGCTCCGCTTCGTCGGGATAAAGCTGAACCATGCGTTCCTGCAAACCCTCGTTGGACAGCTTCACCAGATAATCGTCGAGCGACAGGCCGTCGGGCGTCGGGAACAGGGGCAGGAAGTTTTTGCCCAACGTGATATGGATATTGCAGCGTTTGGCGATTTCCACCGTGTTTTCCAAGGCTTCGGGCAAATCGGCGAAACGTTCCGCCATTGTTTCCGCACCGACAAAATATTGGCTCGGGGAAAATTCGCGCGGTCGTTTGCGGTCGGCCAGCGTCCAGCCTTCGGCAATGCACACCCGCGCCTCGTGCGCGAGGAAGTCTTCCGGCTCGAGGAATTGGGTTGGGTGCGTGGCCACCACGGGCAGGTTCAGCTTCCGCGCCAAGGCCGTGCTGCCTGCCACCGAACGCTCCCACTCCGGTTTTTCGGGCAGGCGTTGCAGTTCGAGGTAGAAAGCGTTTGGAAACAGGGCGGCATATTTTTCCGCCGCCGCTTCGGCCGCCGTTTCGTGGCCGTTCATCAGATTGAGGCCGACTTCGCCGTAATGCGCCCCCGATAGGCAGATCAAGCCTTCGTTGCCGCCTTCGCCCAACCATGCCTGTTTCAACTGCGGCAGGCGGCCTTCTTCCTGACAGGTGAAGGCGCGGGTAAGCAGTTCGCTCAGGCGCAGATAGCCGTTGTGGTTTTTAACCAGCAAAAGGGCGCGGAAGGGTGTGTCGGGGCGGTCGGGATTTTCGATGCGCACGTCTGCGCCGATGACGGGTTTGATGCCCGCTCCGCGGCAGGCTTTGTAGAATTTCACCAGGCCGAACTCGTTCATCAGGTCGCTGATGCCGAGTGCGGGCAAGCCTTCCGCCAAGGCTTTTTTTATCAAGGCCTTCAGGCGCACCGTGCCGTCGGTGATGGAGTATTCGGAATGCAGGCGCAGCGGGATGTAAACGGGATCGGACATGGCGGGGACTTTGCGGAAAGGTTTCAGACGGCCTCCGGCGGGGCGGTCGGGCGGAACAAATACAAGGCGTATTGTAACAGAGAGGCCGTCTGAACATGCGGAAACACATTTTCAGACGGCCTTTTTGCCCGGCAACGGCGTTTTAGCTTTTCGGGGCGCAAAAGAAAGAATACAGCAGCCGTACGGTGTCGTTTACCCGTGGGTCGGCAATGTAATACTGCCGCTCCCGGTGGTTGGCCTCGCAGGACACCAACCCGGCCTCGCGCAGCAGTGCCAATTGGCTGGACATTGCCGCCTGCGGCAGTCCGGCCGCTTCGGCCAGCTCGGTTACGTTGTGCGGCCGCTCGTGCAGTTTGCATAACACGGCCAGACGGTTCGGATTGGCCAGCAGTTTCAGAAAAGCGGCGGCTTCTTCGTAGGGCGGTTGGTCGGCAGAGTCGGTCATATCGGTTTCTCGGCAAACGGGGGAGGGGCAGCATTGTCGGCGATAACGGCTCCGTCGGCAACTTTCAGACGGCCTCTCCTGCCGTTTAACGGTTCCACGGCATTTTGGCCAACAGCCGCGCCATGCCGCAGAATCCGGTCAGCCCGGCGGTCAGCAGGCCTGCGCCGACTGCCGCGTTTATCAGGTAAAACCACGGCGACACCAGCCAACCCGCCAGTACGCCGAACAGGATCAGCCCGCCGGCAATGGTTTGCACCTGCCGCATGATATCGGGAGCGGCGCGGTCGGCTTCGACGGGCAGCCCGGCGGCTTTCCATGCCTGCAAACCGCCTTCGAGAATGTAGCACTCGCGCCCTCGGCCGAGTTCCGCCAACACCGCTTCCGCCATTGCCGTGCGTTTGCCGCCCAAACAATAAAAAATCACGCAGGGTGCGGCATTGTCGGGCAGTTTGCCTCGATGCTGCTCCGGCGGCAGGGACAATGCGCCGCCGATATGCCCGCCACGATATTCCGCCCGGCTGCGGATGTCCGCCGCCAACGCGCCTTCGCGGATTTTGGCTGCCGCTTCGGCAGGGGCGATTAGCGGGAGTCGTCCGTCCTTATTCATGGTTGGCCTTCTTTATTTTTTGTCAATTCGGCAGGTATTGATGCCCAATAAGCTGTACAGCACGCAGCTTCCCATCAGCGCGGTGGCCAGCGGCACGATACCCAGCCATCCCCACCAGCCGATTTGTCCCGTGGCGGCTGCCGCAATCAATGCCACACCGACAACGATGCGGATAATGCGGTCTAAATTACCCAAATTCCGTTTCATTTTATTGCTCCTTATCTGAGAATGAGTTACCTAAAAATAAATACATATAATAAAAACCATATATAAGAAATAATATATCCCTAAACAGGCTTTGTCAAACGGTTTGCGGCGGTTTGGGTTTTGCAGCAATGCTCTGTATCCGTTTGAACGCCGTAGGAATCCGTCTTCCCAACAGAAGTCCGGTTTTCAGACGGCCTTTGATTTTGCAGCGGACCTGTGGAAGGAGGCGTTTACGGTTTGTCGAGATGGGGATACAGGCCTTTGCGTCCGTCTTGACGAACCCACACCCAGTCCGGTGCGTCAAACCGCATCCCCGTGCCGTGATACAGACATTTTTGCCGAGGGTCGGGATACAGTCCGCCGCCGAGATAACCGATTTTCAGCGGCTGATGGTTGATGCTGTGTTGTTTCAGCACCGAGGCGGCGGCCTTTGTTTGTTCCTCGGTGGGATGGTCGGGGGAACGCCCTCCCAGCCCGAATAGGTCCAAAAAAGTATTTTTAGGCGGAATGATGCGGACATGATATGTCGTACACCCGTCATTATAAAGTGTGCGGTTTGTTGTGCGGACGGTAAACTGATAGTGGCCTTGTCCGCCCGAAATTCCGACAACTTGGGATTCAACGGCATCGCCGCCCGCATGGGCGGCCAGTGGGAACGATAGAAAAAAGGGAATGATAAGGTGGCGCATAAGGTTGAGGCCGTCTGAAAGCAAGGATTCCGTTGGGAAAACGGGTTTCTGCGAAGTCAAAATAAACAGGGCTGTAAGGCCGAAACGGCAGGCATTTCGGCAGGCAGCCCATCCGTGCCGCACTATTGATTACAAGAATAGCGCATTTTCAGCGATTGGGGCATCGTCGGCAACTTTCAGACGGCCTGGACGTTTTCCGTTAAAATAGGCCGTCTGAAAAGTTGTCAAACCGAAACATGATTCCGAAAGTCGCCTTATGCATGCAACCGTTTATCTGGAAAACGAAGAATACATCGCCTTGTGCGACCTGTTGAAACTGGCCGGCCTGGCCGAAAGCGGCGGACAGGCGAAGGCTGTGATTGCCAAAGGGCTGGTGTTGCGCAACGGTGCGGTCGAAACCCGCAAAACGGCGAAAATACGCGGCGGCGAAGTGATTGAGTTCGACGGCGCGGTGCTGGAGGTGCGCGATGGCTGCGACTCCGACGGCTAATAATGAAGCCGCGCTGCCGCCCGAACCCGTGCCGCCCGAAGATTGGGAGTGCTGCGGCAGCGAATGCGGCGATGCCTGCACGTTTGAAATCTACCGCCGCGAAAAGGCGGAATACGAGGCTTTGAAACGGCAGGTGCAGGCAGATGCGCCGTCCGGGCCCTAGGCCGCCTTGTCCGCCGGTTCAATCGAACAGGGATTTTAACGCCGCCGAACCGCGCTTTCAGACGGCCTCCATTCCGTATGAGGCCGTCTGAAAGCCTAATTCCAATATAGTTAAAACGAATGCGGCCAATCCGCACAACCCCGAAACTATTCCGAACCCTATCCATGTCCGTATCCGTTTCCACCGCCAAACTCAACCTGATCCTGCTGGCCGCCGCCAATGCCGCCAACCTGCTGCTGCTCTACGCCGCCTCGCACGCGCCTTGGTGGGGGACGGTCGTGGCGGCCGCACTGTTTGCCCTGAGCAACAATACGATGTTTGCGCTGCTGCACGAAAGCGTGCACGGCTCGTTCGCGCCCGACAGGCGGCTGAACGCGTGGTGCGGCCGCCTAGCCGCCTTCTGGTTTCCCACCGGCTTTGCCGTGCAGCGCATGTTCCACCTCACCCACCACCGCAACAACCGTTCGCCGTCCGAGCAGTTCGACACCCTGCATGACGGCGACGTGTTGTGGCTGAAATACGCCCAGTGGTACGCCATCTTTACCGGCCTTTATTGGCCGTGCGCCGTCATCGGTGTGTTTTTCTATGCCGCCACGCCGCGTTTCGTCCGCCGCCGCTTGGCCGCACTTTTCGGCCGCCGGGGCGGCTTGCAGAGCGGGGCGGAAGACTATATCGGCAGCCTCGACCGCCTGCCGCAACTGTCCGCCCGTTTGGAAATATTCGGCGCGGCGGCGTGGCAGCTTTTCTGGGCCTGGCTGTTCGGCTGGACGTGGGGCGGCTGGCTGGCTTGCTATGCCGCCTTCGGCTTTGCCTGGAGTTCGCTGCAATACACCGACCATGCCTTCTCGCCGTTCGACTGCAAAAACGGCGCGTGGAACCTGCGCGTACCGCGTTGGCTGCGGGCGGTTTTCCTCAACTACCACCTGCATCTGGCGCACCACCGGCATCCCGAGCTTTCCTGGCGCGAACTGCCTCGCCATGCCGGTGAAGGGCCGCATTTTTTCACCGTTTGGCTGAGCTGCTGGCGCGGGCCGCGCCGTCCCGAAGATTTTCCGGTATTCAAACAGGGGCGTATCGAATGAACGCCGGCCTGCCGCATCCGCACCGTTTCTTCTTTGCGCTGGCCGCCCTGTTCGCCCTGTTGTTCCTCGCGGGCTACGGCGGCAGCAATTTGATTGCCGCGTATATTCCGTGGCACATCAGCCCCGCCTTGCCGTTTGAGTCAGCCATCCCCTTCCTGCCCGCCTGGAGTGCGGTTTACCTTACCGTGCCGCTGCTGCTGGCGGCTTCCGTCCGTTGGGCAGACTGGCGCGAAACTTGGGCGTTGTTTGCCGTTTTGACCGCCGAATTGGCCGCCGCCTGCCCGTTTTTCATCCTCCTGCCCGTTCAGACGGCCTATCCGCCGCGTCTTGCCGAAGGCTTTTGGCAGCCGTGGTTCGCATTGGCGGATCATTTGAGTATGGCGCACAACCACCTGCCCTCATTGCATGCTGCCTTCGCCTGTACCGCCGCCCTCGCCGCATGGAGGCATTCGGCGGCACGCTTCGCCCTGATTGCACCGTGGGCGGCAGCCGTCGTTGCATCCACCCTCCTGATACACGAACACCACCTGTCCGACCTCGTGTGCGGCGCACTGTTGGCCGCCGCCGTCTGGCACACCGTCGGCCCGTGGGCGCGGCGGCCGGATATCCTGCGGCGCGTATCCGCCGAATGGCAGATGCTGCTCGAACAAGTCGCCTTCGCCCGCCGCCACCGCCGCTACGCCCTCATCAGCCTGATTCTGGCCGCGTACAGGCTGCGGCATCCCGCGCGCGGCGGACTGCTGGTGTCGGGCTACTGCTTTTTGCAGGCCTTCGACGACCTGATGGACGGTGACCGGCAGACGGCGCGCACAGCCGATGAAGAAGCCCGCCGCCTGATATGGGAATGGCGGCACGGCCGTTTCGACGAAAACGACCCGTACAGCAGGCTGGCCGCCGACTTCAGAGGCCGTCTGAAAACGAGCGAAGCGAGTTTCTGCAAAGCTAAAACGAAGGCAGTGAGTTCTTGCGAAGCTAAAACGGATATAGAGGGTTTGGGCGAAGCCAAAGCGAACGCCAAATATTCCGGTAAAACGGAAACCGCCCTGCCCGCCGCTGCCGCCCGTTTCGCCCTCACCCGCACCCTCGGGCTGCTGCACACCATGCACCTCGACCGCCTGCGTGCCGAACGGGCGCAACTGTGGACTGGAGCCGAAATCGCCGCCCAGCACCGCCGCACCTTCACCCGTTCCCTCGACCTGCTTTTGGCCGCCTTGGGTTCATCCGTGCGCGGCCGCGACCTGCCCGAACTGGTCGATGCCTTGGGCTGGTGTTCCACCATGCGCGACCTGCCCGAAGACCTGCGCGCGGGCATCGTCAATATTCCGTCCGAACTCTGGCGGCAGGCAGGATGGCCGTCTGAAAAACGGCACGACCCCGCCGCCCTGAGTGCCGATGCGGCCTTCCGCGCTTGGATGCGGCAGGAAAGAAACCGCGCCCTGCAACTGCTCGACCAAGCCGACCGCCGCACCGCCGCCCTGAACGACGAAACCGCACGCCGCATCTCAAACCTATTCGCCCGTTCCGTGCGCCGTTTCGCCGAACAACGCCTGCCCGCCCGCTACCCGTGGCTAAACGGGCCGACGGATTAGGCCGTCTGAAACGCGGCTTCGGCGGCACAAAGTTTATGCAAACCAAGGGCGGTATGGCGGGGTTTTATCGTGAATTAAAATAAAAAATACCCGCCATCGTCATGCCCGCGCAGGCGGGAATCCAGGGTTTGCGTTTTCAGGAATAAATAGGAAAGGGCGGTTATCCGACGGTTCGGGTTCCGCCTGCGCGGGCATGACTATATGGGGCATCCTCATTTGAATTTACTGTATTTGAAGCCATAATCGGACAAACCGCCCGCCACACATTGAAGGAGAATCCCGCATGACCAACGACCGCTGGCAAATCCACCGCCACCTTGCCGAACAGGCCGACCAACGGCTGCAAATTGTCAAAACCGTCCCCCGCCGCATCCTCCTGGCCGGTGCCGACGGCGACAACAGCCGCCGCCTGCTTACCGCCCGCTACCCCAAAGCGGCCTTTGCCGAATACGACCCCCGCCCCGAATGCCTGCGCGACGCGGCCGACAAACGCGGCGGCGGCCTGCTGTCCAAACTGGCGGGGAAAACCGTCCCCCAACACTGCCAATCCCTCTCCGCCCCCCTGCCCGAAGCCTCGGCCGACATGCTGTGGAGCAACCTCGGCCTCGCCACCGAACACAATCCCGTGGCCGTTTTCGCAAGCTGGGCGCGCGCACTGCAAACCGACGGCCTGCTCTTCTTCACCCACTTCGGCCGCGACACCCTGCTCGAACTGACCGACACCCTGGAGCAACGAGGCATCGCCGCCCGCCGGCCCGCCCTCATCGACATGCACGACCTGGGCGACATGCTGGCCGACAGCGGCTTCTACGACCCCGTAACTGACACCGCCCGCCTGAAACTGGAATACCGCACCGCCGACACCTTCCTGCAAGACATGGACACCCTCGGCCTCTGGCACGCGCTGGACTTCGACGACCCGGCCGCCGCCCGCACCGCCATTGCCGGACTGTGGCAGCGGCAAACCCCGCCCGAGCTGACACTCGAAACCGTCTTCGGCCACGCCGTCAAGAAAAAAATCCTGCCTGCGGGCGAAAACGAAGTACACTTCTTCCCGAAAAAAACCTAAACAGCTGCCTTTTCAGACGGCCGCCAACCGAAAGAGGCCGTCTGAAACACCCGCGCAGCCCGTTCCATCAAGCAACAACCCACCCGAAGGAAAAAGTATGAAAAAATACACCCGCCGTACCGCCCTGACCGCCCTGTGCGCCCTCCTGCTCACCGCCTGCCCGAGCAGCACCCAACCCGGCGGCGGCCAACCCACGGTTACCCGCCAAAAACCGCAGGCCGTCGTCGCCATCGCACTGGGCGGCGGCGCATCCAAAGGCTTCGCCCACATCGGCATCCTCAAAGTCCTCAAACAACACAACATCCCCGTCAAAGTCGTTACCGGCACCAGCGCGGGCGCGATAGTCGGCAGCATGTACGCAAGCGGCATGTCGCCCGACCGCATGGAACTCGAAGCCGAAATCCTCGGCAAAACCGACCTCGTCGACCTCACCCTCTCCACCAGCGGCTTCATCAAAGGCGAAAAACTGCAAAACTACATCAACCACAAAGTCGGCAACCGCCCCATCCAGCAATTCCCGATTAAATTCGCCGCCGTCGCCACCGACTTCTCCACCGGCAAAGCCGTCGCCTTCAACAGGGGCAACGCCGGACAAGCCGTCCGCGCCTCCGCCGCCATCCCCAACGTCTTCCAGCCCGTCGTCATCGCCGGCCGCCGCTACGTGGACGGCGGCCTGACCCAGCCCGTGCCCGTTACCGCCGCGCGCGGCCAAGGCGCGAACTTCGTCATCGCCGTGGACATCTCCGCCAAACCGATTACCGCGCCGAGCAAAGACTTCCTCTCCTACCTCGACCAAACCCTCAACATCATGAGCACCTCCGCCCTCAACGGCGAGTTGGCCAAAGCCGACGTCGTCATCAAACCGCAGGTTCAATCGCTGGGCGCGGTAGGCGGATTCGACCAAAAAGCGCAGGCGATCAAAATCGGCGAACAAGCCGCCCTCGCCGCCCTGCCGGAAATCAAACGCAAACTCGCCGCTTACCGTTATTAAGCACAAAAAGGCCGTCTGAAAGCGCAGCTTCCGCCGGGAAGTTGATTTCAGACGGCCTCTTACCAAACACAGGCCGTCTGAAAACAAAACCGCCCGCCGCATAATGAAAGGAAACCTCATGACCCGCAGCCTCCCCCTCATCACGGCACTCCTCCTTTCCGCCGCCGTCCCCGCCCGGGCCGCAGGCAGTCCGCCCATCATCGACACCGCCTACTGGACCGAACAACCGTATTGCAGCGGCCGCTACCAATTGCGTCTGCCCGCCGTCCGCCGCCACAGCAGCTCGTGGATAGAATACAACGGCTGGAGCGTGATGGTATTGTTCAACGACTGGGCGCGGCAGATGCAAGACATCCGCAAGTTCGAACGCAGCGGTTCCTACGGGGCGACTAATATCTTTATCGGCAGCCGCACCCTGATCCCCGGCCGGGCCGTGATGTTTGCGACACATTTAGGGGTTCATTGGGATAATCTCATCGGAAACCGGGGTATGCCCTATGAAACCAACCTGATATTCAAGCTGGATAAGGATGACGCCTACATCGTCAGCGGCTATTTCTATGTCCCCTCCAATAATGGCAAAGAACCCGCCAACTGGAAGGCGAAAGAAAAAGAAATGCTTGACGGCATGGAGAAAAGATACCGCGCCGACTTCCTCAAAGGCCTGCGCGAACGGCAGGAATACGAAGTGCCGAACCAAAGCGGCATCTGCCTGATTCGAGGCTTCATTGCCGACGACGGCGGCAAACCCTTCAAAGCCAACACCGCCGTACGCTTTGCCAAGCAGACCGACATGCGTCTGGAAATGCTGCACGGCGCGGTATTGCAGCCGGGCGAGCCGACCCTGCTCGAACGCGACCTCGTCTCCGAAAAAAGCGCGCTGGCCAAAATCTTCAAAACCGCCGGCTACCGCACCATCCGCCAAGGCAAACGCGACGTCAACGGCATGTCCGGCACGGAAAAGCTGATCAAATGGCAGGGCAACAAATACATGCTGATATGGGAACGGGATGGCGGCGACCCGCGCATCATGATGAAATTCGGTGCGGATCGTGCGGAAGGGACGAGCCGCAGCGAAGCCGAAATCCTCGCCATCTGGGACACCATACTGCCGACGTTGAAGCCGGTTAAATAAACCATGCGGATAGGGAGGCCGTCTGAAAACCGACTTTCAGGATTTCAGACGGCCTCCCTTTATCCACCGCCAAAAAAAGCGCGATAAGGCCGCCGTATCCGCCGTTTGGGGCATTAAGCACCTTTTTTGCCTGATAAAAAGCATCTAATCCGAAAAAATATTTAAAACGAAGCATAATATATGGCTGAGGCCGTCTGAAAGTGCGGCTTCAAAGAAGCTGAAACCGGACTTCGGCACAGCTAAAACATCTCGGTTTGCGTTAGAATGCGCTTTTTTTTTGTAAAGGCCGTCTGAAAAGGCGGGAATACTATGTCCGGACAACATACACACGCTTCGACTTGGAAAAGCAAAATCAACGCGCTGGGGCCCGGAATCATGATGGCTTCGGCGGCGGTCGGCGGTTCGCACCTGA
>ERZ773044.768-NODE-768-length-12572-cov-8.50675_pt1 | contig 12572 bp, 10 predicted proteins | sample MGYA00511897_ERZ773044 | MGnify/ENA primary metagenome ERZ773044 (study PRJEB29015, sample SAMEA2738116) | human oral metagenome | biome: human oral; feature: human-associated habitat; material: saliva | place: China | collected 2170 ...
TCCGGGTGACGGGTGCCCCTGCGTAGGCGCGGAGGAAATATGCGGCGCCCCGCCCTTCCCATGGTGAGAGGAACGAGGACGATCGGCGCCCCTCATACGCAGAACGTGCTTAAACGAAGAACGCTCCGTCCGTATCACTTGGATACAGACGGAGCGTTCTATTTAAGAGACCAGCTACTCAGTAACGCCGAGGTTGCTCAGCAGGAACGCGTAATCCCACGCGATCTCACGCCAACGCACTGGAGCATGCAGATTCCGAGCGCGCGAGGCACCAAATCTGCATGCGGAAGGGTATACGCGGTTGGCGTGTCTACAGTCTACTCAGTAACGCCGAGGTTGCTCAGCAGGAACGCGTAATCCCACGTAATCTCACGCCAACGCACTGGAGCATGCAGATTCCGAGCGCGCGAGGCACCAAATCTGCATGCGGAAGGGTATACGCGGTTGGCGTGCCTTAGTCTACTCAGTGACGCCCAGGTTGGTCAGCAGGAACGCGTAATCCCACGCAATCTCACGCCAACGCGTATACCGGCCAGAACCGCCGCCGTGACCGCCCGACATGTCAATCTTCAGCAGCGGCACGGGCGAGGACGGGTCAATCTGCTCGCGCAGCGCCGCAATCCACTTCGCGGGCTCCACGTAGAGCACGCGGGTGTCGTGCAGGCTCGTCACCGCAGCAATGGCCGGGTAGCGGACCGGGCGGATGTTCTCGTACGGGGTGTACGACTTCATGTAGGCGTACACTTCCGGGTCCTCAATCGGGTTGCCCCACTCTTCCCACTCCATAGCCGACAGCGGCAGCTCCGGGTCGAGGATGGTGGTCAGCGCATCCACGAACGGTACGGCAGCCAGGCAGGCGGCGTACTTTTCGGGGGCGAGGTTCAGCACGGCACCCATGAGCAGGCCGCCGGCGCTACCGCCGTAGCAGCCGATACGCGCCTCATCAGCCCACGGCTTCGCCGCAATGTAGCTGGTGACGTCCACGAAGTCGGTGAAAGTGTTCTTCTTCGCGAGCTTCTTACCGTTCTGGTACCAGGAGCGGCCCATCTCACCGCCGCCGCGAATATGCGCGATGACGTAGATAACGCCGCGGTCCAGGATCGACAGCATCGGGATGGAGAACATCGGGTCCATAGACGACTCGTAGGAGCCGTAACCGTACTGGATGACCGGGTGCGGCTTGCTCATGTCCAGGTCGGCGCGGTGAATTACCGAAATAGGGATAAGTGTGCCGTCCGCGGCCGGAGCCCAGTCGCGGTAGGCGCGGTAGTCCTCGCGGCTGTAGCCGCCGAGTACCGGGGTTTCACGGCGCAGCAGCAGGGTCTGCGACATGGGGAAGTAGTCGTAGACGCGGCGCGGCGTCAGGAACGAGGTGTAGGCGATGCGCAGCACGGGGGAGTAGTTCTCGGCGCGCAACACGGATGCGGTGTACAGCTCCTCGTCGAAACCGGCCGGTTCCATGAAGGTCACGCCAGCGGGGCGGCGGCGGCGCCACTGGATGGGCAGCTGCTCGCGCGGTGCGAGGAAGATGCGGGTGGTGGTGTCCGCGCGGGCGGTGACGACCAGGTGCGTCGCGGTGAAGGTGAAGCCCTCCAGACGCACGTGTTCGCTGTGGCGGATGACCGGCACCCAACGCTGCGCGTACTCTTCGAGGCTCTCACCCTCGCGCGGCATGTCTGCGAGGACCAGCTCGGAGTTCAACGCGTTGTAGTCGTGCTGAATCAGCAGGTGCTGTTCGCCGGCAATGTTGAGCGGCTCGGCGTAGTATTCGATGCCCGCGCTCTTGGGGATGAGCAGGGCCGGCTCGCCCTTCGGGTCGCGGGTCGGCACGATGCGCACCTCCGTGTACTCGGAGTTCGAGCTGGTGAGCACCACGGAGGACCGGTCGGAGCTCATGGCCGCCGAGAGCCACATGGTGTTGTCGGGCTCTTCGTAGATGAGGTGGTCTTCGGTGCCCTGGCCGACGTCGTGCACGTACACGCGCCAGGGGCGCCAGGAGTCGTCGGGGACCATGTAGACGAGCTGCTCGGCGTGGTTAATGAAGAAGGAGCCGGCCGTGATGTTGGGGATGGTGTCCTCGAGGAAGGAGCCGGTTTCCATGTTAAGGAAGCGCTGCTCGTAGCGTTCGTCGCCCTTCTCGTCCACGGAGATGCTCAGCAACTTGCCGCTGCGGGAGGGCTGGAAGCTGCCGAGGGAGAAGAACTCCATATCCTTGGCGTACTCGTTGCAGTCCAGGATGACGATTTCGCCCTCGAGCGGCTCGCCGGGCTTGACGGTCGGCGGGGTGTAACGCACAACCTCGTCGCCCTCGTTGAGGGCGGGGTAGCGGTAGAAGACGGGGTACTGACCGCCGGGCACCATACGGCTGTAGTACCACCAGTCACCGATGCGGTTCGGGACGGTCAGATCCGACAGCAGGGTGCGGTCCTTGATTTCGTTGAAGATGGACTCGCGGAGGGGCTGCTGGTCTGCGGTGACAGCTTCGGTGTACTCGGCTTCTGCCTTGAGGTAGTTGAGGACCTCTTCGCTTTCCTTGTCGCGGAGCCATTCGTAGGGGTCGATGAAGACGTCGCCGTGGTGTTCGCGGCGGTGCTCGACCTTCTTCGGTACGGGCGGGGTGAGGTTCTGTTCAGCCATGCTGCCACCTCTTTCATTGATTATGGGTTTGTGAATGGTGTGTGCCCTCTGCGCCCGCGTTCCTGTGCCGCCGGGTGGCGGTGAGGGCGCGCGGGGGAGCGTGGGCACGCCTAGTTCTAGTGTATCGAAGAGTGAGGCAGGCTACTGTATTGCGGTCCGCGCGGAGCCGCCCGGCTCAGCTCGTGGAAGCCCCGACGGAACGTGCACGTCCGGCGGCTAGTTGGCGCGCCCCTTAATGGACATGAGGGTGCGGCGGCCCGCCTTGTTCGCCTTCGTGAAGGCACGGTTACTCTGCCGGTATTCGCGCTCCTGGGAGCGCAGGCGCAGGCGCGCGGATTCGGCCATCATCCTGCGGTAGCGTTCGAAGCGTTCGGGGTCAAGGGTGCCGTCGGCGAGGGCCTGCTGCACCGCGCATCCGGGTTCGGAGCCGTGGGCGCAGTCGCTGTACCGGCAGGCGGCGGCGTAGCTGGAGACATCCTCGAAGGTTTCGTCGATTGCGGTGCTATCGCTCGTTGCGGCTAGGGCTCGCACGCCCGGGGTGTCAATGAGCACCGTGCCTGCTGAAGATTCTGCACCGGAGTCTGCCTCACCGGGCAGAACAATCATTTGGCGGCTGGTGGTGGTGTGGCGTCCCTTGCCGTCAGTGCCGCGAACCGCGGAGGTTACCTGCACCTGGTTCTCTGAGCCGTCCTCGCGGGGGTCGGCTCCGGGGTTGAGCAGGGCGTTGACGAGGGTGGATTTTCCGGCGCCGCTGCGGCCCAGGAACGCGGCGGTACGCCCGGCGACGAGCTCCGCAACCGGGGCGGGGTCGTAGCCGTTATCCGTGCAGACGGTGAGTACCGCGTCCATGCCGCCACCCAGAGATTCCCGATAGCTGGCGAGCTGGTCCGCCGTCACCAAATCACCCTTGGTGAGAATTAGCGCGACCTGCACCCCGGATGCGTGCGCGAGGGCGGTGTAGCGTTCGATTCGCCCGATGGACGGCTCGGGGAAGCACGGCTCAACGACGCAGAGCATATCCACGTTGGCAGCAACGGGCTGGTCAGCGGATTCTCGGGTGGCGCTGGGGCGGGTGAGGTAGCTTCGGCGGGGCAGAATCGCGAGGGTTTTATGCTCCGCGGGCTGGGTTTCACCGCCGGTTCCCGGGATAGGCTGGGTGAGCACCCAGTCGCCTACGACGGGGTATTCCTCTTCGCCGTAGTCGTTCTCGACCGAGCGCAGGGGAGCGGAAAGCTTCACGAGCTCGCCCCGCTCGCAGGTCAGCAGCTCGCAGCGGGTGCGGTGCACGGCGCTGACGCGGGCGAGGGTGAAATCATCAAGGGTGCCGTCGAGGGTGAACGCGGCGCGAATTGCCGCGCCCTGCCAGGAGGGGTCGAAACCGAGGGTCTCTAGCGTGTACGCGGCGGGAGGAGTAGTCACGGGAGTTTCTTTCTTGGGTGCAGCGCCCGGTTGAATATGACGCCCGGATAATGCGCCGGGTAGTGGGCACTTAAAAGGTTTGTTCTTTTTGGGTTTCACGCCCTATAGCAGCGTTATAGCAGTGAAGCGCGGGCGCCGGCGCGGATGCGACGGGCGGCAAGATACGTCAGCCCCAACCCGATTGCGGCGTAGAGTACCGCCAGGGCCGTGTCTGCCGCCAGGAGCGCGAACAGATCCGGTGCGGCGCCGCCCGCGATACCGCCAGAGGTATCTAGAGCCTGCACCAGCCGGGAGCCGGGAACCCAGGAACACACCCACGCAAGCCACGCGGGGTATGTGCTCACCGGAACGATCACACCCGCGCTGACCGGCAGAATAATCGACAGAAAATTGGATCCCGTGTACGGATCCGACAGGTACAGGCCCAGCCCGGCGGCAAAAATGCCCAGGCATACCCCGCCCAGAACCGCAACCGGCATCAGCGCAAGGGCGCCAAGCAGAAGCCCCGAACCCGCCCCGGTAGGGGGCGACGTGAGGGAGAGCAACCACACGATACCCACATTGCTCAGGCCCGTCACGGAGGCCAGCAGCGCGGGCACCGCCGCCGCACCCAGCCAGTAGCCCGCATCCACCGCTCGGGCCGTGCACACGTACTCGAAGACGCCGATCCACCGGTCGGTGGCGACGCGCGCGACAATGCCGGCGGCCACCGAGCTGAGGGTGGCAATCAGGGCGGTCGCGCAGCCGATGCGTACCGTATCGTTCGCGGCGAGGTCGGCACCCAGCAGCACCGTAAAAAGCACGTTGAGGCCCGGCACGAGAACCAGGGTCGTGATGGCCGTTCCGAGGGTTGCGAAGGTAATAGAAGATGACCAGCCAATAGAGGCGGTAGACAGTGTCCGGCGCACCACGTCGGGCAGGGCTACAGCGCCGGGCAGGGAATCAGTAGAGAGAATATGCACGCTACATCGCCCCCAGGGTGCCGCGACGGCGGGCGGAGGCGAGAGCCCTCCGGGCAAAGAGAAAAGCACACAACGCCCAGATGAAGCTCACGAATAGGGTCTGCGCCACGGGCAGAAGCGCATCCGCCGGGGTAGTGATGGCGGTACGCCCAAGCAGCAGGTGCACCGGTGCCTGTAGGGGAATGAGCACGCCCGCGGCATCTAGCCAGGCGGGCGCCTCAACGGTCGTGAAGAGAACCCCGGAAAGAATAAACACCGGCACGAGGAGCAGCTCCTCGTAGGCGATAGCGTTCGGCGTCGCCACGAAGAACACCGCAATCATGAACGTGACCGACAGGCAGGCAAGCCACAGCAGAGGAACGCCCAGAACGTAGCGTGGCCAGAGGGCGGAAAAGTCCGTGACCTGCAGGTTGAGGGTCGCCAGGGCCCACGTCAACCACGCCAGCGGTAGGGCTGCCAGACCCACAATGGAGGCGCTTGAGACGATAGCCGCCAGCACCCGCAGCGGAGCAATCGACCCCGAGCACAGGTACACGAGGGTCCCGCGGAAACGCTCAAAATTGATAATGCCTGCCGATACGATGCAGACCGACCACATGCCCACAATGCCCGCGCGGGTCCACGCCAGGGTCGGGTCAACGGAGTGACCCTCGGAGCTCTGCGCCGCCGCGTGTACCGCAAGAGCCTGGAGGATGACCGAGCCGAGCACCGTGCTGATGAGCAACTGAATGAAGTAGGGAACCGTCAGAAACTGTCGCAGGCTAAAACCCATGAGCCGCAGCTGGCGGGCGCACTCCTGCCACAGGTCGTACCCTCGGTTCTGCTGCTGGGGCTCTTTCACACCTTCACTACCGTGCGCGCCTTGTGCGTTCATCGCTTGAGCCCCTCCGCCATCGCCAGATATGCCTCTTCCAGAGTCGCCGGTCGCGTGTACGGCTCGGTCCGCGCCCCGATGCGTGCGGCGGCAAGCCCCTCCGCCAGGATGCGGTGCGCCGCGCCCGCCTCGAACGTGGAGCGCTCGCCGTGCCAGTAGAGGGTCAGCTCCCAGCCGGAGCCACGCGGGGAAAACAGCACCGCAGCCTTATCGCCGAGGAGCCCACGAAGCGTATCAAGGCCCTCGGTGGCGGTGGCCTCGACCTGTACCACGGTCGTGGCGGCAATGCCGGCGTGCGCGGCGATGTCTTCGAGGCTGCCGCTCACGGCGACGGAACCGGCGCCTAACACGGTGATGGTGTGCGCCAGGTCCTCGATTTCGCCGAGCAGGTGGCTCGTCAGCAGAACGGCGGCGCCGTCTTCCGCGAGGGAGCGGATGAGGGTTCGCACGGTCAGGGCGATATCGGGGTCGAGCCCGTTGGTCGGCTCGTCCAGCAGGAGCAGGGCGGGGGAGTCGAGCAGCGCGCGAGCGATGTGCAACCGCTGCTTCATGCCGCGGGAAAACTCCTGAAAGGGTCGCGCCGCCGCATCGGTGAGTTCCACGCGGGCTAGGGCGTGGTCCACCTCGCGCCGCCGGCTCCGCCCGGAAACCCCCGCAACATCGGCGAAGAAGAGCAGGTTGTCGCGGGCGCTGGCGCGCGGGTAGAAGCCGCTATCCCCGCCGAGCGCGAGACCCACGTGACGGCGTGCCCGCTGCGGGTGGGCGATGGCGTCGATGCCGTTCACGGTGAGGGTGCCGCTGGTGGGGGTGAGCAGGGTCGAGCACATCTGCACGGTGGTTGTTTTGCCCGCGCCGTTGGGGCCGAGGAGGGCATGGATCTCGCCGGAGCTGATGCGAAGGGACACACGGTCGACGGCGGTGAAGGCGCGTTCGCCTGTGCCAAAGATGCGGCTAAGCTGCGCCGCATCGAGAACGAGAGACATGGTGGATAACCTTAGAGGTCGGTTTTCCGGCTTCTGCGCCGGAAGGGTATGCGAGGGGTAGGCGACGTACGCGAAGCCCCGCATGAGTGTATGCGTAGTCCCAGTGTACCGAAAAACCCCAGGTAAAAGTGATGAGGGTTACTAGGGGGGGTACCTCCGCATCTCGATTGCCTCGCCCTCGGATTGCCCAGGCATCGTCACTAACGTTTTGTTACAGGCGGTTTTTTGTTACGGGCGTTAAAAAACGTCATGTTTGCAATGAAGCGTCTTAAAGTGCCGCGCACCCCTAAAACTCTTGACCCCGCGCAACCGATTATGACACCCTAATGACAGGTCAAGAGCGCCAGCGACAAGCCCCAGCTAGCTGGCCGGCAACCCTCCTCCGCGGTGGGGTGCCCTGGGTGAAGACCGGGCGTTACGCACAAGCGTGACGCAAGCGCGGGACCGATGTGACCGAATCCGGTACATCAATCGTGACAGGACAACTCAACGACGATTCCTGTACCGCTCGGCATGCGGCCCCCTAACTATCCCCTTAGGAGAGCCACGCATGAGCAACAACACTACCGTCCCGACTCCCGCCAACCCCGCCGGTTGGAAGTTCGAAACCCGCCAGATTCACGCGGGACAGGCACCGGATGCCGCAACGGGAGCTCGGGCACTACCCATCTACCAGACCACTTCCTTCGTCTTTGACAGCGCCGAGCAGGCAGCGAACCGCTTCGCCCTCGCCGAGCTGGGCCCCATCTACACCCGCCTGAACAACCCCACCCAGGAAGTCATCGAGAACCGCATCGCCTCCCTCGAAGGCGGCGTAGGCGCGCTCCTGCTGGCCTCCGGTCAGGCGGCCATCACCTACGCAATTCTGAACATTGCCGGCGCCGGTGACCACGTTGTCGCCTCGCCCTCCGTGTACGGCGGCACCTACAACCTGCTCAAGTACACCCTCGCCGACCTCGGCATCGAAACCACCTTCGTTGAGGACCCCGACAACCTCGACGAGTGGCGCGCCGCGGTTCGCCCCAACACCAAGCTGTTCTACGGCGAGTCCGTGCCCAACCCCCGCAACGACGTGCTCGACATTGAGCCCATCGCCAAGATCGCCCACGAAAACGGCGTGCCCCTGATCGTGGACAACACCGTGCCCACCCCCTACCTGCTGCGCCCCATCGAGCACGGCGCGGACGTGGTCGTCCACTCCGCCACCAAGTACCTGGGTGGCCACGGCACCTCCATCGGCGGCGTGATCGTCGACTCCGGTAACTTCGACTACGGCGCAGACCCCGAGAAGTTCCCCAAGTTCAACCAGCCCGCCCCCGGCTACCACGGCCTGGTCTACGCACGCGACCTGGGCAAGGACTCCGCCTTCGGTGCGAACCTCTCCTACATCCTGAAGGCGCGCGTCTCGCTGCTGCGCGACACCGGCGCCGCCATCTCGCCGACCAACGCCTTTAACATCGGCATCGGTCTGGAGACCCTCTCCCTGCGCATCGAGCGCCACATCGAGAACGCCACCAAGGTCGCCCGTTGGCTCGAAGCAAACCCGCAGGTCGAGAAGGTCATCTGGGCTGGCGTGGAATCCTCCCCCTGGTACGAGCGTGCACAGAAGTACCTGCCCAAGGGCCCCGGCGCGGTGCTCGGCTTCACCCTCAAGGACGCAACCCTGGAGCAGACCCGCAACTTCGTTGACGCACTGAAGCTGCACTCCAACGTGGCGAACATCGGTGACGTGCGCTCGCTCGTGATTCACCCCGCCTCCACCACCCACGCTCAGCTTTCCACTGAGGAGCTGGAGAAGATTGGCGTGTACCCGAACTTCGTGCGCCTCTCCGTCGGCATTGAGAACATCGACGATATTCTCGCCGACCTGCAGCTGGGTTTCGACACCCTCTCCTAAACGCGGCGGCCCGCCCCCGCGGACGGGCCGAGGAAGCGCCGCCCGGCACCCCTCAGCCCGTCCGCGGGGGAGTACCCCGCATCCGTCATCTTTGCCGTTTCTGACCCGCCGCCCCTAACTGGCCGACGCGTTCTTACCGCCGCGACGCGGACAGCTCTGCACAACCCACCGGAGGGACCCATGACCGCTCAGACCACCCCCGAAACCTGTACTGCCCAGCCCGTGACCGCCCCCATTCCCGTGGCGGGCACCCGCACCGAACATCCCGAGGCGCAGGGCTACCTGCGTCAGCTGGCCATCGGTGACTTTGAACTTGAATCCGGCATCACCCTGCCGCAGGTGACCATCGGTTACGAAACCTGGGGTACCCTCAACGAGACCGGCGATAACGCCATCCTCATCCTGCACGCACTCACCGGCGACACGCATGTCTCCCGCGGCGTGCCCACCCCGGATATGCCCGCGCCCCTCATCCGCGCTATCGAATCCGACGGCTGGTGGGAGGGCATCGTGGGCCCCGGCGCGGTCATCGACACCAACCGATACTTCGTCGTTGCCCCCAATATTCTGGGCGGCTGCTACGGTTCGACCGGTCCGGCCAGCATCATTCCCGAGGGCTACCCGGGCGCCGGTGAGCACTGGGGATCCCGATTCCCGCTCGTCACCATCCGCGACTCGGTGCGCGCCGAGGCGCGTCTGGCCCGGGCCCTGGGCATCACGAGCTTCCGCTACGTCATCGGCGGTTCCCTCGGGGGTGCACGCGCCGTAGAATGGGCCGCGACCAACCCCGAGCTGGTGCGCGGATGCGCGGTCATCGCCTCCGGTCCCTCGGCCACCGCCGAGCAGATTTCCTGGGCGCACACGCAGAACCTGGCGATTCGCTCCGACGCGAACTTTGCCGGCGGCGACTACTACAACGGCCCCGCGCCGGCCGCGGGCCTCGCCCTGGCCCGCCGCATCGCCCACACCACCTACCGCAGCCCCGCCGAGCTGGAGCACCGCTTCGGCCGCGAGGAGAACCGCGGAGAAAGCGTTGAGGGCGGCTTGCTGGGTCAGCATCGCGGACGCTACGCCATCGAGAGCTACCTGGATCACCACGGCAACAAGCTGGTGGAACGCTTCGACGCGAACAGCTACCTGGCCGTCAACGAGGCCCTCATCTCGCACGATGTGGCGCGCGGTCGCGGCTCGCTCTCGCAGGCGCTGGCCCGCACCGATTGCGAGTGGACGATTGCCGCGGTGAACACCGATCGCCTGTTCTTCCCGCACGAGTCGCATCGCCTGGCGGAGGCGTTGCCCAACCCGGTCGAGGTGAACATCATCGAGTCGAACCACGGCCACGATGGCTTCCTCATCGAGGCAAAGCAGGTGGAACGCATCCTGGCTTGCGCCCTGGGCACGGCCGAGGATGAGCCTCTGGACGAGAAGACTCGCGAACGCGAGGCTCTCGAATCCATTACGAATCTCTACCGCACTGTGGCATAGAACCCGCAGGGACGCCTCGGCGGGGTGAGGATTTTCCGGAATTTCCGCGGTGGACGGGGAACTCCGGGTGCGCGCATAGCCGCGTCATAGGCCCTTCCACCAGGTGAGAACATCGGTAAAACACCGTTCATGACGGAGCGCGTGCCGCCGGTCCTTCTACGTGAGGGACCGGCGGCACGCGGTCGTTCCACCAAAAATAGTATTTGCACTAGTCAGGCAAATATATTCCGCTGGAAGGGGCGCGGTGCCCCGCCTCAAGATCCTCGGGAACATGCTTTTTGGGGCCCGAAAAGAGAAGACGGCTCAGTTTGCTTTAGACCCGCTCTAACCTCCTAGCATGTAATCCGTGGCAAGTATTCAAGAGGTAGCAGAGCAGTTGGGGGTGAGCACCCACGCACTGCGTTATTACGAAAAAGAGGGGTTAATCGCGGTGCCCCGAGACGCTCACGGAAATCGCGTATTTGACGAAGAGTCCATTTCTTCGGCTCGGTTTATTGCCACTTGCCGACAGGCTGGAATGAGTCTTGCTGACATTCGCACTATTCTGAGTAACCCGCACGACCACGCCCTCTCCATCGAGGTCATGGAACGTGCCCGAGTGAAGATTGAAAACGAAATTCTCGGATTGCAGCTGAATCTTGAGCACCTAGACCGCCGTATTCAGGAGCATCGCCGTCAACTGGGCGATGCGGCCTAGTACGAATACCGCTAGCAGCGACGGCCAACGCAGCGTGGAACGCCCGGTATTCCCCGAATGGGGGGATCCGGGCGTATTTTTATGCCCGGCTGCCTGCGCTTAGCTACCGGGCATCTTTTTCCCGAAGGCTTAACCCCAGGCCGCGTTCTCGGGGTCCACGCCGTGTGCTCGAGCGTTCTCGTAGATGACCTCTCGCAGCCACTCGGCCAGCCCGATCGCAAGCTTTTCGTAGTGGGCCTTGAAACGCGGATCGGCAACGTAGCCGCGGGCCAGAATAGCGTGCTTGGCGGGGGTGACCTCGAAGAAGAACAGGGAGGCGCGGTGCCGCTCGGCGAGCGCGTTCGCCTCCTCGTTGCCCGGCTTCACGCCGCGGGTGAACGCCTCGACGAGGGCTTGTTCCACCTCTTCGGCCTGCTGCTTGCCGTTCTGCCAGTCGGCACTGTTCATCGTCGCGGTACGGCGCTGGTATTCGGCCCAGTCGGCTGTGTTTCCGTAACGCTCCTGCGCCTGCTGCTGGTGGGCGAGGCTGAACCCCTCGCCCATAATCTCTGCTTTCTCAGCAGCGCTGAGCCGCTCATTTTTAGGTGCCATGGCATCCTCCATAGGTTTGGTTCTTCTATCACTGTAGAGCCACACATGAGGTGGGGGTCAAGCTAGCGGCGGAACCCGCGGTGCAGGCACGTGGGGGAGTCCTCGCTAAGATGGGTGCATGAGCGAAAACAAATACGTCGTCGAATACACCCGCCCCGAGAACGAACGCGCGGGCACCCACCTGGTGCTCATGCTGCACGGCTACGGCTCCCAGGAGCACGACCTGCTGTCCCTGGCGGCGCACCTTCCGCAGGAGGACTTCACCTACGCCTCCATGCGCGCGCCGCAGCCGGTCGGCACCCAGTTCTCCGCGGACTCGACCGGTGCCTACATTGCTGCGGACGCTATCGGCTACCAGTGGTACCCGCTGAACCAGCAGCTCGAATCTGACCAGCGCGCCATCGAGCAGGCGAGCGACTACGTGCTGGAGTGGGTACGCGAGAACCGCGAGCCCTACGCCTCGGTGACCCTGCTGGGCTTCTCGCAGGGCATGGGCGTCGCAACCTCGATGGTGCGTCACGCTCCCGGCGAGTTCGCCGCCGTGGTGGGGCTGTCCGGCTACGCGGTGGATTCGGACTCGCCGTACTTCAAGGACGAGGAGCTCAAGGAAACCCAGCTGCCGGTGTTCTTCGGCCGCGACCAGGAAGACCCGGTGATTCCGCAGGAGATAGTGAACTACACCTACGACTGGATCCGCAAGTACACCGACGGCATTAAGGTGCTGTACGCCGGTATCGGCCACGGCGTTGGCCCCATGGAGATTCGCCACGTGGGCGAGTTCCTGGAGGTGAAGGTGCAGGGTAAGGAGCCGCGTATTCGTGCGCAGAAGGTTGCGGAGGCGACCGGCACCGTGGAAGGCTCCGACGCCTAAATCGACTAAACGTAAAGCCCTCGGGTCATGACGACTCGAGGGCTTTACATTGAGCTTTTGCTTCCGTGTGGAATGCGCGGTTCCGCTTGGAAAGGCGGTTATCGTCCTCGTTCCTACAGGGGCACCCGCCCTCGCTTCGCTTCGGGCACCCTGATG
>ERZ773044.770-NODE-770-length-12561-cov-54.7467_pt1 | contig 12561 bp, 17 predicted proteins | sample MGYA00511897_ERZ773044 | MGnify/ENA primary metagenome ERZ773044 (study PRJEB29015, sample SAMEA2738116) | human oral metagenome | biome: human oral; feature: human-associated habitat; material: saliva | place: China | collected 2170 ...
CCATTTGTCAGACCTGAAGTGATTTCTTGGTTGTCTGCATCAGCATTGCCCAAACCAACTTCCACTTTCTTGGCCTTTTTCTGCTCGTCAAGCACCCAGACATAGTTCTTATCATTTTCAGTCACAATACTTGTTAGAGGAACCAAAATAGCTTTACTCTTATTCTTGACCTCAACACTTACTGAGAATCCTTGTTTCAAATCACCGATTTCACTTGTAACATCGATGGTATATGGATATTTAGAACCAGAATTACCACCTGCTGCAGCAGTAGCTGCACTTGCTGCTTCACCATTGTTTTTAGGGTAGTCAGAAATGTAGCTAATCTTACCGGTCCAGCTCTTATCTTGGTAAACTTTAGAAGTAAAGGTTACTTCTTGTCCTACAGAGAGGTTGGCAAGGTTATATTCAGATAGTTCCCCCTTAACTTGCAAGTTTTCATTGCTAACGACATGAACTACCACCTGGCTAGCTCCAGTTGGAGATTTAGAAACATTACGGTTGACTTCGACCACAGTTCCTTCTAGAGTGCTGAGAACCGTCATGGCATCCAACTGACTTTGAGCCTTGCTTAATTGCGCTGCTGCATCTGCACGAGCATCACGAGCATCACCTAATTGTGCATCAATAGATGACACTGAATTTCCTGAGACTGGAGCTGGAGTTTGGGCTGCTACACCTTCGCCTCCTGCTGGTACTGGTAACTGGGGAGCTGAAGCAGCTTCATTTCGTGCTTGATTGAGTTCATTGATATGACGATCTGCCTTAGCTACTGCTCGACTCGCTGAATCATAGGCCGCCTGGGCTTCTGAACTACTGTACTTGACTAAAGCCTGTCCTTCGCTGACTTTATCACCCACAGAAACAAGGATTTCATCTAAATCACCCTTACTAGCATCAAAATAAACATATTGTTCATTTTTTGCTGTTACTGTCCCTGACAATAAAACAGAGGATGCCACGCTTCCTTCCTTGGCAACAACAAGATGAGTAGGCTCATCTTTTACAGCAGTCTGAGAAGGTTGTCTAAAGAGTAAAATCCCCCCAGCACCCAATACAACTACACTTGCAGCACCGATTGCTGCATACAATTGCCACTTTTTAGCTTTACCATTCTTTTTCATAATGAAACTCCTTTTTGATTTAAAGTTCTTAACAATATTATACAAAAATTATCAATTTGAAACAATAACATTTCAGAACGAAATAATGACATTTCAGGATTTAATTATTGTTCGGAATTTATTTTACAATCATTGTACTAGTTATATAATACACTTTATTTTTCTTTTTTGCAAGCCTTTTCTTTAAATTTTTTGAACGTAGCAGATTTTTGCAATCAAATCAAAAAAAAGATAGAATATGACTATCAAAAAATGACACTCTACTATTTAAAAGAGTACAAAGGAGTTTTCAATGAGAGAATACGATATCATTGCTATCGGTGGAGGTAGCGGAGGAATTGCTACCATGAACCGTGCTGGTGAACACGGAGCCAAAGCGGCCGTTATTGAGGAAAAGAAACTAGGTGGAACCTGCGTCAACGTCGGCTGTGTTCCTAAAAAAATCATGTGGTACGGAGCACAAATCGCTGAGACTTTCCATCAATTTGGAGAAGACTACGGCTTTAAGACTACTGATCTTAACTTTGACTTTGCAACCCTACGTCGCAATCGTGAAGCCTACATTGATCGCGCTCGTTCTTCTTATGATGGCAGTTTTAAACGCAACGGCGTAGACCTGATTGAAGGTCATGCTGAATTTGTTGATTCTCATACTGTCAGCGTAAATGGTGAACTGATTCGTGCTAAACATATCGTGATTGCTACTGGTGCCCATCCAAGTATTCCAAATATTCCTGGTGCTGAGCTAGGTGGCTCTTCTGATGATGTATTTGCCTGGGAAGAATTACCAGAGTCAGTTGCTATTCTAGGCGCGGGTTATATTGCCGTTGAATTGGCTGGCGTGCTCCACACTTTTGGTGTCAAGACAGACCTCTTTGTTCGTCGTGATCGTCCTTTACGTGGTTTTGATTCTTACATCGTTGAAGGTTTGGTCAAGGAAATGGAAAGAACAAACTTACCACTTCACACTCACAAAGTCCCTGTCAAGTTAGAAAAAACTGCTGAAGGCATTACCATTCATTTCGAAGATGGTACTAGTCACACAGCTAGCCAAGTTATCTGGGCTACAGGCCGCCGTCCAAACGTTAAGGGCTTGCAACTTGAAAAAGCTGGAGTTACTCTGAACGAACGTGGCTTTATCCAAGTGGATGAATACCAAAATACTGTTGTTGAAGGAATCTACGCTCTAGGTGATGTAACAGGTGAAAAAGAACTGACTCCAGTTGCTATCAAGGCTGGACGTACTTTGTCTGAACGTCTCTTTAACGGCAAAACAACTGCAAAAATGGACTACTCAACTATTCCAACTGTCGTCTTTTCACACCCTGCTATCGGAACTGTTGGCTTGACAGAAGAGCAAGCTATTAAAGAATACGGTCAAAACCAAATCAAGGTTTACAAATCAAGCTTTACTTCTATGTACTCTGCTTGCACTTGCAACCGTCAAGAAACACGTTTCAAATTGATCACAGCTGGTTCAGAAGAAAAAGTTGTCGGACTTCATGGAATTGGATACGGTGTTGATGAAATGATTCAAGGATTTGCTGTTGCTATCAAAATGGGAGCAACCAAGGCTGACTTTGACGCAACTGTGGCGATTCACCCAACTGCATCTGAAGAATTTGTAACTATGCGTTAATCGAAATAAAAGAAGCTGATACAAATGTGTCTGCTTCTTTTTTGATGTTTTCGAATCAACAAAACAATTATCCAACTTAACCAGTAAGCAAAATCGGCCGTTACAGTTTTTGTTACCTTGTTTTAAAAATTGGTTGACAATAATTACTCCACGAGTATAATAGTTACTATACATCAGAAAAGAGGTTAACTATTTTGAAAAAAGCTCACGTTTATGCTATCCCTGCTATTGGGGCTGCTCTCATTGCTGTATTGGCACAAATCAGTCTTCCAATTGGACCTGTTCCCTTCACTCTGCAAAACTTTGCAATCGGCTTGATTGCTACTGTCTTTAGACCCAGAGAGGCTGTACTTTCTGTTGGTCTCTATCTTCTTCTAGGTGCTATCGGTCTTCCTGTCTTTGCAGGAGGTGGAGCAGGATTTCAGGCTTTAGTTGGCCCTACTGCAGGCTATCTTTGGTTTTATCTTGTGTACTCTGGACTGACTTCCTCTCTAACCAACAGCAAGAGCGGGATTGTCAATATTTTTCTTGCAAATCTCTTGGGTGATGCCCTTGTCTTTGTCGGAGGGATTCTCAGCTTGCATTTCCTAGCTGGAATGGCATTTGAAAAAGCTCTTGCTGTGGGAGTTCTTCCCTTTATCATTCCAGATCTTGGTAAAATTATTGCTATTAGTTTTATTAGCCGTCCATTACTTCAACGCCTTAAAAATCAAGCTTACTTTGCTAACTAAAAAAGGATATCGAGTTGTCATGACTCAATATCCTTTTCTTTCATTTTGAAAACTTAGTTTCCTTTAAAAGCATCCACCATGGTTTGAAATTCTTCATTGGAGAGAGTAATCCCTTTGCCCATTTTAGTATGATCTGGGCTCCAAGCACGAATATCAAACTTTGCAGGGGCACCATTAAAGCTCACACGGTTAATTTCCTTGGTCCAACCTTTTTCGTTTTCAGAAAGAGTCAACAAGTGCTCTTCGATTTCAAATGTAAATTCTGCCATTTTCTTCTCCTTTTTTAGCTTTCATCTGATTATTCGTAAAATCTTGTAGATTTTAGGAAAATTTTATATAATATTGATATAAAAGAAGGGAGGCCACTATGAGACATAAATTCCAGCAAGTACTAGATAAAATACATGACTTTTTAAATGGACATGACCAACCTGACCAGACTGAAAATAACTCCCTTACCGCTACTATTGAAGAGGCTATCCAGAAACAAACTGCTGTTCACCTTATCTTGTCTGAGACAAGCTTTACAGGTGACATCATCAAATACGATCAGCAACGCCAGCAAATTATCGTGAAAAATTTTGCTAAAAATGTGACCCGTATTATCCACATAAGCGATATTCAACGCCTTCGATTCGTCCCTTCGACCATCCAAACAGCTCAAAAAAATAGATTTAAGAAAGAGTGAGATGTAGTTGTTTCATCCCACTCTTTTTTCTTAGCGAATTTGTTCAAAATGCAAATGAACCGCGATATGATCCCCATAACCACTTCTTTCCAAGTCACGTTGTAGACGATAGGAAATGTAGTGTTCTGCAATGGTAATGTAACCTGCACCCAGTAAACGATGTTCAACCATAGACTGAATCATGCTAATGGTAGCACGTTCCACCTTGGCTTCTTCCAAATCCAAAACCACTTTCTTAGTGACTTGTGCAAGGTTTTGACGCAAATCATCTGTCAATACATAGACAGTCTGAGCTGCCTTTAAGATAGCTTGGTAAATCTTATCTGGATTAAATTCAGCAATTTCTCCATCACGTTTGATTACTTGCATAAGTTTCTCCTTTATTCTTTGTTTTCTTTAATTTCTGACAGCATTTTTTCTTCTTCTGCTGTCAGTTGATAATGTTCTAACAAATCCGGTCTGCGCTCGTAGGTTTTCTTTAAACTCTCGTACAAGCGCCACTGACGGATTTTTTCATGGTGTCCGCTCATGAGCACATCTGGCACAACCATGCCTCGATAATCATAGGGGCGTGTGTATTGAGGGTATTCGAGAAGGCCAGAAGAAAAACTATCATCTTGGTGGCTAGACTCCTTGCCAATCACTTCTGGAATCAGGCGAACCGTAGCATCAATCATGGTCATGGCCGCCAACTCGCCACCAGTGAGGACATAATCGCCTAGGGAAATCTCATCTGTCACCAAGGTCTTAATTCGCTCATCATAACCCTCGTAGTGCCCGCAGATAAAGATTAGCTCTTCCTCTTGAGCCAAATTCTCAGCATAAGCCTGATCAAACTGCTTTCCAGCAGGATCGAGGAGAATGACGCGCGGATTTTTCTTTTCAATAGCGTCAAAGGCATCGAAAATGGGTTGCGCCCGGAGCAACATCCCCTGACCGCCTCCATAAGGCTCGTCGTCCACATGGCGGGCCTTTTCAGCATTTTCTCGAAAATTATGATACTGGATATCCAAGAGCCCTTTTTCTCGAGCCTTTCCAACGATTGAGTGCTCCAGCGGAGAAAACATCTCTGGAAAGAGGGTTAAAATATCAATCTTCATCGTCTAACCCTTCTAAGATTTCCACATCGACCCGTTTATTTGGAATATCAACATTGAGAACTACTGGTGGGATATAAGGTAAGAGCAAGTCACGTTTACCTTTTCGCTTGACTACCCAGACATCGTTGGCACCTGGTTGCAGGATTTCCTTGATGGTTCCGATCAAGTTCTCCCCCTCATAGACTTCCAAACCGATAATCTCGTGATAGTAGAATTCACCCTCGTCTAGGTCATTCAAATCTTCTTCAGCAACCTTGAGACTGTATCCCTTATACTTTTCAATAGCATTGATATGGTACATATCTTTGAATTTGATAATGTCAAAGTTCTTCTGTTTACGGTGACTAGCGATGGTCACTGTTTGGACAAACTGATCTTTTTCATCAAACAAGGCCAGCTCAGCCCCTTTTTTAAACCGTTCTTCTGCAAAATCCGTCACAGACAAGACTCGCATCTCACCCTGCAAGCCCTGCGTATTAACGATTTTCCCAACATTAAAGTAGTTCATCTTGTCTCCTGTACTTTATTTATTTCCATCTTATTCTGACAATTCTCGAATAATAGTCGCAATTTTTTCGGATTCAGACCACTGTAAATAATGGTGACTCCCTCCTAAAATGAGTTTAGTATTGGAAGTCCAATATTCTGATTCTCTGTACTCTTTTTCTCTATAAGCCTGACAAAAAATAAATACAGGGGTATAAACTTCTATCGACAAATTCTCAAAATCTTCCTCAGTAATCTCTCCAGATATCTGAAATCCTGAATCTTGATTTTCCAACTCTGAGCCTTTTTCTTGCATTATTGCCCAGATTTCTTTATTAATTTCAGGGCTAAATGTCTCTTGAGTTAAATTCTTAAAATACAATTCAGGACCACATTCGTCAATCAGCCGCATCTGCTTTTCCATTTCTGGATAAGGATTTTCTGAAAAATCAGCAAACATGATTTTTTTAGTTGTCGGTTCAATTGCTAGTAAAGCCTGACACTTAATTGGTTTCTTGAGTAATTTGCAAGCTAAAATTCCACTCAAACTATGTACACAAAGTATATATTTAGAAATCGCCAATTCTTCAAGTACTTTATAAACTGCATCAGCAAGATTATCTAGATTTTTTCCAGCTTGGTCATGAATCGGACTCCTACCTGTGTTCGGAAAATCAATTGTCAAATAACCAATTGTAGGAGGAAGTTTTTCAAGTATAAGTGAAAAATTTTCATAACTTGGTAGTAAACCTGCGCCACTTAAACAAACTAGCATTTTCTTTTTCTTTTGATAGGCAATAGAGAGACTACCAATTTCTGTAGATACTTCAAACCTCTTCATAAAGAAATCCACTCATTCTATATCATGAATTATTAAAAATCCTTATCCATTATTTTAACACGTTCCAAGGATTTTCTCAAGTTGGAGTAAGAGTACAATACCTTTACTTCCCTTTCAAAAATCCTTCCAAATCACGTTCATGTTGGTACTTAATGGCTGCAGTTTTATCTTTCTCAAAGATGGTTTTGGTTAGATCAATATCGTTGATGGCCGCAATTGCGACAGTGTAGTGAATGATATCAGCCAGTTCTTTTGCTAGTTCCTCGTTCGAATCTTGAACTCCCTCTTTTCGACCAGAGCGTCCATTCAAAACTTCAGCTACTTCTCCGACTTCCTCCACTAGCTTGATAAAAAGACCTTCCTCAGTCCGAGACTGCTGATAATGTTCGAGTAAGTAGTCTTGTAATTGTCTAAACGTTATATCCTTCATATCTTGCTCCTTGCAAAAAAGCGAGACATTCGTCCCGCCCTTCTTATTTTTCGTCAATAACGATTCTTACTTTTTTGTCTTCAGTTGGGACAGAGTAGACAATCGTTCTTATCGCAGAAATAGTGCGACCCTTACGACCGATTACACGACCCACATCGCTTTGATCAAGATCCAAATGATATTCCAAAAATTCTGGTGTATCTTCAATCTTGATAGTTAAGGCATCTGGTTGTGAAATCAAGGGTTTCACAATCGCAATAATGAGATTTTCAATCGTATCCATCTGTCAACCTACTTTAAACTTATTTTGAGAATTTAGAATCGTGGAATTTTTTCAATACACCTTCTTTTGAAAGGATGTTGCGAACTGTATCTGAAGGTTGAGCTCCATCAGCCAACCATGCAAGAACGCGGTCTTCTTTCAAAGTTACTTGGTTTTCAGCAACAAGTGGGTTGTAAGTTCCAACTGTTTCGATGAAACGTCCGTCACGTGGTGAACGTGAATCTGCTACGTTGATACGGTAGAAAGGTTTTTTCTTAGAACCCATACGAGTCAAACGGATTTTAACTGCCATTTTTAAAGTCTCTTTTCTTATTTTTTATTTCGGTGAAATAGCTGAGCTATTTAGCACATGTTCTATTATAGCAGATTTCTGTCAGGTGTCAAGAAAAAAACTTGACAGACTATAAAATTTTTAAACCATTTAGAAATTTGTTATATTTTTAAAGAAAAATCAGAAAGAGAATGTCATGAATACTATTATAGAAACATTTTATAAAGACTACCAAGTCAAGCTCTTCATCTCTCATGAACGTGATTTGGATACTTGGCTCCAAAATTCCAAGCCAGTTCCCAAGCGAAATATCAAGGATTTTAAGAACGATATCTACTAATTAATTTATAAAATATGAATTAATAGATTCTCAATAGGGGAATAATTTAATTCTGTAAAAATTAACTTCTACACTCACAAAGCTTATTCTGACATACTTTATAACAGTCTAAGAAATAAAGTAGAGATTCATACAGTATCTAGATTTTCCAAAAATTCGTTATCATCAAATATTATTAACGAAACTATCCAAACCAAATTCGATGCATTGCTTCAAAGAATTCTTTAGTTGTTTGACTAGCGAGGGTTTTTATTAAAAAATTTTTTCAAATAATTGCCACCTTGTCACATAAATTCTTGCTTTCCAAATTTAAATGTGATATATTTATAACATAAAATTTAAGTGTTATATATTTATAACACAAAAAAAGGAGTCTATCATGAAAAAAAGTCAAAAAATGCGTGGCCTCATTGCAGTGATTGCCGTAGCTCTCTTTATTGATTTTATTGTTTTATTTGGTTCTAATCTTAGTTGGGGACCCAAGTTAGTTATTACTGGTATTTCAGTGTCAGGTCAAATTGTAGCTATTTGTAGCTGGCTACATAAGAGTCAGAAAGGTAAGGGAAAGATTATTTTTGACTTATCTGCTAAGCTTTACACGATACTTGTGTTTGCAGCAAGCATTTTTTATACAGTAGGAATTTGGGTTGCGACCCCAAGCGAAAGTTCTGGTATTAAAGAATGGATTTTGGGAATTGGCCTCGTTATTGAAGTGATTTTATTTGGTTTTTTCTCTTTGAAAAATGTCAAGGAAACTCCGGACGAACGCTTTTATGCCAATTTAGCAAAGGCAGCTAGCTTGATGTTAGTTTTTACACTAGGCGCACTGATGAGCCTAACAATTATCATTGGGTATATGGGGTCTCTCACTCTTTACATGGGTCAAGTCTTTATTAGCATAGCTGCCTTGATTTTCATCTTTGCGGTTGTCTACTTTATCTTGGAACGGAGAGGATAAGCATGGCCAAAGAAAGCAAGATTATTACTAATCTTAAATCTGTTCGTGAGTCGACAGGCATGACCCAGCAGGAGTTAGCCGACCTCATCGGCATGCGACGCGAGACAATTCTGCACTTGGAAAATAACCGTTACAATCCTTCGCTGGAGATGGCTCTTAAAATTGCTCAAGTTTTTAATCTGAAAGTAGAAGACCTATTTGAACTTAGACAGCAAGAGGAAGCATAATTCTTTTCGAGACCTAGTATTAAGTGTATTGGTTAATTAGGAATTGAAACCAAAAGGAAAAATCTCTAATCAAGTGATTTTTTGGTCGATTTTCTCTAAAACTACCTTGTCACTAACATTTGAAATCCACTTCCTTTTAGGGTACAATGGTAGAAATGAATTTTTGAGAGGAACAGAATGAAAAAACTAGCAACCCTTCTTTTACTATCAACTGTAGCCCTAGCTGGGTGTAGTAGCATCCAACGCAGTCTACGTGGTGATGACTATGTTGATTCCAGTCTTGCTGCTGAAGAAAGCTCCAAAGCAGCTTCCCAGTCTGCCAAGGAATTAAACGATGCTTTGACAAACGAAAATGCAAACTTCCCGCAACTTTCTAAGGAAGTTGCTGAAGATGAAGCCGAAGTGATTCTCCACACAAGTCAAGGGGATATCCGTATTAAACTCTTCCCTAAGCTAGCTCCTTTAGCAGTTGAAAACTTTCTCACTCATGCCAAGGAAGGCTACTATAACGGCATTACCTTCCACCGTGTCATCGATGGCTTCATGGTTCAAACTGGAGATCCAAAAGGGGACGGTACAGGTGGTCAGTCCATCTGGCATGACAAGGATAAGACTAAAGACAAGGGAACTGGTTTCAAGAACGAGATTACTCCTTATCTATATAACATCCGTGGTGCTCTTTCTATGGCTAATACTGGTCAACCAAACACCAATGGTAGCCAATTCTTCATCAACCAAAACTCTACAGATACCTCTGCTAAACTCCCTACAAGCAAGTATCCAAAGAAAATCATCGAAGCCTACAAAGAAGGTGGAAACCCTAGTCTAGATGGCAAACACCCAGTCTTTGGTCAAGTGATTGACGGTATGGATGTTGTAGATAAGATTGCTAAAGCCGAAAAAGATGAAAAAGACAAGCCAACTACTGCTATCACAATCGACAGCATCGAAGTGGTGAAAGACTACAATTTTAAATCTTAAAAACCAAAAAATACAGTATCCACATTCGGTACTGTATTTCTTTTATCCTCATTCTTAAGTTAAATTATTAAAATCCCAGATTTGGTCCATCCAGCCTTCATAGAAGTCTGGTTCGTGGCAGACCATAAGAATGGATCCCTTGTATTCTTTAAGAGCACGTTTGAGTTCATCCTTGGCATCCACATCCAAATGGTTAGTCGGCTCGTCCAGCACTAAAACGTTGTTTTCACGATTCATCAAGAGACAGAAACGCACCTTGGCTTGTTCCCCACCTGACAAGACCTGAATTTGGCTTTCAATATGCTTGGTTGTCAAACCACAACGAGCAAGGGCTGCACGAACTTCTGCTTGGTTGAGAGCTGGAAAGGCATTCCAGACAGCTTCAAGAGGAGTTTGGCGATTACCACCTTCTACTTCCTGTTCAAAATAACCGAGTTCTAGGTAGTCACCGCGTTCCACTTCCCCAGCGATTGGTGGGATAATTCCCAAGAGAGACTTCAAGAGAGTTGTTTTCCCGATACCATTTGCCCCGATAATAGCAACCTTTTGATTGCGTTCAAAGGTAAGGTTTAAGGGCTTGGTAAGTGGACGGTCGTAACCAATCTGTAAATCCTTGGCTTGGAAGATAAAGCGCCCTGGCGTACGAGCTGGTTTGAAATCAAAGGATGGTTTTGGTTTCTCACTTTGCAACTCGATAATATCCATCTTATCCAATTTCTTCTGACGAGACATGGCCATGTTTCGAGTTGCAACACGTGCTTTGTTTCGAGCAACGAAGTCTTTGAGGTCGGCAATTTCTTTTTGCTGACGTTCGTAGGCCGCCTCCAGCTGAGATTTCTTCATGGCATAGACTTCTTGGAACTGGTAGTAGTCACCAGAATAACGCGTCAGCTGTTGATTTTCCACATGATAGACGATATTGATAACGTCGTTCAGGAATGGAATATCGTGCGAAATAAGGACAAAGGCATTCTCATAGTTTTGGAGATAGCGCTTAAGCCAGTCAATATGCTCAGCATCCAAGTAGTTGGTCGGCTCGTCCAAAAGCAAGATATCGGGCTTTTCAAGGAGGAGTTTAGCTAAAAGCACCTTGGTTCTTTGCCCACCTGACAAAGAGGTCACATCCGTATCCATACCAAAGTCCATGACACCAAGGGCGCGCGCTACTTCGTCAATTTTGGCATCCAAGGTATAAAAATCACGACTCTCCAGACGGTCTTGGAGTTCTCCCACTTCTTCCATGAGAGCATCAACATCCGCTCCATCTTCAGCCATTTCCATATAGAGATCATTGATACGGGCTTCTGCTTTGAAAAGCTCATCAAAGGCTGTACGGAGAACATCACGCACCGACTGTCCTTCTTCCAAGACAGAATGTTGATCTAAGTATCCAGCAGTCACATATTTAGACCACTCAACCTTCCCTTCATCTGGCAACATCTTACCAGTCACGATACTCATAAAGGTTGATTTTCCTTCACCATTAGCACCGACCAGACCGATATGTTCTCCCTTGAGGAGACGGAAGGACACATCTTCAAAAATTGCACGGTCACCAAAACCGTGACTCAGATTTTTTACTTCTAAAATACTCATTTTAATTCCTTATCTTGTTTTTATGTAATTGTTTATAGAGGAACCAAGCCAGATAGCCACCCAAGGTATTGGTCCACAAATCATCAATTTCAAAGACGCGATTAAAATCAAAGAAAAAGTCCAAGACTAACTGCGTACACTCAATTCCAAAACTCACTAGAAAACTAAAAAGTAGCACCTTTTTTGTTTTCCGCAAGTTTGGAAGGAGATAAAGGAGTTGGAACACCAAAGGAAAAAGCAAGAAGACATTGAGGATATTTTGTAAAAAAATCCAAGATAATTGTCCCACATCACTCACTTGGCCCAGTTTCCAGAGAGAATTGAAAGGAGTCAAAAGAAAAACCAGGCGTCCAAGATGCTGAATACCTGGAGTTTCCACTCCCACGGGAGAATGTCCTTGAGGAGTAAAGCAAAAATAGACAATGCAAATGCTATAGAAAATGACTCCCCATACTAAAATATGATTATAAGTTTTCTTCATCATTAAGGATTGACTGCTGCGACTGCTTTCTGGCGGTCACGTTTCATTGTGTTAGAGCGCAATTGTCCACAAGCTGCATCAATATCTGTACCATGTTCTTGACGAACCACACAGTTGACCCCCTTTTTCTTAAGCGTATCATAGAAAGCCATCACGCGCTCTTTAGGACTACGGCTATATTGGTCATGCTCACTAACTGGGTTGTAAGGAATCAAGTTTACATAAGACAATTTCTTAATATTCTTGAGCAATTCAGCTAACTCAAGGGCCTGTTCAACACCATCATTAACTTCATTTAGCATGATATACTCAAAGGTCACACGACGATTTGTTGTCTCAATGTAGTACTCAATAGCTGCAAAGAGTTTTTCAATCGGAAAGGCAC
>ERZ773044.776-NODE-776-length-12488-cov-95.2349_pt1 | contig 12488 bp, 9 predicted proteins | sample MGYA00511897_ERZ773044 | MGnify/ENA primary metagenome ERZ773044 (study PRJEB29015, sample SAMEA2738116) | human oral metagenome | biome: human oral; feature: human-associated habitat; material: saliva | place: China | collected 2170 ...
GCGGGCGCAGCGGGCCCGGCTGCCGGGAACCGCTCCGACGCCGTCGGCGCCCCGCGCTCGACTAGGGGTCGGGGGGCTTCAGCGGGTAGCGTGCGCAGCACACAGGCCGGCGCCGGCCAGGTCGACACGGTCGCGGACATCGCCTCCGACATCGAGTTCTGACGGCCCGCCCTGCGCCTGAACCGGCCCCGAGCCGGCTCACCAGTTGCACGCCGCACCCCCAGCGGCGCCATCCGCACCGAATCCGCATTACGTCCCGCACCGGGTAGGAGGCGAGAGATCCCATGAGCGCCCAACCGGCTCTGACCTTAGAGCGGGTCGAGACCTGGCTGTCCCGGCACGACATCACCGCCGGCCCCGAGGAGGACGGCGCCGTCTTCATGGGCTTCCCGGGCTGCGACATCGGCGTCTACCTGCACGACGAGGAGGACGCCCTCGTCGTGGCCGGCATGTGGCGCGGGCGCCCGGCGGCCGAGCGCCTCGACGAGATGCGCGCCTTCATCGATACCCAGCACCGTTCCACCTACGGTCCGGACCTGGCCGTCACCCCCGCCCATGACCCCGGCCACCTCCTGCTGAGCACCCAGATGGTGGCCTATGTCGGCGCGGGCATGAGCCAGGCCCAGCTCGACGCCTTCATGGACATGGGCCTGGGCATGACCCGCGCCTTCTTCTCCACGCTGGAGGAGCGTTTCCCCGAGCTCGTCACCTGGGAGGAGGACTGATGGCCTGGTGGAATCAGCCGGAGGGGTCTGTGACCCCGACCGTGACCCTCAGGCGGCTCGCCGCCTGGCTGGCCGTGCGCGGCCACCGTCACGACCTCGACCTGTCCGAGGGGGTGGTGCACTTCTCGGTGGCCGGATTCGACTACGTGCTCATGGTGGTCGACCGCCGGATCCTCGCCGTGCGCGCCCACCACCGGCTCGCCGCCACGCGGCCGGGCTCCGTGGAGCTCTCCCGAGTGCGCGCCGTGGCCCAGGAGGTCTCCAGCGGCCGGCTCATCCCCGCCTTCTACACCGAGGTCGACGCCGCCGGCCTGAGCCTGTGCGCCGAGGTCCTCACCAACATCGGGGCCGGGCTCGACGACGCCCAGCTGGCCGGCACCCTGGACTTCATCCTCGACGGCGTCGATCAGGCCCTGCGTGAGGTCCTCGGCCTTCTGGCCGCCCCGGACGCAGCTGTCGGCATCCGGCCCGACGCCGGGATGGAGGCTGAGAGCGTACCCGCGCCTCGGGCTGAGAGCGGACCGGAGACCGTCGGAGAGGTCGCCACTGAGGGAGAGGGCGGCGGAGCGACCGTGATCGCCCTGCCCGAGGAGCCCCGGCCCGACCGGGCCACCGGGACCGCCGACACTGCTGAGGTCGCGGGAGGCGAGTCCACCCGGGACAGTGCGCAGTCTTCTGTGGCGGCGACGACGCGGAGCGCGGCTGCCGGCATGGCTGTCAGCACGGCTGCGGGCATGGCCGACGCGACGGTGGAGATGGTCGCCGTCGTCGACGGGCCGGTCCCCGGTGCCTCGGGTGATGCTGAGGGCGGAACCGGGGCTGAGACAACCGACACCCCCAAGCCCCTGCTGGTGTCCTAGCGCGCACCGGCCTCGCAGACCCGGAGCGGCGACATCCGTTGGAAATACTGGAGTGGCGGGAGCCGACGTCGGGGAGCCCGGTCCTGGAGCCGGCTGAGGCGGGCGGTGGCGCCCGACCCCGACATGCCCCGCGGCCGAGTTGCCGCTGGCCGTTGCAGTAGCGGATTCTATAACTGTTCGGTAACACTGGACGTCGGACAACCGCCCTCTGGACGAAAGGAGCCCGAGATGCCCATGCCGCCGTTCACCGGTGAGCGGTGCGGGACGACGCTCCACCTACGGCGTCCCTGGGGTTGGCGGAGCGCATTCTGTGCGTTCTTGCAGCACACGGTGGAAGCCTTCGCCTCATGACGGTGCAACGTCAGGCTCCGCCCGGAAGGACAGACTCCATGACCACACGCGAAGACATCCTCGAGCGTCTGGCCTACGCCGATGCCCTCGGCCACGGCCCCCAGACCTCGGCCCTCATCGCGGAGGCCGTCAGCTGGGCGGACGCACTGGGCGACGAGGACCTGCGGATCGCCACCCGGCTGGCCCTGACCGAGGCCTACCAGCAGGGCAACGAGGCGTGGAAGGCGCTGGCTCCCTTCTCGTGGAACCTCGGCCGCTACCAGCGCCGCCCCGAGGCCTTCGACGACGCCCAGGTGCGAACCCTGCACTGGCACTTCAAGTGGGCGGTGGCCGTGGCGGGCGCCAACCCCCGAGTCTCCAAGGACAAGGTGCGCCAGCTCGAGGCCAGTCTTGAGGAGTTCTACCGCTCCGGAGGAGCCTCCATGCACGTCGTCCACGGCGAGCGCGCCTCGGTCGCCGGCCTGCTGGGGCTCGAGGAGGAGGCCGCCGAGGAGCTGGCCGCCTGGCGGGCCACCCACCGCGACGAGAACGCCGACTGCGAGGGCTGCGACCCCATGCGCCAGGTTGCCTTCGCCTACCGCACCGAGGCCTGGGAGCTGGCCGTGGCGACCGCCGTGCCCGTGCTGACCGGCGCCGTCAGCTGCTCCATGCAGCCCCAGACCACGCAGTCCCTCGTGCTGCTGCCCCTGCTGGCCTCCGGCCGGCCCCGGGCGGCCTGGGAGGCGCACCTGCGCTCCTACCGGGAGATCCGCCGTAACCCCAAGGCCCTCATCTCCCTGGCCTACCACCTGGAGTACCTGGCCCTCGTGGGGCGGGTGGACCGGGGCCTGGAGCTCCTGCGCCGCCACCTGTCCTGGCTGGACCAGGCCGAGTCCGCCTACGTGCTGCTGTCGGCCCTGCGCGGCATGAGCCTGGTGCTGCGCGAGGCCGAGCGGGCCGGCCGCGGCGAGGAGGCCCTCGGCGTCGAGGTCCCGGCCGCCGACCTGTGGTACCCGCTGCCGGGACTGGATGCCTCCACCACCATCTCGCGCGTCTACGCCGAGATGACCGGCTGGGCCCGGCGCCTGGCCCAGCAGTTCGACACGCGCAACGGCAATTCCACCATCTCCGACCACCTGGAGCGCTCCCTGGCCCGGGCCGCCTTCGACGCCGCCCCGGGCGCGGTCCACGGGCTGGGTGTGGAGGTCGACCTCCTGGAGCCCTCCGAGGAGCTGCCCGAGGCGGCCCAGACGAGCCTGACCGTGGACGAGGACGGCGCCGCGCCCGACGTCGCCTCCCTCCTGGGCCTGGTGGCCGACGACGACGGCCTGGTTCAGGAGCACGCGCCCCGCACGACGTCGTCGAGCCAGGAGGCGGCCGGCCGACGCGCCCGCGCCGCCACCAGCCACCAGAGCGGCGATGCACCCTTCCCGCTGGTGGACCTCGTGCGGCCCCGGCCGGTACGCAACGGTGAGGAGGCGGTGCGCCGCTACGTCGACCACCGCCGCACCATCGGCTCCTCGACGATGGACTACTGGTACGTCGTCGACCAGGTGGCCACGCGCGACCTGCTGCCCCCGATCGGTGAGGAGATCCCGGGCCTGGAGTACCACACGGGACTGCTGCGGGCCGCCGCCATGACCTGCCGCACCGAGATGGACGAGGCCATCGCCGAGCGCCTGCGGATCCGCCCCCTCATCGAGCTGGCCTTCGGGCCGCTGGGCGCCTACTACGTGGACCTGCTCAACCTCGACAACGAGATCACCGCCGACTCCATCGCCGAGCTATCCCAGGACGCCGTGCGCGATGAGCGCCTGCAGCGAGCCACCTCGCTCATCGGGCAGATCGAGGCTCAGGTCGAGGACCTGGTGTCCACCGAGCTGCTCGACCCCGGGGGCACCGACTCCCTCGTCCTGGCCGCCGATGCCCTGCTCGTGGGGGCCTCGGTCCTCACCGACCTGCACGCCAAGGACGAGGCGCTCGGGGCGATCCAGGTCGTCGCCCGCGCCGCCGAGGCCGTCCCCGAGGACCGCCACGCCGAGCGGATGGAGGACATCCTCGACATGGCGCGCGCCGAGGTCCTGGCCGAGTGCGGCGACGTCTACAACGGCTGCCTGCTGGCCGAGGAGGTCATGCGCCGCCACGAGAAGGTCTCCCCGGTCCTGGCCGCCCGCGGTCGGCGCCTGCTGGGCATCTCCTCCATGGAGGTGGGCCAGTTCGACGAGGCCATCGCCCAGTTCCGCGAGCAGGCCAACATCATGCTGGCCGCCGGCATCACCCTGTACGCCGTGGCCTCCCTGCTGTCCCTGGGCTCGGCGCTGGAGGCCTCCGAGCGCTACCTGGAGAGCGCCGAGGTCCTGGAGTCCGCGCTGTCCCTTGCCCAGCGCACCGGGGCCACGAGCGTCGCCCTGTACCTGCACCGGCTCCTGGCCCAGACCGGCATGGCCATGGGTGAGGAGGAGAGCGTCGCCGAGCACTCGCTGGCCGCCGCCCGCATCCTGCAGGAGCAGGGGCGCCGGGCGCTGGCGGGGGAATACCTCTCGCACGCGGCGATGGCCGCCTCCAACCTCAAGGACAATGTGGGCGCCGCCGCCCTGTTCCGCCAGGCCGCCGACCTGGAGGACACCCGCACCGACCAGGGCTGCCTGGACCGGGGGCGGGCGCTGCGCCGCTCGGCGCGGGCGCTGGTGGACGACCTCACCTTGCCTATGGCCCGGGGACGGCTCGACGAGGCCCGCCAGATCATGGAAGAGGCCCGTCAGGCCTTCGCCGGCGTGGCCGACACCGAGGGCTACTCCTCGGCCTGGGAGATCGGCGACTGGCACGACGACATGGCCTGGATCCTGTGGCGCACCGGCCAGAACTGGCAGGCCGTCCAGCACTGCGAGTCCGCCTACGACGGCTACATGGACACCGAGGACCGCGACTCGGCCTCGCGGGCCCTGTGCATGCTGGCCCGCCTGCACGCCGAGCGCGGCGAGCGCGACGAGGCCCTGGCCGCCTGCGCCCGCGTACGCGACCTGCTGGGCGAGCCGCACTGGGACGGTCACGACGCCCTGGAGTTCGTGGCCTCCGTGGAGGAGACGCTGCGCTGAGCCGCGGCCCTGGCTCTGCCGCCGTGATGAGGTCCCGGCCCACAATGCTGTCCTGGGTTGTGACGCCGCTGTGGCTTGCGGCCGGGGACATTCGACGTGGTCGGGTGCGTGTCGTTCCGGGCGGGGGCGTTCGACGCCGTCGGGGACCGGATTCCTGTCCCCGCACGCGCAGTTTGTCCCCGGCTAAGAGATAGTGCACCCCTACGCGCAGAATGTCCCCGTTCAGTGAAGACGATCCGGCGTCGGTGGGCGCAGGGTGGAGGATTCCGCCCCGTGTGAATCGGGTGACGGCGGCCGATATGCGAGGAATGATTAGCCTTGGGCATCACGACCCCTCGACGACCCTTCCGGGAGGCACCCCTTGGCCATCGCAGTCTCACACCGATTCGTACCCAGCGGCGACCTTCCCGTAGAGGCGGGGCGCTACCGACTCGTGGCGTCGGGGGCCTGCCCGTGGTGCCGCCGCGTCCTCATCGCCCGGCGCCTGCTGGGCCTGACCGAGGCGATCCCCGTGTCCTGGAGCTACGGCAAGGGCGCGGACGGCTACTGGGAGCTGACCGGCCCCGACGGCGAGCCCGGCGTGGATCCGGCGCTCGGCGCCCGCTCCCTGGCTGAGGTCTACGAGAAGACCCCCGGCTATACGCCTCCCCCCACCGTCCCGGCCCTCGTGGATACCACCACTGGCCAGGTCGTCAGCGACGACTCCGGCGACCTGCTCTTCGACCTGTCCACCGCCTGGTGGGACCTCCACCGCGAGGGCGCCCCGGACCTCTACCCGCTCAACCGCCGCAACTCCACCGATGCCTGGGACGCCTGGATCGGCTCGCAGATCAACGTCGGCCACGCGGTGGCCACCCACTCCCAGGACCCGGAGAAGGCCGCGGCGGCGGCCAACGGCGTCCTCGTGGGCTTCGACGTCATCGACACTCTCCTGGCCCGGGCCACACGGATGGAGGCTTCCCGCGAGGACGGCCTGACGATGCTCGACGGGCCGGCCCTGTCCGCCGTCGTCGCCATCGGCCAGTACCTGTGCGGCGACAAGCCCACCGGCAGCGACATCCGCCTGTTCACCACCGTCCAGTCCTACGAGTACGGCGGGCGCCAGCACTACCCCGGCGGGGAGGCGCCGTCGATCTCCTTCTGGCCGGCGCTGGCCCGCTGGTTCCGCGCCCTGGAGAGCCGCTCGGGCTGGGTGGGGTCGGAGGAGCGCAGCGCCCTGGGCTGCTGACGCTGCTGCGGCCGCCGAGGCCCGTTTTCGCGCTCGCCGTACCCCACGAACGCCACCTGAAGCTGATGGTAAGGATCGAGGGTCAGCCCATGGACCCCCGGAAGACGGCGGAGTGGTAGGCGGCCCCCAGGTCGACAACGACCTTGACGTTCCCCCGCCCTTCAGCGGGCACGACGAAGGCCCTGTCGACGCTCACCGACTCACCTGCAGCCAGCTTGGCGGGCACTCGCTTTGAAGCCGAGGGGACCTCATTGGCAGGTGTTCCATCGCCCTCGCCGTAGCTGGCCGAGGTCGTGAAACCGCTCAGAGAGATCTCGGTTCCCGAGCTGTTCGTCAGCGTGACTGGAACGACGATCCCGGAACCAGCCACCTCGCCGGGCCCGCCGGTGAGCTCCTCGATCCGGGGCTGTCCCAGGGAGATGGACACGCCATCAACAACATTGACCGTCTCGCCCAAAGAAACCTCACCGTACTGGTCCTTCGAGAGGTCTCCATTCTTCACGGCGTTTGGATCAATGCCCGAGGAGTCCGGTGTCGCGGCTGTTGAGGCGGTATCCTCCGGCGGCTTGGTCTCCGTCGGCTCCGGGGTCTCGGCCGGTGGGCTGCTGGGGGCGGCTGATGAGGGCGAAGGGGTAGGGGTAGGAGTAGGAGTAGACGAGCTGCTCGCACTCGCACTTGCCCTGGTGGACGCGGATGCAGATGGTGAGGAAGAAGGACTGGCAGCAGTGCTGCCGGTGGACTTTCCGCCTCCGCAAGCGGCCAGTCCCAGTCCCAGTACCAGGGCGGTGGGCAGGATCAGCATCCGAGCGCGTGGCGCATGTCGACGCATGCGACCTGCACCTCGACGGATGATCTGCTCATCGGTACGCGACTCCCGAACCAGGTCCGGCGAAGCGATCTCAGTCGATGTCATTGATCATCACCACCATCCGTGCTGGTTGTTGTTCCAGCCGTCATGGTCACCGTTTCTTTCGTCCCAGCCGTGCTGATCCTCCTCGTCATTCCAGTCGTCTTCAGGATCACCCCAGTCGTTCTTGTCGTCATTCTTCCCTTTTTCTTCCTCCGGCTTTTTACCCTCGTTCTTGTCCTCCTTCTTGTCCTCCTTCTTGTCGCCTTTCAGTGAGAAGCGAACGAGACCTTGCTGAGGAATTCCGTTGACGGCTACGAACTCACCGCCGTAAATGAGGTAGTCATCATTTCCCTCAACGGTCCAGGTGGCCTGTTTGGAGGCGGTGTACTCGCCATTCGCGAAACCGGGAAGAAACTCGTTGTACTGGGTGGGGGCGGGGTGACCAGCAAAATCAGTGTAGCCTATGGCGGTATTGTTTCCCACTGTGCCGGTGGCGGTGCTGGAGTAGGCGACAGCGTGATAGTAGACCCCTTCTTGTGCGCGATCGGGGACGCCACCGATATTGGAGCAGTCGTGGGTGTGGCTGGAGACGTAGATGACGTCGTTGGTGGGCAGTACGTCGTAGGAGTCTCCGTGGCAGTCGGCCATAAGGTTGATGTCCCCGGTGCTCCAGTCTGCGCGAAACATCCCCTCGAACAAGCCCTCCATGGAGTAGGCGGCGCCATAGAGACCCTTGGAGTCCGACTTCATGCTCATGATGCCGGACATCGAGCCTGCGTTTTTGATGTCCTTGGTGAGGTTGGTGTGCCGCAACGCCCCGTCCTTCTCCAGGATGGCCATGCCGTAGGCGTCGGAAGACCCCTCGACGGTCTTGAAAGAGCCTCCGATGGCTACTGCCGACCCGTCGGCTGCGACGGTGATGGTCCGAACCTCGGACTCGTCATCGACCCGGGGGGCGAAGCTGGTCACCTGCTGGGTCTTCAGGTCAAGAGCCGCGGCGCGTAGCCGTTCCTGGTCGTTGACCTGCGTGAAGAGTCCGGCCATGTAAAGGGTGGAACCGTCAGGAGACAGCTCAAGATCCCGCACCGTCCCGTTGGGCGATACCGCACCACCGGGAGTGCCGCCATTCAGCGGCTTGTACTGGCCGGCGGTGTCCACTGCGGCCAGGCGGGAGGCGGGCTGGCCGTTAACCGAGGTGAACTTCCCCCCGATATACAGGGTGGAGCCGTCAGGAGACGCCTCGATCGCATTGGCTGCGGCGTTGAGCTGTGGTGCCCAGTCCAGCATCTCGCCCGTGGTGATGTCATAGGCCATCGCGTTGGACCGTGGTGACTCGTTCTGCCTATCGGGGGATCCCGCCGGACGGGCCTGATCGAACTCGCCGACGACGTAGACAACATTACCGACAATCGTTTGATCCCAGACGACGCCGTTGATCTGGGCGGTAGGCAGGGGCTGGGGGGAGGCGAGAGCCGTCTGCCCCTGAGCCGCGATGGCCTGAGGGGTGAGTCCCGGGGTGGCGAGCGCACCGAAAGCAAGGGGAAGAGTGGCGAGAGCCACTCCTACACTGGAGACAGTACGGGGAAGAAGGCGCAAGAGTTCTCCGTTTCCTGTGGTGTGAGGAGACAAGGCTTGCTGACAAGGCGGGGTAGGTAGTCGGTAGCCTGGGTAAGTCCAAGCAGCTGCCGTCTAGGAGTGGTCCTCGACGCGTATCGCCGGTAGAACTGCGATACAGAACCTTGCTACAAACCAGTTTCGTCCTGTGATGGAAGCGTTATCAACCGTAAGGTTATTGCGGCGACGGCACCTTTGCAATGGGGCAAAGGCCCCAACTTCGCGATCCTCGTGATGGGACGACGGCCCAGGCCCCACACCTTCGTTTGACACCAATCAGTGTTCAAGTATATGTAAAATATGGCTATCGTCCGTTGAGGTGGCGTTTTTTATTTACGAAGGTTTCGTGATGATTGGGAGTCCCCGCGCGCCCGGCTTCCCGTGCTCGGGCGGTGCTCCCTACGGCCGGGCGGTGAGGACCGGGTTGTACAGGAGCCGGTTGGGCGTCGTCGGGCACTCCTCGCCCACGGCCATCGGCGCGATGAGCCGGTCGGCCCGCAGGTCCTCCAGGCGCGCCACCACGCGGTCGCGCAGCGTCCACGGGTCGATGGTGTTGAGGTAGATCTTCGTACCGCCCTCGAAGCCCGCCAGGGTGGAGACCCGCCACTTGAGGGTGATGTGCCAGGGCATGGGCTGGTCCACGTCGAGCGGCTTGTGGTGCCACTCCTCGTTGCTGGGCACGTCCGCACCCGTGGCCGCATGCAGGGCGTGGACCAGGTCGGAGACGGCGTCGACCTCCTCGCGGCTTATGAGCCACGGCTCGGGCATGGCCGACGTCGAGTACACCTCCAGCGTCGGGTAGCGGTGCCCGAACCCGGCGAAGGCCACCGCGTGCTCGTTGCTCGCCACCAGCAGGCCCTGGTAGGCGGCGTAGTCCACCGCCATCTCGTTGTACAGGTTGGGGTTGGCCCGCACCTTCTGCAGCTCCAGCTGGCTGGTCACCCCGCGCTCGTCGATGCCCACCAGCTGCTTGTGCAGGTGGTCGAAGCTCGCCCCGGCCGGCCGCAGCCAGTTCTGGAAGACGGCCACGTAGCGCACCCACCGGTTGGCCTCGTACAGGCTGTGCATCGCGTGGATCGCCAGGCGCGTGTAGGCGCGGTGCTCGGCCACGCTCAGCGTTCCCGAAGCGGCCAGGCCCGTGGTGTCGTGAGCGTCGTCGGTGAAGTGGCGCCGGCCGATGATGACGTCATGGCCCCCGGCGAAGAAGGCCGCCAGGAAGGTGTGGCGGGTCCGCTCGTCCATCGAGTCCCAGGAGTCCGGGTCCGCGCCCGCGGCCGCCAGCTTGGTGCGCGCCACCCGCTCCACGTGCTCGACGCCGACCGGGTCAGCCAGGTAGGCCTCCATGCGCTCGCGGGCGGCGTCGGGGATCTCGTAGCCGTGGTTGATGTGCCAGTAGTCGAAGGAGAGGATCTCAAAGAGGTTGGGCACCCGCCGGAACTCGGCCACCGTGTCGAACAGGGCGGAGGCGGCGACGGCGTCGAGGCGCTCGAAACCGCCGTCGGCCCCGCGCACGACGCGCGCCTTCTCCGGGGGCGTCTCCAGGTAGCGTGCCGAGCAGAAGGCACAGCTGTGGGTGCGGTCGGCCTCCTTCAGCGGGCGGACCTCGGCCACCGGGTGCGAGATGGGGCGGTTGGCGCGGCCCGGCACGGTCCACACCTCGGTTCCGGTGAAGGGGCTGATCTGCTTGACCGTCCCGTCGGCCAGGCGCGTGAGTGGTTCGGCGGAGGGTGAGTACGGCATGAGCATGCTTCCATTGTGACGCCTGATGGCGGCCCGTGCGCCCGGTCGCCCCGATGGCGGACCCGGTTCTCCTCCGAGGGCAGCGAGTCCCGTCTACAGCGGAATGAGCTCGATATGTCGTCGATCCTCTGACGTGAGCGCCTGCACCATGCGTCCGTCCATGGTGGCGAGAACAGCGTTGTGACGTGCTGCGAGGTCCACCAGGTGCAGGTCGGTGACTTGTTTCGGGCTCTTCAGTCTCAAGAAGCTGATGGACGGCTTGGCAGGAGGGGCGTCGTCGACAAGGAACACGTGATCGTCAAGCAGTTGCAGGCGATCAGTGGTCGTCATCTCGGTACTGCTCGATGAGTTCTGGCGTCACCACATGAGCCTGCTGGCCTGCGGGTGGGAAGAACAAGGGGAACCCGTGCCTGCTGGTGCGGCCCCCGTGGGAGATTCCCTGGAGCGCGAGATCGGACACGGCGCGCCCGAGTGACACTCCGTCGCGATGAGCGCGCTCACGAGCCAGGGACAGGACCCGGTCGTCGATCTCAAGTGTCGTCCTCATAGGATCATGATTGCACCAGCGCATCACGTCATCAATGAGCCGATGAACTGTTGTGGATTCTGACGGCGGGCCCGGCCGGCCGAGGTCGGGGTAGTCTCACAGGCTCGTGCGGACCTGCGCCGGGCCCGGCCCTGCGCCCCGCACGTCCCCCATCCCCTGCACCCCCGCACCCGACCGGAGACAAGGAGACGATATGGCCGAGGTCTTCACCTCCCTGCTGCTCATCGTCGCGGTGGCCTTCGTGGCGCCGCTGATCTCCTGGACCATCCCCAAGCGGCTCGTACCCGAGGTCGTCCTGCTCATCCTGGGCGGGATGCTCATCGGCCCCCACGGCCTGGGGCTGGCCGTCGATGACTCCTCGATCGAGCTGCTGCGCGAGCTCGGCGTCGCCTTCCTCTTCCTCATGGCCGGCTATGAGATCGACATCAACGAGCTGCGCGGGGCGGGAGGGCGCCACGCCGCCGTCGCCTGGCTGCTCTCGCTGGGGCTGGCCTTCGGCGCGGTCAGCGTCATCGGGGTGACCGGAGGGGCGGCGTCGGCCAACGGCATCGCCATCGCCACCGCCATGACCTCCACGGCCATCGGCACGATCCTGCCGATCCTGCGCGACCGCGGCCTGCTGCCCACGGCGGTGGGGGCCTCGATCCTCAACCACGGCGCCGTCGGTGAGGTCGGGCCGATCCTCGTCATGGCGCTGCTGCTGGGATCGCGCTCCACCTGGGCGAGCATGGCGATCCTGGGCGTCTTTCTCATCATCACCCTGCTCATCGTCCGCTTCACCAGCCGCGTCAAGCGCGTGGGGCGCCGCCTGGTCGAGGCCATCCACCTGGGGGCCTCGACGACGGCGCAGACCACCATCCGCGCCACCGTCCTGCTCCTGGTGGGGCTGTGCGCCATCGCCGCCATCTTCGACCTCGACGTCATCCTGGGGGCCTTCGCCGCCGGCTTCGTCCTGCGTCACGCCCTGCCCGAGGGGGACGCCGAGTTCGAGGAGAAGCTCGACGGGCTGGCCTACGGGTTCTTCATCCCGATCTTCTTCGTCACCTCCGGCATGGGTATCGAGGCCGGGCTCGACGCCGGGGACCTGGTCAACCTCCTGGCCTTCTTCGTGCTGCTGGTGCTCGTGCGGGGCGTGCCGGTGTGGCTGGCCTCCCGGGCGGAGCGCCGCAGGGACGGCTCGCGCATCTACTCGATGCGCCAGAGCCTCCAGATCGCCGTCTACTCGACGACGGCCCTGCCCATCATCGTGGCCGTCACCCAGGTGGCGGTCAGCGCGGGGGCCATGTCGACCTCCTTCGCCTCCACCCTCGTGCTGGCCGGGGTGCTGTCGGTGCTCGTCCTGCCGGCCGCCGGGCTGGCGCTGGGCCACCGGAGCGACCACGCGCCGGCCAACGAGGTGATGCGCGTGGTCCAGGGGCCGGCCGCCCCCGACGGACGCACCCCCGAGGAGGCCACGGCCCCGGTCGGCGAGCAGGTCTCGGAGCCGCGCCGACCGGCGT
>ERZ773044.787-NODE-787-length-12411-cov-10.4712_pt1 | contig 12411 bp, 9 predicted proteins | sample MGYA00511897_ERZ773044 | MGnify/ENA primary metagenome ERZ773044 (study PRJEB29015, sample SAMEA2738116) | human oral metagenome | biome: human oral; feature: human-associated habitat; material: saliva | place: China | collected 2170 ...
GGCACACGGACCTGAACCGTGCGCGTCTGCCTATTCCGCCACTCGCGCAAGTGTCTTACGGTGTATCACCGCAGGCAACACATAGAACTATACGGGGTGTGTGATGCACTGTCCAATTGAAATGATGTGACCTTCGTTACCTTAATGGTTGGGATGGGGGCGTTAGACCCGGACTACTCGGCCTGAGCCGCAACCTCACCGGCTTCCCCGAGCGGAGCCCCGTCCCGCTTCGCCGCCTCCAGCTCCCGCTGTGCGGCCTCCGCGCGCTCGGTACGAACCCGCAAAATCCAAACCAGGGGGCCAAGATACGGCAGGAACAGCACCAGCAGAAGCCACTTAAGCTTCTGCACCTCGGAAAAGTACGGGCTACGGTGCACCGTCAGCAGACCCCACAGGGCCAGGCCGATACCCAGCAGGAAAACCGCGGTCACCACGATATCCACTACGGGCTTCCAGTCCATTACTTCTCCTCACAATGCCTCAATAGCGCCCCGCCTACGCGCGGCGCACCTCCACCAGAATACCGGTGCACGCGACGCCCACCGGCCGAATCGCACCGTTGGGCCCCCGAATAGCGTGAGGGCCCGCCCCCGCATTCGGCGGGAACGGGCCCTCACACAGCTCTCAGTCGACGGCTCACGCTCGGTGAGCCACCTCAACGAGCCTAGCGACCGGCCTTCGCAGCCTTCTTGGCGGCCTTCAGCTTGCGACGCTCGGCCGTCTTCGCATCGTACTCGGCCCAGAACTCGCGGGTCGTCACCACGTCCGTGCCATCCCAAGCCGCAAGGTTCTTAATCTCCGGAAGGTCCGAAGCCCTGAAGATCGGCTCCAGGCCGGCCTTACGCTGCGCCTCGTAATTCTTCAGCACCGCAACAACCTTCGGCGTCATCAGCAGCACCGCCGTCAAGTTCACAATCACCATGCCGGCGTTCAGCATATCCGCGGTAGTCCACACCAGATCCAGCGAAGAAATCGCGCCGAAGAACACGAACACCAGAACCAGCACGCGGAAAATCATCAGGACCATCTTGTTCTCGGTCACGAAGCGCATGTTCGACTCGCCGTAGTAGTAGTTGCCAATCACGGTCGAGAACGCAAACAGGAAGATCGCGATGGTCAGGAAGTGCACCGCCCAGTCACCGAGCTGCATAGCCAGCGCCGATTGAGTCAGCGAAGCACCACGCGACTTATCACCGTAGGCCGGGTTCGACAGCAGCACGATAAACGCGGTCACGGTGCAGGCCATCATCGTGTCAAAGTAAACACCCAGGGTCTGCACGTAGCCCTGCTTTGCCGGGTGAGAAATCGTCGCGGTAGCACCGGCGTTCGGGGCGGTACCCATACCGGCCTCGTTGGTCAGCAGACCGCGCTTCATACCCCAAATCACGGCACCCATGGTACCGCCGGTCACAAACTCCTTAATACCGAACGCACCCTGGAAAATCATCAGCAGCATATTCGGGACCTCGGTGATGTTCAGCAGAACCACCAGCAGACCCAGCAGTAGGTACAGCACCGCCATAATCGGAACCAGCCACTCGGTCACCGAAGAAATCGCGCGAATACCACCGAAGATAATGGCCGCGGTCAGCAGCACCATGACGACGCCCACGGCCACGCGGAAGCCCATGGAGTTCGTACCCGACACGTTAATGCCCAGGGAGTTCGAGGTCGCATCCACCACGGCATTAGTCTGCACAGCAACGAACACGAACGCATAGGTAATCACGATGAACGCCACGAAGATGTAACCCATCCACCGGGCGTTCAGGCCGCGCTTCATGTAGTACGCCGGACCACCGATGTAGGAATCCTTACCGCGCTCCTTGTACAGCTGACCCAGCAGAGACTCCGCGAAGGCTGAAGCCGCGCCCACGGCCGCGATAACCCACATCCAGAACACAGCGCCGGGACCGCCCATAGCGATAGCCAGGGCCACACCCGCCACGGTACCGGTACCCACGCGGGATGCGGCAGAGACCGTAAACGCACGGAACGAAGAGATGCTCTTCTTACCGTCAGCCTCACGAGCAACCGGATCACCCAGAACACGGACCATTTCCTTAATGGAACGCCACTGCACGCCGCGAGTACGAATCGTAATGTACAGACCAGCCGCAATCAGGGCGTAGTAGAGGAAGTTGCTCCACATCCAGTTCTGCACAGCATCCACGGAAGAAGTCAGTCCCGAGGTCTGTTCATTAATGTCCCCGATGATGTTCAGAAGAAAATCCACTCGGTACTCCAATCTAGAAAGCGCGAAAGCCCACACGTTCACACCGAAGGGTGGGTTACGAGGGGCTTCTCTGCTGGTGATGCGGCTTTAAAACCGCGGCGCGCGGTTAAAATGCGCACGATTAGTCATCTCATTGTGGAGTTCGCGGGCTTCGTTCGGCAACTTAAAAGTGGGGCAGAGCTCAAATTGTAACGAATACTTAATATAGGGTCGGGTTAAACATTCACGCCCCGGCGGGCCGCGAAGAGGCGGTGCCGGGGTGAGAAGGCGCGGTGCTGTGCCCTATCCTTGCCCTCTAATCTTGGCGGAACTTCACGAGCGCCGGGGTTTCACGAACGGGAACGAGAGCACGCCGCGAATCTGCGTCTGGGCCAGCAGCATCACGAGGCGATCCACGCCCAGGCCCAGGCCGCCGGTCGGGGGCATACCCGTCTCCAGGGCATACAGGAAGTCCTCATCCACCTCCATTGCCTCCGGGTCACCCGCGGCGGCCCTCAGCGACTGCTCCGTCAGACGCTCACGCTGCACGAGGGCATCCGTCAGTTCCGAATAAGCACATCCCATCTCCATGCCGTTAATGACCAGGTCCCAGCGCTCCGCCAGGCCTGGTACGCTGCGATGCGGAGCCGCAAGCGGGCTCGTTTCCGCCGGGAAATCCGTGTAGAACGTCGGCTCCACGGTGACGGCCTCCACCAACTCGCCGTACAGCTCCTCGATGATGGCGCCCGGCCCCATGCCCTCGTGGACGCGCACCCCGTGGCGCTGCGCGAGGGCCAGGAGCTCCTCGAAATCCGTCTGCAGGTCGACGCGGCGGCCCAGCGCCTCCGAAAGGGCATCGCACACCGAAACCACGCGCCAGGGGCCTGAAACATCCGTCAGCACGCGTTCCGACGAGGACTTGGGGCCAAGGGGCAGCTGAACCGTGCCGAACACGGCCCGCGCGGCGTCCTTGATGAGCCGCTCGGTCAGCTGGCGCATCTGCACGTAATCGGCATGGGGGCGGTACGCCTCCAGCACCGTGAATTCGGGGTTGTGGGTTGCGTCCGCACCCTCGTTGCGGAAGTCTCGGCCCAGCTCGTACACCGGGCCGCTACCGCCAACCACCAGGCGCTTGAGGTACAGCTCGGGGGCGATGCGCAGCGTCAAATCCTCGCCATAGGCGTTGATGTAGGTACGGAAGGGGCGTGCGCTCGCCCCGCCGTGCACCGTGTGCAGGATGGGGGTCTCAACCTCGAGGAAGCCCTCGGCATCCAGGCGTGCGCGCAGTGCTTTGATAACCGCCGTGCGTAGGCGCAGGTTGTGCATCTGATCGGGATTCACGATCAGATCGGTCGAGCGTCGGCGCAGGCGGGCCTCGGGGTCGGTGAAGGAATCGAAGGGGATGGGGTGCAGGCTCTTAGCGGCCATACGCCATCCGGAGGCGATGAGCGAGGGGGTGCCCGTGCGGCTCGTGCCGTAGGTGCCGGTGGTTTCGATGAGGTCACCGGTATCGAGAGCTCGGGAGGCGAGGGTTAGGAGCTTCTCACCAACGAGCTCACGTTCCAGGATGACCTGCAGGGTCTTGCCAGCCTCAAAGAGCGTCACAAAGAGGACTCCACCGTGGTCACGCAGAGCGCGAACGCGACCCGAAACAGTATATTCTTTTTCAGGAATATTTTGGTGAGAGAATATATCGAGGGCCTCGGGCACGCTGAGCACCATAACAGAGCCATCCCAACCGTGGGTTTCGGTAACATCCTCACCCTCGATGGGGTACGGGTTCATACCAGCATCGCGTAGCTCCTGCAGGTGGCGCAGACGGTGCTGCGTCTGCTGGCTACGGGGCACCTGCGGGTGCTCCTCAGTGCGCACCTGCTGCATCTCGCGCAGAAGAACCAACTCGCCCTCGCTCAACGTGCGATGCTCCTCCCGCGAGCGTCGGGCGGACAGATCCGGCAGGAAGCCCTCCGCCACGCTCGCCGCAACCGCAACGTTCACAAGCGCCAGCGTCGGCTCGCAAGCAAGGTAGCGGGGTACCCAACGCGGGGAGAACTTCAGGTTGAAGCGATACAGGCGACGCAGCTGCAAGAAACGGTCCAGCACGCCCAGGGAACGGGAAGCGAAACGATTCCACGCCGAGGCACCCACCCGGTCGGCCGCGGCGAAAATCTGCCCAAACATCGCGAAATTCAGGGACACCCTGCGCACGCCAAGCGAAGCGGCCTGCTCCATGAGGGAGGCCACCATGAACTCCACCACCCCGTTGGGGGCCTCGGGGGAGCGGCGCATGACATCCAGAGAGAGCCCCGTGGGGCCCCAGGGCACGAAGGACAGTAGGGCCACCATGCGGCCCTCCCCGTCGTGGGCCGATACCAGAACCGTGGACTGATCCGCCGGATCATTGACGCGGTTCAGCGCCATAGAGAAGCCGCGCTCCACGCGACCGTGCCGCCACGCCTCGATATTGTGCTGGATCTGCCGCTTCTGGGTATCGTCAAGCTCGGAGTAGCGGCGAATCTGCACGCCGTACCCGCCGCGTCGCACACGCTGAACGGCCTGGCGCACCGCGAGCATCGAGGTGTCGTTGAGGGTGAATCGGTCGGTCTCGAGCACCGCCTCCTCGCCCATCTGAAGCACGCTCAGGCCCGCGCGACTATAGGCGCGTGCACCGGCCTCGCTGACGCTCAGGGCCGCCGGAACCCAACCGTAGCTGCGGGCCTGAAACATCCAACGTTCGATGACGTCCTGCCAAGCGTGCGGATCGCCCACGGGGTCGCTGGAGGCCAGGCACACCGAACCCACCGTGCGGTAAGTGATGGCCGCCCTGCGGTCGGAGGAGAAGATAACCTGCTTATCGCGGCGGGTTGCAAAGTACGAGAGGGAATCGTTTGCGCCGTAGTGCTGCAGCAGGGCACGAATCTGCAACTCCTTCTCGCCGTCCCACTCGTCGGGGGCGCGGTACCCGCGGGCCAGCTGATAGAGGGCCAGCACGAGGAAGAGACCATCGCCGACGGAGGCGATAAAGCCCACGAGGTCTGCGGACCACAAGCCCGGATGCATACGCTCGATGCCCAGCCCGTGCAGCAGCAACTCCCACACTGAGACGTGGCGTAGCTCGGGCCACCAGCCCACCCGGCAGAGGTACCACAGGGCGAGGGTCGTGAGGGCAATGCCGCCCACCGCGGTCGCCAGGGCCCCGGCCCAGGAGAGGCGCCCCACGCGCGCGGGGAACGCCGAGCGAATCGTCACGAGGAAGGGAACCAGCAGCGCGGCGCACAGAATCGAGAGCGTGTCGATGCTCGAGGAGAAGAGCCGGTCCTTGGGCATAATGCCGGCGGGAAAAAAGAGGGTGAAAGCGCTATGCGAGGCCAGGAGCGCGCCAAAAATCTGGAAGGCAATGACGACGTATAGGGCGGCACGCTTGCGCGCGATAAGCCCGGAAACCACCACAATCAGGGTGATGGCGCTGGGCAGGGTGTGCGTGGACGGGATATTGAGCAGGTCGGCGATGACCTCCCACCAGGTGAACCCGCGGCCGTGGCGCAACGGCGAGAGAATCCACGCGAACGAGGTGAGAATCGCGGCAAACGAGTACACCCCGATAACCCAGCGGGCCGAAATTTCCGCGTACCGGGAGGGGGCGGCGGGTTTCTGCCGCCTCCTGCCGGTTGAGCGGTGGCGAGCATGCCCATCCGCTACGTATTCCGCGCGTTCAGCGGGGTTGTCCGTCGTGCGACGGTCCCCGCAGGGAGCGTGGTTTTCGGTGGTTTCGATGCGGTGAGACATGGTTATCTTCGGCTGGGAATCGGGGTGTAGCGGGTGAGCGTTTTAGGCCTTCGGCTCGGTCTTCGGGTCACGGTAGGTGCCCTCGAAGACGTCGGGGATGCCGTTGTCGTCAGCGTCCACGCTTTCCTTCTCAGCCAGGGCACGGTAGTGCTTGTTACGGCGAGAAAGGATAGCCGCACCCACAATGGCAGCCAGAACAGAGCCGACGAGAATCGCAATCTTTGCGTCCTCGGTGTGCGCCGAGCCGTGCGGGAAGGACAGCTCAGCCACCAGCAGGGACACGGTGAAGCCGATACCGCCGGTTGCGGCCAGACCGACCACGTCAATCCAGGCGACGTCCGGGTCGAGGTTAGCGTTCTTGAATCGGGTCACGAGCCAGGTGGTACCAAAAATACCGATGGTCTTACCTGCAACCAGCGCAACCATGATGCCGACCGCCACGGAGTCGGTGAGGGCGCGTCCGAGGCCTTCAAAGCCGCCTACAGCCACACCCGCGCTGAAGAACGCGAAGATGGGCACGCAGATGCCGGTAGAGAGGGGGCGGAAGCGGTGCTCCAGCACCTCTGCCAGGCCGTGTTCAGCGTGCGCTGCCTCGGAGCGTGCGGACATCTTCACGGGCACCAGGAAGCCTAGAACCACGCCGGAAATGGTGGCGTGAATACCGGACTCGAGGAAGAGTGCCCAGGTGATGACGCCCAGGGGGAACAGAAGAATCCATGCGGCGAGCGGCTTCAGGTGCAGCATGGTCTCGCCACGGTAGGCGATGAACGCAAAAAGTGCGAGCGGAATCAGTGCGAAGAGCAGGTACTCGCCGTGGAAGTTATTGGTGTAGAAGATCGCGATAATGCAGATTGCGATCAGGTCGTCGACCACAGCCAGGGTCAGCAGGAAGACACGCATCGCCGAGGGGAGGAAAGTACCCACGGCGGCGAGAACAGACACCGCGAACGCAATATCGGTTGCGGTGGGGATAGCCCAGCCGTGCAACGCGGTGGGGCTGGTGAAGTTCAGTGCCGTGTAGATAATTGCGGGCACTGCCACGCCACCGAAGGCAGCCGCAATCGGCACAATTGCGGTGGAGGGCGACTTGAGGTCACCAATCACGAATTCCTTCTTCAGCTCCAGGCCGGTGAGGAAGAAGAAAACGACGAGCAGGCCGTCCGCCGCCCAGGTGCCGATGCTCATCTGCAGGTGGTTGAAGCCGGGGATAACCGGGCCGACCACGGTGTCTCGCAGACCAAAGTAGAAGGTGGAGGCGGGGGTGTTGGCGAGTACTACTGCCAGCACCGTCGCGATCAGAAGCACGGTACCGCCGACGGATTCTGCGCGCAGAATGTCGGCTACGCGGCGTGAGTTGCTATATGAGCCGCGGCTGAGGGTATCTGGGTTGGTGTGAGTCATTCTCTCCTCTTTCTGCCGTGATATTATGCGGCATCTAAGGCTTTAAGTTTACTCTGGGCTGTATGAGTATTCGAGTACCCGCTGGCGGCTTTTAGCTCCTGGACGGCGCTCTACGGTAGGCTTTTAGGTTTTAAATGCATAAACGTTCCGCCCTCGCCGCGGTATGCGGTGAGGGCGGAACGTTAAAGATTCTGCAGGTATTCTGCGGGCTCGACTAGGGGCCTAGCCGCACGAATACGAGATTAGGCGCCTGCGATGGCGGGTGCGCCGGACTCCTGGCCGTGGTCGTCGCCCAGCTCGCGGGCAACGTAGTTCTCCAGGTCGAAGAGGTTGCCGTTGGCGCGCTTCACGACGGTCACCAGGGTCTCCATGGTTGCAACTTCCTCAACCTGCTCCTTCAGGAACCAGAGGATGAACTGCTCGCCCAGTGCGTAGTTCTCAGCGCGTGCTGCGGAGAACAGTGCCTCGATCTGGCCGGTGACGACCTTCTCCTGTGCCAGGGACATGTCAACGATTTCCTGGACGTTCTCAAAGTCGTTCTTGACGGCGGGAACGGCGGGGATTTCGACCTTGTGGCCGCGGTCCAGCTTGTACTGAACCATCATGAGTGCGTGCTCGCGCTCCTCGAGGGACTGGCGGTAGAAGAACTTAGCCAGCTGGGGCAGGTCCTCACCGTCGAGCCAGATAGCCATGGACAGGTACTGGTGGGATGCTGCGAACTCGTGGCCGATCTGCTCGTTCAGAAGGTCGTAGAAAGACTTAGACATATGGTTTCTCCTTATATGGTGGTTGCTTCTGGGCGCCGGATGGCGCGGTGCAACCTGTTGGTATCTATCGTATGGGATATTTTGGTGTTACCACAGGCAGAATAGGCTAATCGGCAACGGTCGTGAGGTGAACCTGACAGGGTGTCACCATCAGCCTTAGCGGAAAACCATGCACACCCGCGGCCGTGGCGGGGTAGTGGGGCGCAGTTCCGCGGTATGCCGGGGCACAACGGGGTACGAGCCGGATGCGCCGGGCCGCTATTTCTTGTCCCGTGCGGAGAAATGAACGGCCCTCTCCGCGGTTTGCTACGGGGCGGCCGTGGACCTTCGACGATGAGAAAAATTTTTAAAAATTACATGGGAACCCGTTGTAATACTTTGGATTATTCCTTCTTGGAGGCCTCTGGGTGGCAGGAATTTCGCCGGCGGGCCGTTAAAGCGGCGCACGCCTCCTTCCGAGGGGTTGATGTGCCGAACTCGGTAAGAGGCGTGCTTAGTTGTGCAGGGGAGTGTGTTCACTCGAATACGCCGCGGGCAACACTTAGCCCTCGGGGTACTCCCCACGTCTTAAAGCATCGATTGAGATGACATTCGAGGGGGTGTTGCCCAGGACTGCCTCGCCAATCTCCGCAAGCTGCTTGACCTGCTGGGGGGTGAGGTGGTCAAAAATCTGGTGGCGCACCTCAGCGACGTGGCCGGGGGCTACTTCCTGAACCTTCTTCTGGCCGGCCGGCAGGAGGTGACAGATGCTGACGCGGCGATCTTCCGCGCTGAGGGAGCGGCGCACATAGCCGTCTTTCTCGAGGCGGGCCACCACGCGGGAGAGGCGCGCGGGGAGAGTATTTGTGGTGATGGCCAGTTCGGTCATGGTCAGAGAGAGGTCGTCTGACTCGGAAAGCATTGCGAGCACCATGTACTCGACAAAGCTAATGCCGGCCTCGCTCTGAAGCTGGTTCTCGAGGCGGCGGGTGAGGTTAAAGATGATGGAGCTGATAAAGAGCCAGCCCTCACGTTCTTCGGCAGAGAGCCAGCGCGGAGACTCAAGGTCTGCAGTGCCGTCCGGGTGCTGCGGTGTGGTCGGTGTGGACACGGAATCGGTTCCTCTTTTATCGGATGTGAATTTTATCGAATAGGAACTCTCCGAGGGAGAGATGTGGTGTGGTTGGCACCCATTGTAGCGAAGCAACAACCGCTCAAGGTTGAAATTGGTACGGTCAAGTAATACTTGACACTTTGGTGCTAATTTTTCGGAGGGTGCTAGGGTTGTCGATTTATGAGCATCAGGTGCAAAAATAGCAATCTGCCTAGTGACCCAAGACACTTATAAAAAGATTTCCACCGCAAGTATAAACGAGAATGACTCAAAAATCATCTTTGGCCCACCGGGTGACTTCCGCGGAATATCAAGGGTTTTGGGGGTATTGGTGAAAATTCTGGAGAGTGCAAAGAACTTGCCCTGGGTGAAAAATAACAAAACGATAACAAATTTTTTAAAAAAACCCAGATTTTGGGTTTGCAGACGTTATGAAACCGTGTACACTGGTTACATAACGGGGTCGAAGGAAGCCTCCGAGGCGAGACCGGAAGCTCGCTTCGATAGGTTCGACTCTCTATTTATCGGTGATTGTCGTCGGTGTACGAGTAACTCGTATTTCTACCGACGGATGTGCGGTGCGGATGCAGTTCGTGGTTGGGCTGCATTCCGTACCGTATCTTTTTAATTGCGTTTCTCTATCACTCACTCAAGAGCATCCCGCGGCGGGATGCTCTTTTCTTTTACCCTTTTACGCCCCGACGTCGGCGTCGACGGAAATTTGGCACTCTGGTGCGGCTCCTCGGGGTAGTTTGGTTCCCTGGCGTTCCGGGGGCACGTCTCCCCAATCTTTTCTCCCCGTTCTTGTCGGAAAAGAGGTTATCCACAGGAGTTTTCCACAGTGTGGAGAACTTACATGCGTGTGATTCTTGCTCCCTGCGCGGGGGGACCGATGTGCCTTAAAAATTCTGGGCGGCTGGAAAATTCTTGTAATTACAGGCTTCTGCGCTCGTTAAAACCGAGGGGGAATTCTTAAACCGAAAGGTTTCTCGCCTTTAAATCCGCGGATGTAGATTTTCTCCACAGTTGTGGATAACCCTGTGCACTTAATCCACCGCCTCCGCCCCGCGGTCCCAAAAATCGTTAGGTGATGTCACGAGATGTCACATACTTCGGCTGGGAGCGAGGGGTTTGGGCGCGACGTAATCCTCCGCCTATCCCCTTAAAAGATGGTTATCCACAGAAGTTTTCCACAGTGTGGAGAACTTACAGCACTGTTATTCACATGAGTGCATACCCTGTTATTTCAAGGCAGAACAGGCCACTGAGCCTGAAGAGCCTGTTGATACACAGGGTTATCCACAGGTGTGGGGAAAAGTCTTTGCCTAAAATCCACAGGCCCGCACGGATTGGTGCGCACATGTGACGCTCCCCAACTCATGAAAAGTAAAGTAAACGCTACGCTGGTAATCTTTAATACAGGCCAAGCATTCTAATGAAAGGCATCATCATGGCTGAAAAGTACACCCTCCCCGAGCTCCCCTACGACTACGCGGCGCTCGAGCCCCACATCTCCGCAAAGATCATGGAGCTGCACCACGACAAGCACCACGCAGCATACGTTGCAGGCGCTAACGCAGCTCTCGAGCAGCTTGAAGAGGCACGCGAGAACGGTGCATACGGCAACGTCTCCAAGCTCTCCAAGGATCTGGCATTCAACCTGGGTGGCCACACCAACCACTCCATCTTCTGGAACAACCTGTCCCCCGAGGGTGGCGACAAGCCCACCGGCGAACTGGCAGCAGCAATCGACGAGTTCTTCGGCTCCTTCGACAAGTTCCGCGAGCACTTCACCAACGTTGCACTGACCATTCAGGGATCCGGCTGGGCAATCCTCGCATGGGACACCGTTGGCAAGCGCCTCATCATTGAGCAGCTTTACGATCAGCAGGGCAACATCTCCGTTGCACTGATCCCCGTTCTGCAGCTGGATATGTGGGAGCACGCATTCTACCTGGACTACCAGAACGTCAAGGGCGAGTATGTCAAGGCATTCTGGAACATTGTGAACTGGGCTGATGTTCAGGCTCGCTTCGAGCGCGCAGTGTCCCAGACCAAGGGCCTGGTTCTCTAATCTAAGGTTTTGTCAGCGCGGTGAAGTGGCCGCGGTGAGATAACCAAAACGGGTGCCCGGCGCCTCCATATTCGGAGGTGCCGGGCACCCGTTCGTTAAGCCCCGGGTAGTACCTGCGGGGTTCGGAGTGTTTGGCGGGAGCCCTAGAGTGCCAGCGTGCGGTCAATGCGGATGCGGCGGCAGAAATCCTCATCATGGCTCACCACGATGAGCGCGCCGGTATAGGCTTCGAGCGCCTGCACCAACCAATCCACCGAAGAAATATCGAGGTTATTCGTCGGCTCATCCAATATGAGTAGCTGCGGCACCGGATCCGCCAAAAGAACCTGCGCCACCGCTGCACGGAAACGCTCACCACCGGAGAGCTCACCGGTCTTATGGTGCACGCTCTCACTACGGAAAAGTAGCCGCGCCAGCTGATCACGAAGATGCTGTTCGCTCACGCCGAGGTTAGCCCGCTGCACGCTCTGCAGAAGAGTCAGCTCCGGGTCGAGGGTGATGCGCTGCGGAATATACGCCCCCTCGATGCAATAGTCGACGCGGTAGGCGGGCTGCACGGGGGAGAGGTAGTCCGCCTCGCCTGCGTGGGCAATTGCCTCAAGGAGGGTGGTCTTGCCGCTACCGTTCGCACCGGTGATACGCAGGTGCTCGGGCCCGCTGAGAATCAAGTGTTCGGGGCGCTCCGCCGGGGTTCCCTGCTGGCTCTCGTTATTCGCCTCGGTGGGTGAAAAATGCAGAGAATCAACCTTGGCAGGTTGCTGAACGGTAAATGTTTCACGTGAAACCTGGGCAGAATCAATCCTGCTCAGCTCCAGCACCTTACGCCCCGCGGGTAGGGGCTGCTGGCTCAGCTCGGCATAGATTTTCTCCTGGATGCGCACCTGCTCCTGAGCCTTCTGATACGCCTCTTGAGCCTGCTCCTGCTTGCCGACACGTAGACCGCGAAGCTTCGCAGCCGCTTGCCGGGAAGCATCCTTCGCCAGATCAAGAATCGTATCCGGCTGATCATCCTTCCATACCTGAGCCATATTCTTCGAGATAATCTCCTGCGCCTGCACCCACTCACGATGAGCCG
>ERZ773044.794-NODE-794-length-12381-cov-111.647_pt1 | contig 12381 bp, 9 predicted proteins | sample MGYA00511897_ERZ773044 | MGnify/ENA primary metagenome ERZ773044 (study PRJEB29015, sample SAMEA2738116) | human oral metagenome | biome: human oral; feature: human-associated habitat; material: saliva | place: China | collected 2170 ...
GATGGCCTCGGGAGTGACGGTGACCCAACCGGGTCCCATGACTCGCCCGGCCCCCATCTGGGCCTGCTCGGCGCCCGGCTCTCTCAGGAGGGTTTCGTGCTGGTCTGCGGCGACACGCACCAGCAGGTCACCGCTCCTTCCGGCGCTGACGATCATCTTGTCGTTGACCATGATCGCTCGGCTTCCGAACATGGAGACCTCGCGCACATCCGGTTCGTCATCGACCAGCGCGCGGACGCGCTCAACGAGGTGGTGCTGCTCGGGTGTCATGGATGCCATCGCTTCGTCTCCCGTTGGCGGTCAGTCGGTCAGGGGTCGCCAGCGGTCTGGGCCGGCGTCCCCACCAGCACCGGCAACCTTGAGGCGGGGCATGAAGTGGGCCCAGCCGTGCGCGTGCCCGGGGACCGCGGGCTCCGGCAGGTCGAGGTGGTGCAGGTCCACGCGCGTGCCGCCAGTGATCGGCGTCAGGATGAACTCGACCCTGGAGGTTCCGGCGGGCAGCTCGTCGCTGCCTGCGAATCCCCACGAGACCACCACGCGCTGGAAGGGCTCGACCACGAGGTACTCACCCCGCACAGGGGAGCCGGCGATATCGACCGCGAACCGGCCGCCCGGCGTCGGATCGAGGTCGGCGTACTGCCCCATCCATGCCGTCATGCCCTCGTTCGTGGTGAGGTACTTGAAGACCGCCTGCGGGGGTGCCTCGATCTCGATGGAGTCCTGAAACTCAGCCATGCTGCTTCTCCTCTCGCTGCTCGACGGCGGACTTGAGGGCCGTCAGCCTCTCGGGCCAGAAGTCGTCGAGGTAGGAGCGCACGGCCGCAAGCCCGTCCGTGTTGAGTGCGTACAGGCGGCGCGTGTGATCGGTGGTGACGGTCGCCAGTCCCGATTTCTGAAGAGTCCGGAGATGGTGCGAGGCAGTCTGCTGTGACAGTCCAACTGCCTGTGCGACGGCGCCGACGGGCTGCGGCCCTGAACGGATGACGCGCAGGATCGCCCGACGGTTGCCGTCAGCCAGCGCCCGTAGCGTCATATCGACGTCGATCGCCTCTGGTGCTCCCACGCGCTCCTCCTCGGTTGACGTCCCCACCCTAACACAAATGAATATTTGTACTTATGAGTGCTTGTGTGTCGGTGTGGGTCGCCGCGGCCGCTGATCGGTTCTTCTGGGGCGCCTTAGACGACGGCGGTCGGCCGCCCCCTCGGAGTGACCGACCGCCAAGTGTCTCGTTGTCGGCTCGTCAGCCCACCAGGTCGGCCACGATCTGCAGGAGGTCCTGCAGGTGCCGGTTGGACAGGAACTCCCGGCGCACGGACTCGTGGGCGACCAGCCCCATCTCCTGGGCCCGCTCGGGGAAGAGCAGCAGGTCGCGCACGGCTTCCGCCCAGGCGAGACCATCGGCCGGGTCGACCAGGACGCCGTCGACGCCGTCGTCGATCTGATCGCGGATGCCGCCCACCGCGGAGGCGACCACCGGGGCCTTCTTCCACATCGCCTCGGCCACGGTCAGTCCGAAGGCCTCGATGAGGGAGCGCTGGGTGACCACCGAGCTGACTCGCTGGACGGCGTTGACGACGGTGGCGTTGACCTCCCGGTCCTCCATGCCCACCGCGGCCACGTGGATCCGCGAGGCGACCGATTCCGGCAGCACCGAGCAGCGCTCCACGATCTGGGTGAGGGTGGCCTGCGACTCGGGCCCGTCGGGGGTCGGGCCGACCAGCAGCAGGTGGGCGTCCTCGGGCAGCACGGTGATGTTCTCGGCGAAGGCCTCCACCAGCTCCAGGCCGCCCTTGAGGCGGTCCCAGCGGTTGACCTGAGTGACGACCCGGGCACCCAGCGGCACCGGTCCACCGGCCAGGACCGGGTCATCGGCCAGGTCGCGGAAGGCGTCGGCGCGCCCATCGTGGCGCATGAAGGGCACGGCCTCGAAGGGCGGCTCGCCGGCGAAAATCCCGGACAGGCGCGCCACCGACCAGGCCTCGTCCAGGTCCAGGACCCGGTTCTTGGGGGAGTCGGCGTCGATGGAGGGAGCCAGGACCGCGCAGCGCTCGGCCTCGATGTAGGGCGGGCGGTACTCGGGGCGGGAGACGATGACGAGGTCCACGTCTTCCAGGTAGCGGTCCAGGAAGGCCCAGGCGTAGTCGGCGGCCTCGCCCGCGCCCTCGGCCCCGGCGTGGCAGCGCCAGATGACCGTGGCGCCCGCCGCCTTGAGGGCCTTGGTCAGGCCCGCGGTGGGCGGGTCATGCAGGATGACGACGTCGTCGGGGCGGACCTCCTCGACGATGTTCTCCGCGTTGGAGGCCAGGACGTGCTCGTAGATGTCGCGCTGCTTGTCCCCGAGCTTGCCGCCGTCACCGTGGTCCCCGTGGATGCCGGCGTGCAGGCGGGCCGCGATCCGGGGGAACTCCTCGGGGGCGTCCAGGGTCAGCCAGCGCACATTGAGGCCGGCGCCCAGGGAGTAGCCCACGAGGGGGGCAACCGTCTCCGCCGGTCCCGAGCCGGCGGCTGCCGACGGCGTGACCGTCCACACGGTGCGCCCCTCCAGCAGGGCCTCGGCCCCGGTCAGGCTGGTGTGCAGTCGTTTGATGGCCACCTCGTCCAGGTGGCTCTCCAGGTGCGACAGGGGCAGCGGGGCGACGTCGATGTCTCTCATGCCATGATCTTCCCCCGAAATCTTGTGAGGCGCAGCACTTTGGGCTTGGGCGTGGCGTCTTGTTGCTGTTTCGGCATTCTTCTGGCTGGATTCCGCAGAGCGCCGATCGGGCTCGCGTGGAGTGTGCGGAGTGCGCGGGGCGCGGTCCCGCGAGGGTCGTGGTGTGAGGTGCCGTGGGGCGTGGGTAGGCTTGGTCCGGCCGCACTCCCTCGTCAACCAGGAGCCCCCATGGCGTCCGAGCCCGTGATCCCAGCCGCCCACCCCGACACCGTCGCCGACGCCGCCGCGACGCCCGAACGCGAGATGCCCTGGAAGGAGCTGGGTCTCAAGGCCGACGAGTACGAGTCCATCCGCGAGCTGCTGGGGCGCCGGCCCACCAACGCCGAGCTGGCCATGTACTCGGTCATGTGGTCCGAGCACTGCTCCTACAAGTCCTCCAAGATCCACCTGCGCCAGTTCGGCGCCAAGACCACCCCCGAGATGCGCGAGCACCTCCTGGTCGGGATGGGGGAGAACGCCGGTGTCGTCGACATCGGTGACGGCTGGGCTGTGACCTACAAGGTCGAGTCCCACAACCACCCCAGCTACGTCGAGCCCTACCAGGGCGCCGCCACCGGTGTGGGCGGCATCGTGCGCGACATCATCTCGATGGGCGCGCGGCCCGTGGCCGTCATGGACCAGCTGCGCTTCGGCGCCGTCGACCACCCCGACACCGCGCGCGTCGTCCACGGCGTCGTGGCCGGCGTGGGCACCTACGGCAACTCCCTGGGGCTGCCCAACATCGGCGGCGAGACCGAGTTCGACTCCTCCTACCAGGAGAACCCGCTGGTCAACGCCCTGTGCGTGGGCGTGCTGCGCCACGAGGACATCCACCTGGCCAACGCCACCGGCGCCGGCAACAAGGTGGTGCTCTTCGGGGCCCGCACCGGCGGGGACGGCATCGGCGGGGCCTCCATCCTGGCCTCGGAGTCCTTCGAGGACGGCATGCCCGCCAAGCGCCCCAGCGTCCAGGTGGGCGACCCCTTCATGGAGAAGGTCCTCATCGAGTGCTGCCTGGACCTGTTCGGCGCCGGGCTCGTGCTCGGCATCCAGGACCTGGGCGCCGCCGGCATCTCCTGCGCCACCTCCGAGCTCGCCTCCAACGGCGACGGCGGCATGCACGTCGACCTGGAGAAGGTGCTCCTGCGCGACCCCACCCTGACCGCCGGGGAGATCCTCATGAGCGAGTCCCAGGAGCGCATGATGGCCGTCGTCGCGCCCGACAAGCTCGAGGAGTTCATGGCCGTCATCGACAAGTGGGACGTCGAGGCCGCCGTCATCGGGGAGGTCAACGGCTCGGGCCGCCTGACCATCGACCACTTCGGGGAGCGGATCGTCGACGTCGACCCGCGCACCGTGGCCCACGAGGGCCCCACCTACGAGCGCCCCTACGCCCGCCCCGCCTGGCAGGACACGCTCAACGCCGACACCACCGAGCGCCTAGCCCGCCCCGAGTCCGCCACCGAGCTCGCCGAGCAGGTGCGCGCCGTCGTCACCAGCCCCAACCATGCCTCCACCGCCTGGGTCACCGACCAGTACGACCGCTTCGTGCGCGGCGACACCGCCCTGTGCCAGCCCGACGACGCTGGCGTCATCCGTGTCGACGAGGCCACCGGCCGCGGCGTGGCCATCTCCACCGACGCCAACGGCCGCTTCACCAAGCTCGACCCCGCCACCGGCGCCGCCCAGGCCCTGGCTGAGTCCTACCGCAACGTGTGCACCGTGGGCGCCCGGCCCCTGGCCGTCACCGACTGCCTCAACTTCGGCTCGCCGGAGGACCCCGACGCCATGTGGCAGCTCGTCGAGGCCATCACCGGCCTGGCCGACGCCTGCGCCGTCATGGGGGTGCCGGTCACCGGCGGCAACGTCTCCCTCTACAACTCCCACGGCAAGGTCAAGGGACAGATCGACTCCTCGATCAACCCCACGCCCGTCGTCGGCGTCCTGGGCGTCATGGACGATGTGCGCCGTGCCAACCCCTCGGGCTGGCACGAGGAGGGCCTGGCCATCATGGCCCTGGGCACCACCGCCGACGAGCTCGACGGCTCGGCCTGGTCCCGCGTGGTCCACGACCACCTCGGCGGGCTGCCCCCGCGCGTCGACCTCGAGGCGGAGATGGCGCTCGGGCGGGTGCTGCTGGCCCTGAGCGAGGCGGAGGGCCCCGGCGGCGAGCCGCTGGTGCGTGCCGCCCACGACTGCTCGACCGGCGGCCTCATCCAGACCCTCGTGGACTCCTGCCTGCGCTGCGGCGTCGGCGCCAGCGTGGACCTGACCGCCATCCAGGAGGAGGGCGTGGACGACTTCACCGCCCTGTTCTCCGAGTCCGGGGCCCGCGCGATCGTTGCCGTGCGCGAGGAGCTCGTGCCCGCCGTCACCGCGGCCGCCGAGGCCGAGGACGTCGCCGTGGCGCGCCTGGGGACCACCGGCGGCGACCTGCTCGTCGTGGCCGGCAGTGACCTGCTCTCCGACGGCGGCGCCGGGCGTCCCCTCGTCCTGGACCTGGCCGAGCTCGGGGCCGACGTCGAGGGCGTCCTGCCGGCGCTGTTCTGAGTCGCGTTCGCCGACGGGGACTTCCCCTCGCGGCCGGGGACATTCTTGTGCGGCGGGGGACCTTCGACGCCGTCGGGGACGGGAATCCTGTCCCCGAACGCGCAGGATGCCCCCGGCCGGAAGGACACGCACCCGGCCGCGTGGAATGTCCCCGTCGGTCCGCCCTGCTGCGCCGGCGACGTGCCTCCTTACTGCGCCACCTCAGGTGTTGACGTGTGGTGGTGGAGTGCCGCTGCGGAAACAAGCAGCACCACGGCCGGCAGGACGTTCACGAGGTAGATCCAGGCGCTCGGGCTGGACGCCTCTGCCGCGACGAGGCAACCGATGGTCAGTGAGACGGACAGGGAGATGCCGGCCAGTGCCACGCTGAGGACTGCCCCGCCCATCTTGTTGTCGGCCGCGACGACGTAGAACGCGGTGATGAAGCCGATGACGGCCAGAATCAGGATGACGCTGTTCATCGTCCGCACGAGACTCACGAGATTAAGGCCAACGTCGGGTGACGAGCTGTCCGTGAAACTCGGCGGCACGAGCGTGGAGGCGTCGAGGACGTGGTTGGACACGATGACGCTCACCACCTGGGCGCCCCAAGCGATGATGGTGGTGATGGACTCGATGTCGGCTGATCGTGTGGGGCGTGAGGAGGGGGCTGCGGAAGATGTCATGGCTGGAGCCTGTCAATGCGCCCGCCGTGTATCAACCAGTGGGTAGCCTGGAGGCATGATCGATCATGCCTCTGTGAGTGTCAGTGATCCGGCGGCCTCCAAGGCCTTCTACGAGGCCGCGCTCGCGCCGCTGGGCTACCGCGTCGTCATGGAGTTTGGGCCCGTCACCGGACTGGGCGGGCCGACGCCCGGTGCGCCGGAGGACGCCCCGGTCCACGCGGACCTGTGGCTGGCCCCGGCGGAGAACCCGACTCCGTGCCACATCGCCGTTACGGCGTCGTCGACGGCGCAGGTGGACGCCTTCCACGAGGCGGCCCTCGCGGCGGGCGGCACCGACAACGGAGGTCCCGGCGAGCGCCCGCACTACCACCCCGGCTACTACGGGGCCTTCGTGCTCGACCCCGACGGCAACAACCTCGAGGCCGTCTTCCACGGCGCCGGCGACTGAGCTCCGCCTGCGCGCCTCACCTCCGCTGCGTGAGCCCGCCGTCGGGGACCTTTCCTCGCGGCCGGGGACACTTCTGTACGGCGGGGGACGTTCGACGCCGTCGGGGACGGGAATCCTGTCCCCGGACGCGCAGGATGCCCCCGCCCGGAGTGACGTGCACCCGGCCGCGTGGAATGTCCCCGTCAATGTTGATGGCGGGGCAGAAGGCGGTGGGGAAACAACGACGCGGTGGTGAGACGGCGGTGTCGGCTCACGCAGTACCTGAATCGACATCGAGGCCGCCTCGGAGACAATGCCCGACAAATCCCCGGGAGTCTCAGGAAGATATCGAAGCGGTGGGCGAGGTGGTCGCGACCGATGGTGCAATGCCCTCCCGCGCCCGCCCGAACGGGGCGCGGTGGTGCGGAACGCCGCGTCTCAGCGTGTCGCGCACCCGGCGTGGCGCCCTCTCAGCCCCGGATTTGCCAGATATCACTCAGGTAACTGCTCGCAATCGGCTCAAGATGCCGCAGATACCTCGCAGAGATCTCTAGACTTCAACCATGACTGTGCCTTCAGAGACCTCGACGACGATCGACCCTCGTGAGGTGTCACTGTATGCCGGCCACTTCGACGCGCTGTGGGGTGTGGCCTGGAGCCCGGATGGCACGCGGCTCCTGTCCGGATCGCACGACGGCACGGCCCGCGTCTGGGACGCGAACCGCGGCACCGAGCTGTTCGCGCTGGCCGGCCCCAGCCTGTCCATCAGCGCGGTGGCCTGGAGCCCCGATGGCACGCGACTCCTCACTGCGGCGGAGGACCACAGCGTGCGTGTCTGGGACGCGACCACCGGCGCGGACCTGCTGACCCTGGGAGTCGGCGGCTCCGGCGTGGGCGGGGCGGTGGCCTGGAGCCCCGACTCCACCCGCATCCTCACCAGCTTCGACGACGCCTCGGCCCGCATCTGGGACGCCTCCAGCGGTCAGGTGGTGCGCACCCTGTCGGGGCACACCGAGCACCTCACTGCGGTGTCGTGGAGCCCGGACGGGACCCGCGTGGCCACCGCCTCCGACGACGGCACCGCCCGGGTCTGGGACGTCACCACCGGCACCGAGCTGCTGCGCGTGGGCCCCATGGCCTTCGTGGGGCGCGGTGCCACCATGGGCCCCGACGGCAGGCCGACCCACGTCGGCCCGATCGAGCCGATGACCGGCCTGTCATGGAGCCCGGACTCGCGCCGCATCATCACCGCCTTCGACTCGGCCGAGCCCCGGGTCTGGGACGCCGCCACCGGCGAGGAGGTCCTCAGCCTCCACGGCCGCGAGCGCCGTTGGGTCAGCGTCGTCTCCTGGAGCCCCGACGGCAGCCGCATCATCACTGACGACATCTCCGGTACCACCGCCCACATCTGGGACGCCGCCACCGGCGAGGAGCTGCTCAGCCTGCGCGGCCACAACCAGTGGGCCTGCGCCCTGGCCTGGAGCCCGGACTCGAGTCGCGTGGCCACCGGCTCGCACGATGACACCGTGCGCGTCTGGGACGCCGCCACCGGCCAGACCCAGCTCGTCCTGGGGGCCGGTAACTCCGTGGAGACCGTCTCCTGGAGCCCCGACGGCACCAGGCTCAGCATCGGCGCCAAGATCGGCGGCAACCGCGTCTGGGACGCCGCCACTGGCCAGCCACGCCTCACGGTCGACAACGGCGCCCGTGAGCTGAGCGAGGTCGTCTGGAGCCCGGACGGCACCCGCCTGGCCACCTCCTCCTACCTCTCGCCCCGCGTCCTCATCCTGGATGCCTCCACCGGCGACGTCGTCCAGGCCCTGACCGCCGGGGAGGACGACGTCAACGACATCGCCTGGAGCCCGGACAGCGAGCGCATCCTCACCGGACTGGGAGACGACCGCGCCGCGATCTGGGACGCCGCCCGCGGCGAGCGCCTCCTGACCCTCGAGGGCCACAGCGACATGATTACCTCGGTCGCCTGGAGCCCCAACGGCCAGCGCGCCCTGACCGGCTCCCAGGACGGAACGGCCCGCATCTGGGACGCCGCCACCGGCGAGGTCATCCACACCTACACCGGCAACTGGGTGCGCGACGTCGTGTGGACTCAAGGAGGCCCGCGCGTCGTCACCGGCAGCGCCGACGGCGCCGCCCACGTCTGGGACGTCATCACCTCCGGCGAGCTCGTGACGCTGCGCGACGACGCCGCCATGGTCCGCTCCTATGCCTGGAGCCCCGACGGCACCAAGGTGCTGGCCGGCTTCGACGACGGCGTCGTGCGCGTGTGGGACGAGGTCTCCGGCAAGGTCGTCCTGTCCCTGGCCGGCCACCGTTTCGGCGTCACCGACGCGCAGTGGAGCCCCGACGGCACCCGGATCCTCACCGGCTCCGAGGACGGCACCGTGCGCCTGTGGGACGCCACCACCGGCGAGATGACCGGGCTGTTCCTGTGCTTCCTGCCCGACGGCGGGGTCGCCATCCTCGACGCCCCCTCCCTGAGCCTGCGTTCGGGCCCCGGGGAGGTCTGGGACTACCTCGGCCGCCCCGAGATCCTCGCCGGCCAGCTCACCCGCGTGGGTGTGGAACGGCGCCAGTACCTCAACTCCGACCCGCTGCCCGAGGTCGTCGCGGAGCCGTCCCCGGCCGAGGCCGCTGACGAGGACCCGACGGCGCCCGAGCCGGTTGAGGAGCCCCAGGTTCCCGAGGAGTCTCCGGCTCCCGAGGCCACCGAGCCCTCCGAGGTGCCGGAGGTGCCGGAAGGCGACTCGCTCGGCGAGCCCGCCGACGCCCCCTCCGTCTTCGCTGCACCCACGCAGCAGGAGACCGAGCCGGCCCCGGCCCAGTCCGGTGCCGACGTCGAGCAACCCACCGCTTCCCAGTCCCCTGAGGACGCCCCCGCCCAGGCCCCGGAGCCGCCGTCCCCCGCTGGTGATCCCCTCATCGAGGAGGCCCCCGCCGAGGCGCAGGCCCCGCAGGTCGAGGAGCCCGGCTCCACTGAGGCCGAGGGCTCCGAGATCTCCGCACCGGTCCCCGCCCCGGAGGCGGCGGATCCGGCCGCAGCTCACCAGGCCCGGCACGCGGCGGTGACCGCCCACACGCCGGCCGAGGCCGCTGAGACCCCTGAGGCACCTGAGGCCCTCGGGCAGCCGGTCGCGCCGGCTGAGACCGAACCGGTCGCTGCGCCGACGGGGGAGACCCTCCTCGTCCAGCCCTTCCCCGTGGATCAGGGCCTCGTGGACGGTGAGGTGAGCGCCCCGGCTGTGACGCCGCCTGCGATGGTTGAGATGCCGCAGACCCTGACCGCTCCTGCGGAGGAGCAGCAGTCCGAGGCACAGCCTCTGCTGAGCACCCCGGAGGCCATTCAGGAGGCCGACGCCGAGACCGGTGCCGACGCGCTCGCCGTCCCGGCTCCCGCCACGGAGCCCGCCGACAACGCGCGCCGGGCCCGGCACGCCGCCGCCACTGCTCAGACCCCGGCCGACGCCGCCCCGGAGCGCGTCGTCGAGGACGGCGCAGCGGCCGTGCCCGCTGAGTCAGAGCTGGCTCTGCCGACCGAGGTGGCCCAGTCCTCCGGGACGGCCGAGTCCGCCTATGAGCCGGTGGCGATCCCCGCCGTCGAGCATGCCAGTGGCGAGACCGTGGCCGCGCCCACCGGTGAGACCTCGAGCTCTCCCTGACTCCGGCCGACGCCGCCGGCCGCGAGGGCGATGAGGTCACCCTCGACCTCTCCGAGGAGGCCGGTGGGCCGGCGCCAAAGCAGGCCCCCGAGGTTGCTGCCCCTGTCGAGGCGACGGTGCCGCCCGTCGCGGACACCGCTGAGACGGCGCGCGCTGCCGGCCCGGTGGACGTCGCCGATGCGGCTGAGGCAACCGATGCGGCCAACGCGACGGCCCCAGAGGTGCCGGTGCCCTCCGGCGCTGAGGCCACCTCCGCGCCGACAGCCTCAACGCCTGAGGGCGAGCCCGAGGACCACGCGGTGCCGGAGGTCCAGGCTGAGCAGGTTCCCGCCGAGCGCCCGCAGGGCCAGGAGAACCCGGACAGGCCGCTCGAGCCTGCGGACACTGAGGCCGCTCAGACTGCCCAGGCCGAGGCTGCCGCCGAGGACCGGCCGAGCGCCGAGGAGGAGCCGACCGAGCCGACTGACCCCTCCGAGCCCGCTGAGCCTGCAGAGCCCACTGAGGCGGCCGAGCCGAGTGAGCCGGCCCCGGCGCCCTGGGGGAGTGCGGACCTGCGCCAGCGGATCTACACCGAGGTCCAGGAGTTCGTCGCCGCCATCGCGCGCCGTGACGTCAACGAGCTGGCGAGCCGCTACGGCATGGCCGGCAACGACCTGGCCGGCCTCGATGAGCAGCTGGCTGACCTGTCGAGCCCCGCGTCGGACCTGACCCTCTACCCCCTGGAGCTGGCCGACGACTACGTCGACGGCCACCACCGCCTCGACCTCAGCGAGCTGGAGGGCGGCGGCGTCGTCATCAGCAGCGAGCTGTGGGCCCACGATCGGGCCTGCGGCGCGCGCCTCATCGCCCACTGGAACCCCATGGGGATCTACCCCTTCGACTTCCGCAACGTGAGCATGTGAGTCATCTCCCGAGCGCCTCTCCGGCGCCCGGCAGCTCGAGTGCGCCCCCGACCGGCAGGTACGGGGGCGCACTCGGTTCTCGGGCGGTGAGAGGGAGACGGGGATCGCTCAGGAGCAGCGCCGGGGGATAGGTGCCGGGGCTGTGAACCGCATAGACTTCCCGCCGTCAGTGTTATCCACCGAGAGGGGACGTCTGTGTCGACGGCGCAGTACCCGGCACGGGCCCGTGTCGCCGCCTGGGCAGTGCACATCTTGACCATGTCGGGACTGGTGTGGGCCAGCCTGGCCATGCTCGCCACCATCCACCCCCGCCGGGAGTTCACATGGATGTGGGTCTGGCTGCTCGTCGCCCTCGTCGTCGACGGCGTTGACGGCACCCTGGCCCGGCGCGCCCGGGTCTCCGAGATCATCCCCTGGTTCGACGGCGGCATTGTCGACATCGTCGTCGACTACCTCACCTGGACCTTCATCCCGGCGGTCTTCATGTACGTGGCCCTGCCAATGGGCCCCAGGCCGCTGGCGGGACTGCTCATGGCCCTTGTCCTGAGCTCGTCGATGTTCTGCTACGCCAACAAGCAGTGGAAGTCCACCGACTACTACTTCGTGGGCTTCCCGGCCGCCTGGAACATCGTGGCCCTCATGTTCTACGTGCTCCAGACCCCGGGGGTCTTCAACATCATCGTCACCCTCATCTTCGTGGTGCTGACCCTGGTGCCCACGCACTACGCGCACCCGGCCCGCGTCAAGCGCTTCCGCGCCCTCAACATCGGTGCGGTGGCCGTATGGTTCCTGGCCACCTGCTGGCTGGTGGCGATCTACCCCCACCGGCCGCTCAGCGCGGTCGCCGTCCTCATCGTCTCGGGCGGGTGGTTCCTGCTCGCCGGAGTGCTGCGCTCGATCCGCGGGGTGGAATCCACTGCGGCAGCGGCGTAGGCCAGACTAGCCGTCGCCCGGGGCGCGCAGCCCCCGGGCGACCACCACATCACGCAGCCAACGGCCGCCCTCCAGCAGGAAGGTGGCCAGCACCAGGCCGATGACCACCATGATGACCCAGCCGGGGTACTGGTTGCCGTGCCCGTCGTCGCCCGCCAGGAAGAAGTACACGTAGGGCGCCACGAAGGTGATGAGGGTGACGAGGAACCCGGCGAAGCGGATGCGGCGTCGCTTGCCCGCCACCATGGCGATGATCCCCCAGGTGTAGGGCACTGCGGTGATGATGTCGATGGCCCACAGCACCCAGGGGTTGCCGCGGAAGCCGGGGGCGTAGACGGCCGGGAGCGCCCGCAGCGAGGAGTAGATGAACACCGTCGCGTAGGCCAGGAAGCGGGGGTTGTGCAGCAGGCGGACGATGCCGGCACGCGGCACCAGGTCCACCTTCGCCTCCTGCAGGGCGGCCAGGGTGTGCCGGGACACGCGCAGCGGGTCCGTCCCCTCCAGCACAGTGCGCAGGTAGCGGATCTGCTCAGG
>ERZ773044.803-NODE-803-length-12263-cov-36.9354_pt1 | contig 12263 bp, 16 predicted proteins | sample MGYA00511897_ERZ773044 | MGnify/ENA primary metagenome ERZ773044 (study PRJEB29015, sample SAMEA2738116) | human oral metagenome | biome: human oral; feature: human-associated habitat; material: saliva | place: China | collected 2170 ...
TCTTGAACTTCAAAAAGAATACGTTAACTTCGATTAATGTCATTAACCTTGTAACCTAGTTGCAAGGTTTTTTGATACATTCGGGAATAGTATAGTCTTGTAAAGTCCACTTTTCAATGGTTCAGAGGCATGGTATAATAGGGGAAAGTAATTAGAATAAGAGAGAAATTATGTCTAAAGAAATTGATATTGAGTACTACCACCAGCTGGCCTTACAAAAGCAGAAGGAGCACCGTAAAGTTTTAGCCAATTTAAAGAAAAAACCTCCTAAAAACCTAGACAAGATAGCCCAGCAGATTCACCAAGAAGTCTTTGCGGAGATTGATTGTACGGCCTGTGCTAACTGTTGTAAGACATTGGGACCGGACTTTAAAGAAGCGGATATTACACGAATCGCCAAGTATTTTAAGATGAAATTACCTGCTTTTGAAGCGGAGTTTCTGCAGGTAGATGAAGATGGTGATAAGGTTTTTAAATCCATGCCTTGTCCCTTTCTAGGAGGAGATAACCTCTGTTCTATCTATGACGTTCGACCAAAGGCCTGTCGTGAATTTCCCCATACAGACCGTAAAAAAATCCATCAAATCAACCATTTGACGATTAAGAATACATTGACCTGCCCTGCAGCTTATCTCTTTGTTGAGAAATTAAAGGATAAGTTATAGAGATTTGTAATTTTAAATTTTTAACAAAGATTACAGGATAAAAATTCTCATAATAACTAGCAATATGAAGGGAGAACTTCTATGCCTAGACCAAAAACAAAGGAGGAACTAATATTAGCCTCTAAGGAGAATTATGAAAATCTTAAGCTCTTCATCTCTAAACTAAGTGAAGAAGAGTTTCAGACTCCTTTTGATTTTTCAAGAGACCAAAAGAAAAAGGAAGCGCACTGGAAAAGAGATAAAAATCTACGGAATGTTTTGATCCATCTTTATGAATGGTATCAGTTACTTTTAATCTGGGTACATTCTAATCAAGAAGGTCACGAGAGACCTTTTCTCCCTGAGTCTTATAATTGGAAAACTTATAGAGAACTGAATGTAGCTTTTTGGAAGAAGCACCAGAAAACGTCCTTGGAAGAAGTGACCAGGCTACTAGAACAATCGCATAAAGAGGTTTTAGAGTTGTTGGAAAACTTTAGCGATGACGAACTCTTTACCAAAAGTGTCTATAAGTGGACGGGAGGAACAAGTCTAGGTTCCTACTTTGTCAGTAGCACTTCCAGCCACTATGATTGGGCTCTGAAAAAACTCAAAGCACATCAGAAGAATTGTAGGGATAGATGGACTTCTTGAAATAGAAAGAATGAATTCTTTTAAACATGAGATAAGATTAAAAGGGCTATCAAGTGATGTAGCCCTTTTGAGTTATACAAGAGAATTACCATGCAAAAGCTGTCGTTGGAGCATTGAGCGCTTCTAACCATTGCTTATTCTTTACAGGGCAAAGAGTTACGGATATACCTGCCATATCTAGACTGGTCATAAATGTTCCTGATTTTATAAAAGTAATAGTGATTCCTTCAATTTCTAAGAGTTGAAGGAGATCATTGATAAATATGCCCATTTCTAAGTTGCTGGTCGTGCCTAGATTATTTACAAGCAATATAAATTGATCACCCTTTTTCCAATGATAGTGCAATCTTAATTTACTTATAATTTCATTTGCCAGGATTTCTGATGATTGGAATGGGACAATACGATAACCTTCTTCACCGTGTATGCCAATACCATAGGAAATATTTCCTTCTTCTAAGTTAAATAGTGGAAGGGTGGCTTGAGGTAGACTAGCAGATTTCGTTGCAAAGCCAATTGTTGCGATTTCAGGAGCAAGCTGATGACCTAAATCAGTTAGTTGCTCGATGTCGGCACCGTTCTGAGCTGCATATCCTAGGATTTTATGAAGCAAAATTGTCCCTGCGAGCCCTCTTCCTCTAATTTGAAATCTATTGTGAGGTTCAATGGAAATATCGTCGTGTGCTAGACTGTAGCCGACCTTAATTCCTTCTTTTCTAGCAGTATTAATGGCCGAGCTAAATTCTTTGATGTCTGCTTCGAAATTTTTTACAATGATGAAGACACCGTGACCATTGTTTAAAAAACGAATGGACTCTAAGATTTCATTTCTTGTAGGTGGAGTAAATAATTGGCCATAGATAGCAGCAGTAAGCATGCCTTCTCCCACATATCCAATATGAGCAGGTTCGTGTCCTGAACCTCCACCCGCCAATATTGGAAGCTGATGAGGATTGCGATTTTTTAGATAGACTAATGGTAAAGTAGGGTGTTTTTCTAATTCAGGATGACTGCTGACAGTTGCTGAAATGTAACTTGCAATAATTTTCTGTTTATGATTTGAAATAAATGTCATTGTGGTCTCTTTCCAATAATCGTCATGATGAGATAGTCTGGTTGTGGAACTGGACTTTTTTTATTGACGTAAGCCTTCACGATTTCTGCTAGAGCATGTGAATGATAGTCTAACAAAAAACAAGTATAAGCAGATGAATCGATATCAATCTGACCGTATTCTCTTAAAATTTTTGATACAAGCAAGCGACAGTAGCTGATAAAGTGGTCATAGAAGTTATTTTGCCCTTGAATATCAAAAAGTTGAATATAAAAGTCACGCTCTTGTTCGAAATAAAAAAATAATTCTTGTAATAGTTTTTGACCTGAAATGAAGTCCAAGTTATTGGTAATATACTCGGTTAAGTCAGTTTCAAATATCCAGTCTAGCAGTTCATATTTGTCAAGAAAATGATTGTAAAAGGTCTGTCTACGAATGCCAGCTGATTCCATGATATCCACAATAGAGATTTTATCAAATTCTCTAGTAGCTAATAAGTCTCTAAATGCCTTGGCAATTCGTTTTTTTGTAATGAGTGATGATGCCATAGGAAGCCTTTCTTTTACTTACTTCATTTTACCAAAAAATTTTTTTAAACGGGTTTAAAAGGGGACAAATAATAGAATCTGTCCCTTATCAGCCAGCAGTAAAAAATATATAATGAAAGCGAAAACAAAGATACATGCCGAAAGGAGTTTCTCATGAAAAAAATTATAAATGAACCGACACAAGTTGTTGATGAAATGTTGCAGGGGTTGTCATTCATGCATGATGACTTGGTAGAACGCTTAGATGGTTTTGATGTCATCGTTAGAAAGGCAGAAAAGACAGGAAAAGTTGGACTCATTTCAGGCGGAGGTTCAGGACATGAACCAAGTCATGCTGGATTTGTAGGAGATGGAATGTTGTCTGCTGCTATTTGTGGAGCAGTCTTCACTTCACCTACTCCGGATCAAATTTTAGAAGCCATAAAAGCGGCTGATGAAGGTGCTGGGGTATTCATGGTCATCAAGAACTATTCTGGAGACATTATGAACTTTGAAATTGCACAAGAACTTGCTGAGATGGAAGGTATTGATGTAGCAAGTGTTGTGGTTGATGATGATATCGCTGTTGAAAATAGTCTCTATACCCAAGGGCGTCGAGGTGTTGCAGGTACTATATTAGTCCATAAAATTTTGGGGGCTGCAGCTCGTTCTGGTAAATCATTAGCTGAAATGAAGGACTTGGCCGATAAACTTGTCTTAGAAATTAAAACAATTGGGCTGGCCTTGTCTGGAGCAACCGTTCCTGAAGTTGGGAAACCAGGTTTTGTTCTAGAAGATGATGAATTTGAATATGGTGTTGGTATTCACGGTGAGCCAGGATATAAAAAAGAGAAAATGCAACCTTCAGCACAATTGGCTTCAGAATTGGTTGAAAAATTATCTGAAGGTTTCCAACTTAAAGCTGGTGAACGATATGGGCTTCTCATCAATGGTTTAGGAAGCACTCCTCTTATGGAACAATACGTATTTGCAAATGATGTGGCTAAATTACTCCATGAAAAAGGTGTTGAGTTGGCGTTTAAGAAAATTGGAAACTATATGACCTCAATCGATATGGCTGGCTTGTCATTAACATTGATTCGATTGGCAGATGATGAGTGGTTGGATGCTCTAAATGCACCTGTTACTACACCAGCTTGGTAAAACTCAAGGAGGAAATGTCGTATGAATGCTGAACAAGCTCTTGAATGGATGAAGCTTTTTAATGAGAAGATTCAAGAACAGAAAGATTATCTTAGTGAGCTAGATACTCCTATAGGAGATGGAGACCACGGTGGAAATATGGCGCGTGGAATGGCTGCAGTTATGGAAAATTTAGAAGGAGAGCAATTTGAAACCAGTAGTGATGTCTTTAAAGTTGTTTCAATGCAACTACTGAGTAAGGTAGGCGGTGCTTCTGGTCCCTTGTATGGTTCTGCATTTATGGGAATGTCCAAGGCTGATTCTCATTCTAAATTAGAAGAAATCTTACAAAGTGGTCTGGATATGATTGTCAAACGTGGGAAAGCAGAAGTTGGAGAAAAGACAATGGTTGATGTTTGGACTCCTGTTATTACTGCCTTGTCTGCTGGCCAATTGACTCAAGAGATTATTGATAAGGTAGTGAATGCTACTAAAGATTTACTTGCAACTAAAGGAAGAGCATCTTATGTAGGAGAACGTTCTCTTGGACATATTGATCCTGGATCATTCTCATCCGGATTACTCTTTACTGCTCTTTTAGAAATTGGGGTGGTTTAATGGAAAGTATAGGTCTTGTTATCGTTTCACATTCCAAAAATATTGCACAAGGTGTTGTTGAACTGATTAGTGAAGTAGCTAAAGATGTTCCGATTACTTATGTAGGAGGCACCGAAGATGGAGGAATTGGTACAAGTTTTGATCAAGTAGATAGGGTTGTTTCCGAAAATCCAGCAGATACTTTATTAGCTTTTTTTGACCTAGGTTCTGCTAAAATGAACTTAGAAATGGTGGATGATTTCAGTGATAAAAGTATCATCATCAACAGAGTTCCAATTGTAGAAGGTGCCTATACTGCAGCAGCTCTTCTTCAGGCTGGTGCAGAACTGTCAGTTATTCAAACACAGTTGTCGGAGCTTGAAATCAATAAATAAGGAATCTTCCTATCATTCCTTTTATAGGTGAGTTATTGATTATCTCAACTATCAAATTTTAAGTAAATAATTTCAAAATCAGAAAGGGATTGCTTTATGCAGTTCCTTTTTATTTTAACAGGAGTAAAGCTATAGTGTTTCTAAATTGTGAATCATTCAAAACAGATTGTGATGGGACTATTCTAGCTTTAGAATCCTTCAAAAATTAAAATTTAAGGCAATCAATGGCTTAGAATAGTGCGAAAACATTTAGTTTATAGGAATTCTAGGCCTAGAATTGCATAGATATTTATGAAAAACAGGGTGTTCGATAGTTAGGATTGTTCTATTCTGAAAGATTTGGGCTGTCAATCTTCTAGAATAGTAGTTTGCCAATGAATTATGTTGAAAGATTCCTTGTTTTATGGTAGTCTAAAGTAAAAGAAAGCCCTACCATTATATTTGTATCTTTAATCTGACTTGATTTAGGTCTAGAAGAGGGATAGATATTTGGGATTTTAAATAACAATTATATTTTAACTTGCAAAAAATGTATTTCAACTTTACCTAATGTAAAAGAAGGAAATATCATGAAACGTTTATGACTTGTTGGAAAGAGAATGTGAGCTAAAAATGGATTCTCTTTACATATTAGGAGTAGGTAGATGAGCAATCTAGAGTCAATTCGTAAAGCGCATATCATCGTGTGGAGTGCCTATCTATTTTTATCATTAAGGGCGCCGTTAATTAGCAGTACTGAGTATCTCTTGCTTATTTTTTTAGAGTTTCTCTATTCGATAGTATCGCTACCTATATATTCAGTGAAGAATAAAATAGTATCCATTTGTCTGGCTATAAACTCAATTCTGTTAATTAGTTTCCCGATTTTAATCAATAAATATTTCCCAGGAAAGGTTTCTACTTATATCGTATTAATCAGTATTTTTATCCTGGAGTTCTTAATCTTTAATATAATTGGTAAAGATTTTGATACTAGATTAGCTAGCGAGTATAAGAAAATTAGACAGTTTAAAAGTAAGATGTCTCAATCTCCTTGGATAAAATATTTAGAGATTTCTAGTTTTATATTAACTATATTTCCATTTATTCTTCATGGTACAGTTGATAATCGTGTATTGACTCTTATCTTTTTGATAAAAATTTGTATAGATACTACGATAAAGTTTCTATTAAATAGAATCTTTAAGACAAGTGAGGTAATGAAAAGGAGAATATTTTCTCTGTTTGTACTAGATTTGATTGTCTATTTATTTTTAGGCTATGTTTTAGCAATGCAAAAAGACGGATATCTGTTTTCAATTCTACTAATTTTTTCTAATTTTTCACTTCCCTTTATCAGAGAAAAAGAGTATGAATTATTTAAGAACAAGAAGTGAAATAAATAGGGTCAAATCTTACTTTTCTTTAAAATAAAATCAGGTAGAGAAAAGATATCTTATCTAGCTGACGAAGAGATAAAAACGAAGTTATCTATCGTTAGGACAATATCCTAGCTATGCCACATTAAGGAGGAGAAATCTTATGGCACTCATATCACCAAATAATGATGTTGCTCTTGACTCAAGAAAAGTGAGGCACCTTAATGAGAAATTATCTCCCCATAACTAAGTTCTTTCTTTTGGGATAGATGTTACAGTAAGCATAGCAATTGCTTATTTTATGGGAAACCCAATATGTTTAAACTAAGTGATAAAGCCAGAATAATATTTGCTATTTTAGGAGCGAGTTCCATATTAGTCAGCATGTATCTTATTCCTTTTATTAAAACTGAGAATAAATTTTGGGAAATACTTTTATTTATATTAGGTGTATTACTAATTGGAATTTCATTACTTATTCCAAAAAAATTAAATTTTGGGAATGGCGTTAGTGAGTAGGTAATCATTTCTTGATTGGATTTTTTAATACTATTGATGAATGGGATGGAAAAAGTGACAATAAATTAAGAACAGGATGATAGTATTATGATGGTTGTTTTAATTTTGATGGTTGTGGTGTTTCTGTATTATGTAATTACAGAGTATTTTCAGAATAGTTATATTGACTGTATACTATTTCTAACATTGCTGATTTCTCATTTGATATGGGATTACTATTTTTTGCCCATTGAAATTTTAGTGGCATTAAGTGGAGTAAATTTGCTGTCAAGATTTTTCAAAAAAAAGAGAAGTCAATAGATTTGATAGTAGATTATTAAGATGAAAGGCAAAATTGGGATATTTAAAATGAAACATTTTTTTGCTGGTATCGGAGAGATAAAATTAACTTTCTATATCTTATATGTTTTGCTAGGTCTAGCACCTTTATTTCACACTTACATAATAAATGCTGAAACAGGGGTAGGAAAATTAACTTTAACTATTATAGGGGTAGTCTCCGTATTTATTTTAACTATTGCTCGAATTTATAGAAGATTTTTCTATAATAAAAATAAACTTGACTAGAATAGTATGGATTAGTTAATCAATTGGAACGATTATTCTTTGTGATACTATACCACTTTTAAGTTTTTACATTGAACAGCTGGCTGAAGTGAAAGTTGTTTATCTTAGAAAGGAAAACTCTCAAATTGTCCTACAAATTTCTACTTTTCGATCTCGATCACACCTTGCTTGATTTTGATGCTGCTGAGGATGTGGCTCTGACACAACTTCTAAAAGAAGAAGGAGTTGCAGATATTCAGGCTTATAAAGACTATTACGTTCCTATGAACAAATCTCTCTGGAAGGACTTGGAGCAAAAGAAAATCAGTAAACAAGAGCTGGTTAACATGCGCTTTTCTCGTTTATTTGCTTACTTTGGACAGGAAAAAGACGGTAGTTTTCTAGCCCAACGTTACCAATTTTACCTTGCCCAACAGGGGCAAACTTTTTCAGGTGCTCATGAACTTTTAGATAGCCTCATCGAGCGTGATTATGAGCTGTATGCTGCGACAAATGGCATTACTGCCATTCAGACAGGACGTTTGGCTCAATCGGGTCTGGCACCATATTTCAATCAAGTCTTTATCTCTGAACAGCTGCAAACACAAAAACCTGATGCTATATTTTATGAAAAAATCGGTCAGCAGATTGCTGGCTTTAGCAAAGAAAAGACGCTGATGATTGGAGATTCTCTAACCGCAGACATCCAAGGTGGTAATAATGCTGGGATTGACACTATCTGGTACAATCCTCATCACCTCGAAAATCCCACACAAGCCCAGCCGACTTACGAAGTCCATTCTTACCAAGACTTGCTGGATTATTTAGATAAACTGTAAAAAGTGGTTTCCATAGCCACTTTTTGCTATAATAGAGGCAGTAAAAATGAAGGAGTCGGCTATGGAACACTCGTCTTGGCATGCTTTGATTAAGGAGCAATTACCTGAGGGTTATTTCGGAAAAATCAATCAGTTTATGGATCGTGTCTATGCTCAAGGGACTATTTATCCACCCAAGGAAAAGGTTTTTCAGGCTCTATTGACTACACCGCTTGAAGAAGTTAAGGTGGTGATTCTGGGACAGGATCCCTATCACGGGCCAGGTCAAGCGCAGGGCTTGAGTTTTTCTGTACCGGACTCTATCCCAGCTCCACCATCCTTGCAAAATATATTGAAAGAATTATCAGATGATATCGGGGTTAAGAAATCTCATGATTTGACAGCTTGGGCTGAGCAAGGAGTCTTGCTTCTTAATGCTTGTTTGACGGTTCCTGCTGGACGTGCCAATGGTCATGCTGGGCAGATATGGGAGCCTTTTACGGATGCTGTGATTCAGGTGGTTAATCATCTAGATAGACCAGTCGTTTTTGTACTCTGGGGAGCCTATGCACGTAGGAAGAAGGTCTTGGTTACCAATCCTCATCACTTTATTATCGAATCAGCCCATCCCAGTCCTTTGTCGGTTTATAGAGGATTTTGGGGTTCCAAGCCTTTTTCCAAGGCTAATGCATTCTTGAAAGAGACAGGACAAGAGCCAATTGATTGGCTTAGATAAGGAGAGAATATGCCTCAGTTAGCGACGATTTGCTACATAGATAATGGGAAAGAACTGCTCATGCTACATCGTAATAAGAAGCCAAATGATGTCCATGAAGGGAAATGGATTGGTGTGGGTGGTAAACTAGAGCGTGGAGAGACGCCTCAGGAATGCGCGACACGTGAAATCCTCGAAGAAACAGGACTGAAAGCTAAGCCAGTTCTAAAAGGTGTTATCACATTTCCTGAATTTACACCAGATTTAGACTGGTACACCTATGTTTTTAAGGTGACAGAGTTTGAGGGTGAATTGATTGACTGCAATGAGGGAACATTAGAATGGGTTCCCTATGATGAGGTTTTGAGCAAGCCAACTTGGGAAGGTGACCATACCTTTGTTGAGTGGCTTTTAGAGGACAAACCCTTCTTTTCAGCCAAGTTTGTTTATGATGGGGATAAATTATTGGATACCCAAGTTGATTTCTATGAATAAAGGAGAAAGCAGATGCTACTAATCAAAAATGGTCGTGTAATGGATCCCAAGTCTGGTTTGGATCAAGTGTGTGATGTCTTAGTTCAAGATGGGAAAATTGTCAAAATTGCGCCTGAGATTAAAGAAGAAGGAGCAGAGATAATTGATGCTACTGGTCTTGTGGTTGCTCCTGGCTTGGTCGATATTCATGTTCATTTCCGTGAACCTGGTCAAACTCACAAGGAAGATATTCATACCGGTGCCCTAGCAGCCGCTGCAGGTGGTTTTACAACGGTCGTCATGATGGCTAATACTAGTCCAACCATTTCAAACGTGGAGACTTTGCAAGAAGTTCTCCAGTCAGCTGCTAAAGAGAAGATTAATGTTAAGACGGTTGCGACCATTACCAAAAATTTTAATGGGCAAGATTTGACTGACTTTAAGGCACTTTTAGAAGCTGGTGCGGTTGGTTTCTCAGACGACGGTATCCCACTTGAAAGTAGTAAAGTTGTCAAGGAAGCCATGGAGGAAGCCAAAAAACTCAACACCTTTATCAGTCTTCATGAGGAAGATCCAGGATTGAACGGTATTCTTGGATTTAACGAAAACATCGCTAAAGAACATTTCCATATTTGCGGTGCTACTGGGGTGGCTGAGTATGCTATGATGGCGCGTGATGTCATGATTGCTTATGCAACTAAGGCCCATGTTCATATCCAGCATTTGTCTAAGGAAGAAAGTGTTAAAGTAGTGGAGTTTGCTCAAAAATTGGGTGCGCAAGTTACAGCAGAAGTAGCGCCACAGCATTTTTCTAAGACCGAAGCCCTTCTTTTGACACAAGGTAGCAATGCTAAGATGAATCCACCGCTTCGTTTGGAATCAGACCGTCGTGCCGTTATCGAAGGTCTCAAATCAGGTGTCATCACTGTGATTGCGACTGACCACGCGCCTCACCATGCAGACGAGAAAAACGTCGATGATATTACCAAGGCACCGTCTGGCATGACTGGCTTAGAAACATCTCTTTCCCTTGGATTGACTTATTTGGTGGAAGCTGGGGAGTTGAGCTTGATGGAATTACTTGAAAAAATGACATACAACCCATCCAAGCTTTACAACTTTGAAGCAGGTTACTTGACTGAGAATGGTCCAGCGGACATCACTATTTTTGATGCTAAGGCTGACCGCCTTGTGGACTCCCATTTTGCTTCCAAAGCAGCTAATTCACCATTTATCGGTGAAACTTTAAAAGGGCAGGTTAAATATACCATCTGTAAGGGACAAATCGTCTATCAAAACTAGGTGGAAGTCTGCTCTGTAAACAAAAAGAATAGAGAGCCTATATGTACCAGACCCATCATTTTAAAGACAAGTTTATCTTATTTTTAAAGATATTTTTCCCTATCCTGATTTATCAATTTGCCAATTATTCTGCCTCCTTTGTTGATACGACTATGACTGGTCAATACAATACCATGGACTTGGCTGGTGTGTCTATGGCAACCAGTATCTGGAATCCTTTCTTCACATTCCTAACAGGGATTGTATCAGCCTTGGTGCCTATCATTGGTCACCATCTTGGTCGAGGCAAAAAGGAAGAGGTTGCGTCTGATTTTTACCAGTTCATCTATCTGGCCTTGGCGCTATCTATGGTCTTGCTGGGGATGGTACTTTTCTTGGCACCACCAATCTTGAATCATATTGGATTAGAAGCTCCTGTGGCAGCAGTAGCGGTTCGCTATCTTTGGTTTTTATCTATCGGAATTATCCCCTTGTTGCTCTTTAGTGTCATTCGTTCCTTGCTGGATTCGCTGGGCTTGACCAAACTGTCCATGTACCTTATGCTTTTGTTACTTCCTCTCAATAGTGGATTTAATTATCTCTTGATTTTCGGAGCCTTTGGTGTTCCAGAACTGGGAGGTGCTGGTTCTGGTTTAGGTACTTCTTTAGCCTACTGGGTCTTGCTGGGAATTTCCGTACTAGTTTTATTTAAGCAGGAGAAGCTCAAATCCCTACATCTTGAGAAACGAATTCCGCTTAATATGGATAAAATCAAGGAAGGTGTTCGTTTAGGTTTGCCTATTGGGGGAACTGTCTTTGCGGAAGTGGCTATCTTTTCCGTGGTTGGCTTGATTATGGCTAAGTTCTCATCCTTGATTATCGCTAGTCACCAGTCAGCTATGAACTTTTCAACTCTCATGTACGCCTTTCCTATGAGTATCTCATCGGCTATGGCTATTGTTGTTTCCTATGAAGTGGGAGCCAAGCGATTTGATGATGCGAAAACCTATATTGGTCTAGGAAGATGGACAGCTCTCATTTTTGCAGGCTTCACCTTATCTTTTCTTTACATTTTTAGAGGAAATGTGGCCAGTCTTTATGGTAACGACCCAGAATTTATCGATTTGACAGCACGTTTTTTGACTTATAGTCTTTTCTTCCAGTTAGCAGATACCTTTGCAGCACCGCTTCAGGGAATTTTGCGGGGGTATAAGGATACAGTGATTCCTTTTTACCTTGGTTTGGTTGGTTATTGGGGTGTAGCAATCCCAGTGGCTATGCTATTTGATTCCCTAACAGATTTTGGAGCTTATTCATACTGGATCGGTTTGATTATTAGTCTGATCGTGAGCGGGGCGCTTTATCGTTGGCGCTTAACTGTGATTATGAAGAGATTTGAATCTGTAGAAAAATCTAAACGCTAAAAAGTTTGTGAAAAAATATTCTTTATAAGCGAATCCCTTGTTTTCATGGGGTTTTCTTTTTTATTTTGTGAATTTTTCTTTAGAAAAACTTTGACAGTATTTGCCAAAAACGGT
>ERZ773044.813-NODE-813-length-12142-cov-42.0229_pt1 | contig 12142 bp, 12 predicted proteins | sample MGYA00511897_ERZ773044 | MGnify/ENA primary metagenome ERZ773044 (study PRJEB29015, sample SAMEA2738116) | human oral metagenome | biome: human oral; feature: human-associated habitat; material: saliva | place: China | collected 2170 ...
TCGACCCCGGCCGCCGGTATAGTAATAAAGACAAGGTTTTCGAGCCTTGTTTTTTTATTTTCTCAATTGATTTTTGTTTCAAAGTTACTTAAAATTACTAATTTATATTTTTTCTTGTTTCTCGACTAGACTAACTGTCACTATATCCTTATCTATTTTCATATTATTGTTAAAGATTCTTGAATCATTTTACAGAAAACTATACAATAGATTTATGACTAATCAAGGAGGAATGATATGTCACAATATGATGAAGGATATTCAAAAGAATTAGTAGCACAAGCAAAAAAAGATATTAAAACATTAGTGAAAGAGAAATCAATACTTGTTAAAGTTGATTTTAGTAAACAAGACGATATTGATAAATTCTTTGCTGATGATGAGTTCCCTGAATATGTGGAGATAGTGTCAAATGTTTAGAAAATAAAGGGGAGATAGGTGAGTATGTTTTCAGGTACAATGGGTTTAATGGTAATTCAGATTCACCTTCTTATAAAACTAAATTAACGATTAAAAGAAAAATTTTGATGATATTGAGTTTGAAATAATCTTAAAAATTCGATAGATGTATAGAAATTGGAGGGAGCTATGGTAGAAAAATTAGATAATAATCCTCGTATGAGAGATATAACCGAGTATAATGAATTCACTCAGAATGCAATTAAGGAAAGTTTAGAAAAGTATAAAACGGAGGGAATAACTAAAAGTTTCGAAAGTATAGATAATTACTTTGAAAGAATGGTTCGTGAGAATACTAAGTAATCTTTTTTTGTAGAACTGAGTTATTTATATTTTTAAAATAAATCATTTAGTTTATCTGCTAAATCTCGTTGCTTACTAGGATATAAGTGGGAGTATGTGTCAATAGTTGTAGTTATTGATGCGTGACCTAATCTTTCTTTGACAACTAGATAATCTTCACCTTGATTTATTAAGAGAGATGCGTGCGAATGTCTAAAATCATGTATTCTTATTTTTTTCAAACTATTATCTCTGGCAAGGATTTTTTTATATTGTTTTTCAATTGAATTTTTTGTAAGACTAATTGGGCTGTTCTGAAATATTTGAAGCTCTTCGGTGTTATTTGTAAATACTTTTAATTTTTGTTTCTGTTCTGTTTTCCATTCTTCTAATGTCTTTATTAGTTTGTTATGAATAATGATTCTTCTAGTACCAGCTTTTGTCTTTGTACTACTAATATGTTCCTCACCATTATTAACGTATACTGACTTAATTACATGAATTGTACTTGTGGGAAATTCTATGTCCCTCCACGTAAGTGCAAGTGCTTCTCCTAGTCTCAGTCCAGTGAAGAATAGTACTGTAAAAAGTAGTTCAACATTATATTCATCTTTCTCAAATAGAGAAAGGAAATGCTTAAATTCTTTCACAGTCCAAAAATTCATTTTTCTTTTTTCTATTGGTAGTTTTTTAAGTAGTCTAACTGGATTATCGTTATAATACCCTTTTCTTAATCCTACATCTAATATTTTTTTCAATAAAATCATTATTTTATTGATCGTGTTCGGATTCAAATACTTATCAGAGTTTTTGGCATTTTTTTCTCTTAAATCTTCTCGAAATTGATAGATATCTTCATAAGTGAGTTTTGAAACATCATAAACTTTTGAGAAGTAATCTTTTATATGCTTGTTGTAGTTATTTTCTTGTGTATCGATATAACTCTTTTTTCTATTATTTGTTTTATCTTCTTCTTTTAATAGCTTATAAAGAATATCTATTGTTACTTTTGAACCAAAGCTTTTTTCCTTTAGTTCTACACTTCTTAAATACTGTTCAGCTTCCAGAGCTTCCCTTTTCGTTTTAAAGCCTTTTCTAACTATTCTACGTTGTTTAAGCGTGACAGCATTAATACCATTCGAAACATCGACAATCCAAGAACCATCTTTATTTTTACGAATAGCCATATTCTATGCTTCTTTCTGCAGTTCCAGTCCTAGAAGTTCTTCTGCAATAGTTGCTGGAATAGTACCGATTCGTTTATTGTTATAGATAGAAAAGCCACGATTGACTAGTAGTACTTTCCCAGTATGTATAATTTTTCTTGCGGTACCAGGGCTGAATCCAAGTTCAATCAAATCATCTTTTGTTACGGTTTTAATCATTGGTTCTCCTTTGATAATTTTATAAATTAAGGGGAGTTCTTACTCCCCTAGCCATTGAATTATTTTTGCTTATTATTTACCAAATGAATAGCATCAGCCTTATAATACATCGTTTTGCTAATCATTGAAGCTCGAAGATTTTCAAATGTAACAGGTACTTCATCCATTGCTTGAATATAATCATTATCAACTAATGGTTCAGGATTGTCAACGGATACTTGTGTTGATTTCTTCTTAAATGGTCCATCTTTGATAGTAATATTATATTTCCAACCAACAATCTTTTGGGTATTAAATCGTCTTTCGCTTCCATCACTATTTTTGATAATCTCGCCATTTTCATCGGCTCTGACTTCTGTTTCAAATTTTGGAAGTACCTCATCCAATTCAAATTTCGTTCCGATGTTATCGAAATTCCAGTCATTTTGTGATAGCATTTTTGCCATGTTTAATTTCTCCTTTTTATGTTATCCTTAATTTTTGGTATTAAATCTTCTCTTTTGAAGAATATTACCCTTTCTATGAGTTGACTTGCTAACTCTGGAGGAAACTCCAAAGCTTCTAATTTTTCAAAGTTCTCTTTCTCTTGTTCAAATAGTAATCCATTTTCATAGAGAAACTTATATGCTCTTAGAATGGCTCCAGAACCTTTAAAGACAAACCAATCTAACTTTTTTTCTAGTTCTGTCTTTGTTTTTGAAATAGTAATAGTAACTGGAGTTGACGAACCTAAGAATTTTTCCCAAGACCTTAGAGGCTTTGAAAATTGACTATCAGTATAAAACTTCACTTTATCCTTTAGATATCCCTTTGTAAAGTTTAGAAGGTCTATTTCGCCCTTAAGCCATTCTTGAATGAAGTAGTGGGCTCTCTCTTTCCTAAGTTCTAACTCCGTTCTTATCCAATTTTCAATAAATCTCTTGCTGACACCGAGCTTAGATGCTCGTTCTAAGCGTTTATCATATATTCTAAGTCTTTCATCATCATTAGGTTTTCTTAAATATAAGGTTTGTCCCGTTTTCTCATCTCCGTACGTAATGTAGTAGTTACTCTTACCATATAGGAAGCGGTTTTTTCTACAAATTTTAGAAAGTTGATTTGGAGTGAAGTAAGGAATTTCATTAAAATCGTCTATTGCGATATCAATTCTTCTTACTGAAAATGACTTATAATTGGAATATAGATTATCCAAGAAGTGACGTTCAGAAAGTCCCTTTGGGGTTAAAACCATATCTCGATAGAATTCTAATGCTTGTCCTGACATGACAAGCATGAAAGAATTTTCTTCATCACCATAGTAGATACGAATATTACCATAGTTTATCTGAGAGTCATATTCATAGTATTTAAGACTGCCCTTATCTATAATAAATAGCTCTGTATCAAGAAGTAAGATATCTTCAACTATCTCTTCTAGTGAAAAGTCGAATGTATTAAACTGGATCTGAATCCAGTCAAAAACAGAACGTAAATTCTCGTTTTTTGCCATAAATTTTGACTCAACTTTTTGCCTAATTTCACCACCTTAAAAAACGTGAAAAACCTTGATAATAATGCATTCTTTCGATAATACACCTGACTTGCAGAGGGTGGTGTTACTACACACCCTCACCAACCTTGAAAAAGCTCTTTGTTGTTCGTCTGCGCCTACAATTTGTTACGGTCTGCGGTAACATACTCGCTGACCGTAACAAACCTACTTGCCGAACTTCCTTCGAGCTTTTTCCCAAGCACCAAATGGAAGTAGTTCAAGTGTAGAGAGAATTTCTTCTTGCTCTTTTTCCAATCGTTGGAATTTTATTTGCAGTTTTTTATTACTAGAATACAAATTCTTAAAATTATCATTCAAGGTAATAAAATCTTCTTTAAGGGTTTCGAGTTGCTGAGTAAGGGTGTTTTCCTTATGTTTATGAATATCTCCATAAGTTTCCCTTATAGCATCTTTTAATGACATCTCGTTTTTCAAATAAGCAATCGTCCTGAAATCCTCAACATCATCGTCAGTGAAGTTATAAAAACTTACAAACTGCCTACTATTCCTTGCTTGAACTTTTTTAAACTCATGACCACTAATTTCCTTTATCAAGGTTATCCATTTTTTAGCAGTACTGACAGAGTTTAAACCGTCAACCGAGGAAACAAGTTTATTTATATCCATATTCCCCCGTTCTAACGAAAGTGTGGTATAATGGTCTTATAGAAATTTTGTTTAGTCTTTGATTTTGTCGTGATTATCAAAGACTTTTTAATACAATCATAGGCATTTACCTCCGATAAAATTTTTATTATTTAGAAACGTCGGTTTATCCGACATATTTATAATACACTCGTTTTTAGAAATTGTCAAGAAAAATGTCGCAATATTCGACATTTTAAATTAATTAGGAGAAAATATGAGCATTTTTGGAGATAATATAAAGAGATTAAGAAAGAATAAGGGGCTGAAACAACAAGAAATAGCCGAATTACTGGGTGTAAAACGAAATACATATAGTGACTGGGAAAATGGAAAGACGGAACCCAAACTGGAAAACGTTGTTAAACTAGCTCAAATTTTTAATACGACTACTGATGAGTTGTTAGGACAAACAATATATTCAAAAGCAAAATTAGTTAGATTTTTGGATGACTATGATGTAAGTGATATAAGAAATTGGTCGAAAGAAGAGAGAGATAGTTTTAAATTTGCCATTTTATTTGAAATAATGCAAAGAAATGATAAAATTGGTTTGCTAAACTTAAAAAATAATTTAATTGTAGAGCATAACTTAGATAAAATTGAACGAGAAGTAATTAACACTATTTTTAAAGAAGTGCAATTGGAGTTTCAAGATTTTCCAAATTAGAACACAGTGTAATACCATAGGAATTAAAGTGTTGACAGAGAACTCAATTTGAAATAAGGACAAAAATAGCCAAAAAGAAGAACTCCGTTATGAAATAAAAGGAACAAGTATTAATTAAAAAAACTTGTTCCTTTTATGTTATTCAGTTTTTAAGAAACGTTGTACTAGTCCCATTAATGAAGAATTTCCTAAAACTTCTTTCGATGGAATAAATACACACATATATATGAATTAAATTTCATGTTATATATTTAGTTTCATTTAAATAAAAAAATTTACTAATAAAGCTCTGTGGTCGGAAAAATTATTTTCGATAGTTTCGAAGTTAGAAATTTCAGTATGATTAGAGAGAAAAATATGGTCTAGTTTTGTGTTTGTTTCTTTGTAAGTAATTTCTTCATCACTTGCATCTATCATATATTTTAAGATTTCTTCAATTTTGTGAGATAAAGTGGTTCCCTCAATATTTTTTGTTATATTTTCTATACTTTCGTTAAAGTCACCAGCTAAAATAAGATGGTCGTAAAGTTCATTCTGTTTAGAAGAAGCAAGTTGAATATAATGATTCCACATCTCTTTTTTATCAACTGGAGCATTTCCATAGAGTGGAAAGTGTAGTGAAAATATTGCAAGCCTTTTACTATTTATTGTAAATAATCCTCCAGCTTGTCTACAATAATAATCATTGTAAATAGGCTGTAATTCTTCAATGGTTTCGATGGATTCTTTTAAATAGAATAGTCTTGTATTAACTGGTTGTTTCCCATCTTGAAGAGGATGTATGACTCCGTATCCTTTATCATTTAGTATTTTTTCAATTTTCTCTATGGTCACACTTTTATCAGTTTTCAAATTGTTATCTATAAGACGATTACCTACCTCTTGTAGTGCTATAAATGTGGGTTTAGGTCGATTTTTTGACAGTAAAAATTTTACAATGTTTTTAGGATTCTTGTCTGTATTATTTTTACTCTTATAAAAGTTGAAGTTTGCACTTAAAATAGTCAATTCAGTTTTTTTAGTCATAATGAACTCCTTTTTTTGTGAAATTTTTATGTAAGTTAAATTTATTATATTTTGTTAGACTCTATTCTTGAACTTCGTTTTTCTTTTGGTTTGATGCAAGATATAAAGAATGGATTTAATTCTATATCAACTATTATATTAAGCGTTATATCTTTTTTTAATCCGATTGTATACCATTCCAAGTTTCTATCTGCTTAACTATCGTACTAATTTGTTTTTCTAAATCTAAAATGTTTATATCTTCTAGAAGCATTTCTTTAGCGATTAAAACTGACTCGGATACTTTATGTGTAACATAATGGCTTCCTTTATTTTTTTTTCTACAATTTGTATTTAAAAAATCATCTATTTTTTCATATTGACCGATTTGTTTATCAACATTATAAATTTTTTTAAATATATTTCTTGATAGATAATTTTCTATTTCTTTACCTTGTGTTATCCAAACGATAGCTTGATTTTTATTAAATTCTTTTCTGATTCTTTGCTTAGTTTTATTTATCTTTTTATTTGGATTAGTCTTATCACTATCAATAACAATAATTGAATGAACATTAGCTTTAAATAACTGTATTAATTCATTTGAGTTATCAAGTTTTCCAGTTAGATGCGAAAGTAACCTTCCGCCATAGAATAAAATCTGATAATGAATATTTTCCTTTAAATTTCCGTTTGAATATAGTTCAATCCACTTATTTATATAAATTCTATCAGATGGCCCTTCAACCCAAATTACTGCATTAGATTGCAGTATATCACTAGCTCGTACACCTAAGTTCATTAGAATATCTTTATTTTCTATAAATGATAGTGCAGAATTAGTCGTAATTCTATTATCTTCTTTTTTAATATGAGTTAAAGTTACGTTATCTCTACCACTAAACATATTTATTGGAACAGTAGAATGAGTTGTTAAAAAGATTTGAGAATTATATTTCTGAACCCATTGATATAAAAACTCAAATAAATTTCTTTGAATTTCTGGATGCAAATTATTCTCTAATTCCTCAAAAATAAAGACTGTACTATTTAAGATTGGCTCAGAACTATATCTTGAATACTCTCTTGTCTCTAAAAAGAGTTTTATTAAGACTAACAAAATAGTTCTCAATCCGCTTCCAGAATTCGAAATTGAGATTTTCCCATTTTCATTGACTAATAGAATCTCCCACTTTGAGTTGGAATCTTTATTTGATTCAATCTCTTGGCACATTATTCTATCGAAATGACTTTCTGGTTTCATAATTTGATTCAAGGCTTCTAAAATATCATGTTCGACTATTTCATTTGGTAGATTAGCTACATTTAGATATTGCCTCAATAAATTTGTAGCGCCTGAACCATCTTCTGATATAGTTCTATCTCCATTTTGTAACTCAGGTAATAGATTTCTATCAGCAGATAACTTTATTACGTTTAGAGTTCTAATATGATTGAATATAAAATAATGGGCTAATTCTGTAAATTTTTCAATTCTTGTATTTATATCAAATTCTTCTTTAGAGGTACCCGCAATATTTGATAATTTAATTTGCTCCTCCCCTATTGCTCTCCGAGGTTTATATTCAAAAGACATATATCTACCTATATACTTTTTCCCGAAAGCAAAATGATTCGAATTAATCATACCTCCAAAGCTATTCTCATTAAACACATTTTTTATTTCATTTTCATTTGGGCAAAAGGCAAATTCTATTGTGGTTTCTGATAATATATCTCGATTGATTGGATTCTCTGAAATTATCATTTCTATTGATTGTAATAATGTTGATTTACCAATATTATTTTGCCCTACTAGGATATTGAGGTTTTCAAGCTTATCAAATCCTATATAAGAATCTCCGATATGTTTATAATTCTTTATTTTCAACGATTTAAGACGGCTCATTATTACTCCTTTGTTGTGTCTGTCGAATTATATTTTATAACCCTGTCAGAATACATAGATATTATTTTTATGATTTGATATGTTTGAGTCAGCCATTAGGATTACGAACTAATATTATTATACCATTAAATAAACGGTTTATAAGTTATTTATAGTGTCAGAGAACAACAAACTATTTTTTATATTCAGTTACCTAAAAGTTACTAAAATTTGAAAAAAGGGTCTATTTTATAAAATTTAAAAGCGTTAAAACATTGTTAAATCAAGGATTTAAGTTTCAAATAATGTAGGAATTGAACTCAAAATCCAGTGTCCGCAAGGACGTGCCGGTTCGACCCCGGCCGCCGGTATAGTATAGAGTTAAGGAACGTTGTAAATCTTCGTTCCTTTTTTATATTATTTTTGGTATAATAATAGTTATTCAAATTTTATTCAGATTATGAAAGTGTAGGGAAGTATGTCTCGTTCTATCGATTTATTAAAACATCGGTATTTGAAAAATATTAAAAAAAATCCTGGATTATTTGTCGGGATTGAGCTGGAATATCCTGTTGTAAACTTGGAAGGGGATGCTACAGATATTGAAGTTATCAAGTACTTATTCCGATATTTAGTTTCTTCTTTTGATTTAACTGTAGAAAAGGTTGATGATTTTGGGAATCCTATCCAGTTAGTAGATCCAGCAAATCAGGATACTATTTTGTTTGAGGTTTCCTATACTACAATTGAGTTTGCATTTGGTAAGGCTGAAACGATACAAGAGGTTGAAGAACGTTTTAGTATTTATATGGAAGCAATCCAGAAGAAGTTAGCTGAATCAAATCATGCTATTGTTGGCTGTGGTATTCATCCTAACTGGGATAAAAATGAGAATTGTCCCGTGGCTTACCCACGCTATCAGATGTTGATGGACTATTTGAATTTGAGCAGAAATGTTACTAAATCAGACTTACATCAATTCCCTGAATACGGAGCGTTCATTTGTGGGAGTCAGGTACAGTTGGATGTTTCAAAGTCTAATTACTTACGGATGATTAATGCTTTTACTCAAATTGAAGCGGCTAAGGCTTATTTATTTCCAAACTCTGAGTTTTCGGGAGCAGATTGGGATACGAAAATTTCAAGGGACATTTTCTGGGAAGAATCGATGCATGGTATCTATCCAGAAAACGTCGGGGTCAATGCTAGACTCTTTAAAGATGAGGATGATTTTTTTGATTATCTAGATCATTCTGCAATTTTTACTGCGGAACGTGATGGACAAACCTATTATTTTTATCCGATTCAGGCAAGGAACTATTTGGCTACACCTGAAATCCAAGCATATGCACTTAATGGGGATGATGTTCTTATTTCCCCTCAAGAGAAAGATTTTGAAACTCATCGTAGTTATCAGTACCAAGACTTAACGACTCGAGGAACAGTTGAGTTTCGTAGTGTATGTACTCAACCTCTAGATAGAACCTTCGCTTCAGCAGCTTTTCACTTAGGATTGTTGGTTAATTTAGATAAGTTAGAAGCTTACTTAGAAACAGCACCTTTCTTTAAAGAATTTGGGCGAAATTATAAGTTTTTAAGACGACAATTTTCTAAGAAGAAGCTTACAGATGAGGAAGAAACCGCGATAATAGAATTTTCCAAAGACTTACTCCTGCTAGCTGAGGAAGGACTGGAGATGAGAAATAAGCAAGAAATGACCTTTTTACAGCCTTTGAGAGAAGAATTGGGCCTATAATTTCTCTTATAAAGGGAGAATTTTCTGAAAAATCATGATATAATGGAAGAGACTATAGATAAAGGATAGAGAGTAATGACATTAGTTTATCAATCAACGCGTGATGCGAAAAATACAGTAACTGCTAGCCAAGCTATTTTGCAAGGTTTGGCGACGGACGGTGGTTTATTTACACCACTTACTTATCCAAAGGTAGATTTGGACTTTGACAAATTGAAAGATGCTTCTTACCAAGAAGTGGCTAAGTTAGTTTTGTCAGCATTTTTAGATGACTTTACAGCTGAGGAGTTGGACTACTGTATCAACAATGCCTACGATAGCAAGTTTGATACTCCAGCTATTGCGCCATTGGTGAAACTGGATGGGCAATACAACTTGGAATTGTTCCATGGTTCAACGATTGCCTTTAAGGATATGGCCTTGTCTATCTTGCCATACTTTATGACGACAGCCGCTAAAAAGCATGGTTTAGAGAACAAAATCGTCATTTTGACAGCGACATCTGGTGATACTGGAAAAGCTGCTATGGCGGGGTTTGCCGATGTGCCTGGTACTGAGATTATCGTCTTTTATCCAAAGGATGGTGTCAGCAAGGTTCAAGAGTTGCAAATGACCACTCAGACTGGCGACAATACTCATGTTATTGCTATTGATGGTAACTTTGACGATGCGCAAACAAATGTGAAGCACATGTTTAACGACGTGGCTCTTCGTGAAAAATTGGCTACCAACAAGTTGCAATTTTCATCAGCTAACTCTATGAACATTGGTCGTTTGGTACCACAGATTGTCTACTATGTTTATGCATACGCTCAGTTGGTCAAGACTGGTGAGATTGTGGCTGGCGATAAGGTCAACTTCACAGTGCCGACAGGAAACTTTGGAAATATCTTGGCTGCCTTTTATGCTAAACAAATCGGTCTACCAGTTGGTAAATTGATCTGTGCTTCAAATGACAACAATGTCTTGACAGACTTCTTCAATACACGTGTTTACGATAAGAAACGCGAGTTTAAGGTAACAACTAGCCCATCTATGGATATTCTGGTGTCTTCAAACTTAGAGCGTTTGATTTTCCATCTTTTGGGAAATAATGCTGAAAAGACAGCTGAACTTATGAATGCCTTGAACAGGCAAGGACAATATGAGTTAACAGACTTTGATGCAGAGATTTTGGACCTCTTTGCAGCTGAATATGCGACTGAGGAAGAAACAGCGGCAGAAATCAAGCGTGTTTATGAGTCAGATTCTTATATCGAGGATCCACATACGGCGGTTGCCTCAGCAGTTTATAAGAAATACCAAGCTGCTACTGGTGATGTAACTAAGACAGTGATTGCTTCAACAGCTAGTCCATACAAGTTCCCAGTAGTTGCTGTAGAAGCGGTAACAGGGGAATCAGGCTTGACAGACTTTGAAGCCTTGGCTCAATTACATGAAATCTCAGGAGTAGTTGTGCCACCTGCAGTTGATGGGCTTGAGACAGCTCCTGTTCGTCACAAGACAACAGTAGCAGCTGCTGACATGCAAGCAGCGGTTGAGGCTTATCTAGGACTTTAAGACAGAGGGAGTAAACTCGGTTGGGAAACCAACTGAGTTTCTTTTCATCAGGAGGAAGGATTGTTTAAGAAAAATAAAGATATTCTTAATATTGCCTTGCCAGCTATGGGCGAAAACTTTTTGCAGATGCTCATGGGGATGGTGGACAGTTATTTGGTTGCTCATTTAGGATTGATAGCCATTTCAGGAGTATCAGTAGCAAGTAATATTATCACGATTTATCAGGCGATTTTCATTGCTCTGGGAGCTGCTATTTCTAGTGTTATTTCAAAAAGTTTAGGGCAGAAGGGTCAGTCTAAGTTAGCCTATCATGTGACTGAAGCGTTGAAGATTACATTATTAGTAAGTTTCCTTTTAGGAGCTTTGTCCATCTTCGCTGGGCAAGAGATGATTGGACTTTTGGGGACGGAGAGAGATGTAGCTGAGAGTGGAGGTCTCTACCTATATTTGGTTGGCGGATCGATTGTTCTCCTGGGCTTAATGACTAGTTTGGGTGCTTTGATTCGTGCAACGCATAATCCACGTTTGCCTCTCTATGTGAGTCTTTTCTCCAATGCCTTGAATATTCTTTTTTCAAGTCTAGCTATTTTTATCCTTGATATGGGGATAGCTGGTGTTGCTTGGGGGACTATTCTGTCTCGTTTGGTTGGTTGTGTGATTTTATGGTCGCAATTAAAGTTGCCTTTTGAGAAACCGACTTTTGGTTTAGATAAGGAACTATTGACCTTGGCTTTGCCAGCAGCTGGAGAGCGTCTTATGATGCGAGCTGGTGATGTCGTTATTATTGCCTTGGTCGTTTCTTTTGGAACGGAGGCAGTGGCTGGAAATGCAATCGGAGAAGTCTTGACCCAGTTTAACTATATGCCTGCCTTTGGTGTCGCTACGGCAACGGTCATGCTGGTGGCCCGAGCAGTTGGAGAGGATAATTGGGAAAGAGTAGCTAGTTTGAGCAAGCAAACTT
>ERZ773044.820-NODE-820-length-12070-cov-15.4947_pt1 | contig 12070 bp, 9 predicted proteins | sample MGYA00511897_ERZ773044 | MGnify/ENA primary metagenome ERZ773044 (study PRJEB29015, sample SAMEA2738116) | human oral metagenome | biome: human oral; feature: human-associated habitat; material: saliva | place: China | collected 2170 ...
ATGGGGTATAGATACCTATCTACCTCGAGAGGGGACGGGAACATTATTTTTCCACCTATTATTTATATTTTTTTAATATTCGTAAGAAGCCTATTACCTCGAGAGGGGACGGAAACTATTTACCTTCTTTCATTATTTTTATTTTTTTTTTTATTTTTTTTATTTTGGTAAGAAGACTATTTTCCTCGAGAGGGGACAAAGTGATTAAGGAAAGGATGTATAATACTAATAGAAAAACCTCTATTGTACTAATAATGAAGGCATATGAAACGCATCGAACTATCATTTAAGCGGATTGAGCAATCACCGAGTGACCTGTCGACAAAATTCCAAGGTTTTCTCATGGAAAACCTGGAACCTGACTATGTGACTTGGCTACATAAGCAGGAGACTAACCCCTATTCACTAAAAATCATCCATCAAAAGGACAAGACCCTGTGGTCCCTTTATCTCCTGACGGATGAAGCTGTCAAACAAATCCTGCCTTTTCTATTGGAGCTCAAGAAAGTAAAACTTCATGATTTGACGACTCTCATGGTTGAGTCTTTGTCCATGCAAGACCTTAGTTCGGAGCAACTCTTTGAGTTTTTTAATGAAAACCAAGATCGGTCACTCTACACTATCCATTTTCAAACTCCGACAGGATTTCGATCTCAGGGAGAGTACGTGCTCTTTCCTAGCATGCGTCTCATCTTTCAGAGTTTGATGATGAAGTATGCACGTCTGGTCGAGAATCGTCAGGACATCGAAGAGGAAACCCTGGACTACTTAGTCAAGCACAGTAGGATTACCAGCTATCGATTGGAATCCAGCTATTTTAAAGTCCATGGCAAAAAAATCCCTGGATTCAGGGGAAGGTTGACCTTTAAGATTACAGGTCCAAATACCTTGAAAGCATACGCAAATATGCTTCTAAAATTTGGGGAATACTCAGGTCTAGGTATGAAAACTAGCCTAGGGATGGGAGGTTTAGAACTTGAAGAAAGAAAAGATTGATTTAGTTTATGGATCGCTTTTGCACGCTATCGGCAAGGTGATTCAAGGTTCCAGGTATGATTCGAAAGACCCAGGTACCATTGGGTCCGAATGGTTTAGACGCTTTTCGGATAATGAAAATATAGCCCAGAAGATAGCCAAGGCAACTTCTAGTGATTTGCCGACGGACTTAGCTCCTGATAGTTTGGTCTATATCACGTCAGCTGCTGCAAAGATTGCTTCAGGACTAAAAGGGGCAGCAGGAATTCATGAAGGAAAAGAAGATTTCCTAAGCAAACAATCGGATATCTTCAATGTATTTTCAGCTAACCCTAGTCTGCGTTATCTTGATGCGCGACCATTAGAGCTTGACGGGGAACCAAACTATGCTAAGAAATCGAGTGAGCCGTCTGACCGGTCAGATTATGACTTGATAGTAGAGACCTTAGAAAAAGAGTTTGAGCGATTGGACTTTAGCCAGTCTGAGATAGATGCCCTTTTGAATCTCCTTGAGTCTACTCTTTCCTATGTGCCTGTTTCGACAAGAACCAAGGAATTATCGGATATTTCTCTAGCAACCTACAGTCGTCTGACAGCTGGCTTTGCCCTAGCTATAGAAGACTATTTAGCAGACAAGAATTGCCGTGACTATGACAAGGTACTGGGGCAGGATTTAGAAACTTTTTATAGCGAGAAGGCCTTTTTATTAGCAAGTTTTGACTTGTCAGGGATTCAGGATTTTATCTACAATATCGCAACAGCTGGTGCAGCTAAGCAATTAAAAGCACGTTCCTTGTATCTAGATTTTATGGGGGAACATATTGCTGACAGCTTACTGGAGAAGTTAGAGCTTACGAGGGCTAATCTTCTCTACGTCGGTGGCGGGCACGCCTACTTTATCCTTCCAAACACAGAAAAAACTAGAGAAACCTTGGCTAGCTTTGAAGCAGAATTCAATCAGTTTTTGATCAAGCATTTCCAGACAGGCTTGTATGTAGCATTTGGTTGGAGTCCGTTTTCTGCCAATGATATGACAACGACACTGACCGACTATCGAAAAGTCTATCAAACAACTAGTCGGATGATTTCCCAAAAGAAAATTTCTCGTTATGATGCCAAAACTCTCCTTGAACTCAACCAAGGAGGAAAAAGTTCCCAGAAAGAATGCGAGATTTGCCACTCAGTCGAAAAGCTTACCAAGTATAAAGATCAAGAGGTCTGCCATATCTGTGCAGGGATGTATCGCTTTGCCAAGGAAATACAAGAAAACTACTATATTGTGACAAAAGAAAAAGGCCTGCCGATAGGTCCGAGAGCCTATATTAGTGGTATTTCAAAAGCCGACCTTGCCAATGAAGAGTGGGACCGTGTTTATGTAAAGAATAGCTATAGTACAGATATCCTAAAAGCAACCCATGTCTTTGTCGGAGATTACAAATATGCTGAGATTGACCAGTATGCCCAACTATCTCAGGATAGTGAAACTGGACAAGGGATCAAGCGATTAGCAGTTGTTCGACTAGATGTGGATGATCTAGGAGCAGCCTTTATGGCTGGGTTCTCTTATCAAGATAGTGGCAAGTATAATACTCTGGCACGGTCAGCGACCTTCTCTAGAAGTATGAGTCTCTTCTTTAAGGTCTATATCAACCAGTTTGCAAGAGAGAAAAAACTATCGATCATTTATGCCGGTGGAGATGATGTATTTGCTATCGGTTCCTGGCAGGATATTATTGAGTTCACTATTTGTCTCCGACAAAACTTTGTCAAGTGGACAAATGGCAAATTAACCCTATCAGCAGGAATCGGCCTCTTTCCAGATAAAACTCCAGTTAGCCTGATGGCTGAAGAAACTGGTAAGTTAGAAGGAGCAGCAAAGGATAACGACAAGGATAGTATTTCACTTTTTGACAAAGCCTATACCTTGAAGTTCGACCAATTCATTGACAATGTTTATAATGGTAAACTTAAGAGTATTCGTTACTACTTTAATAGACAAGATGAGCAAGGAAAGACCTTTATATATAAACTGATTGATCTTCTTCGTAGTTACGATCGTATGAATGTTGCTCGCCTAGCCTATTATTTGACACGTATGGAAGATGAGATTACTGAAGAAATAGAAATAGAATTTAGAGAATTTAGAAATCTTTTCTTTTTATGGTATACAGGTAGCGAATTTGAACGTCTGGAAGCTGAAATAGCTTTACTTTTGTATATGTACGAGATTAGAGGGAATTTTTAGATGGTAATTTTAACAGAAGATAATTATGTAGATAAGGCAGAGAAGGTTATTAATTCATTGATTAGGAAAAAAAATAAACAAAATACTTTCATTTTAAAAACTAGTAAAATTCGAAAGCTATTGAGTTTAACAAGTACTCTTTATGACGAAAGTAGAGTCCGTGAGTACGATGAATTGAAAGAAAAAATTCTTTATCTAAGGGTGCAATATATCTATCAAGCAGGATTAGAGTTTTCTGTAAAGGACTTAGTAATCAAAGGTGAAATTATAGAGGCTCTTAATGAAATTAAAGACAGAGAAACCCTCCAACGGTTTTGTCGTTATATGGAAGCATTGGTTGCTTATTTTAAATTTTATGAAGGAAAAGATAGATGACATTTGCAAAAATTCAAATAACAGGACAAATATGTTTAGAAACAGGACTTCATATTGGGACAAGTAACGCCTACGCTGCTATTGGTGCAATAGATTCTCCAGTAATAAAGGACCCGATAACAAACTTACCCATTATTCCTGGTTCAAGTATTAAGGGGAAAATGCGTACCCTTCTGGCAAAAATATATAATACTAAATTAACTCAAACAGCAGCACAAGATGGAGAAATACTCAATCGCCTCTTTGGAAATTCTAAGAGTGATTTTTATAAAATTGGTCGACTTATTTTTAGAGATGCCTACTTATCGAATAAAATGCAATTGGATGAGTTAGGTGTAAAAATATACACTGAAGTTAAATTTGAAAATACCATTGATCGTATTACCGCTCATGCTAAACCAAGACAGATTGAACGAGCAATTCGATACAGTCGGTTTGATTTTGAAATAATTTATGAAATCACAAATGATAGTATTAACCAAGTTGAAGAAGATTTTAAAGTTATAATAGACGGATTAAAACTACTAGAAACTGATTATTTGGGTGGTTCAGGTTCTCGTGGTTATGGGAAAATTCGTTTTGACAAAGTTAAAGCAACTAAAGTTTTTGGGACATACAATGTTGATTCGTTAAATAAACTATTATCTTCGGAGATCTAACATGACCTATAAGATGTATATTATGAACTTCCATACTGCTCACTTTGGAGCAGGAACACTGGATAGATCTAACATGACTTTTGCGGCTGACCGCTTGTTTTCAGCTCTGGTCTTAGAAGCAAAAAAAATGGATAAAATGGAGGAATTCGTGTCAAGAGCGGGTCAAGATGATTTTGTTTTGACTGATGCCTTTCCTTATCTATCTGGTCCATTTTTACCTAAGCCGATTGGATTTCCAAAGTTTGAACAACCGGACTTAACAACGGATATTAAAGAAGTAAGACGTCAAGCGAAAATGGCAAAGAAACTTAAGTTTATTTCCTTGGATAAATTTGATTCTTATGTAAAAGGGACAATTTTTGAAGACGAAGAGCATGCAGTAACAAACATCGTCACTAAAAACCAACCTCATGTAGATGGAAATCTTTTCCAAGTGTCTACCGTTAGATTTAGAGATGAGTCTTGTCTTTACGTGATTGCAAAAGAGTCTGAGCTATTAAATGAACTTATGACAAGCTTGCAGTATACAGGAATTGGGGGTAAACGTTCCAGTGGCTATGGACGATTTGATTTAACAATTACAGATATACCTGATGCTCTTAAAAATCGTCTCACAAAGGTCCATCAAGGAACAGTCATGACCTTAACAACTTCTTTACCAATTGAAAAGGAACTTGAACATGCTATGGAAACTGGTTCTTATTTGGTGAGTAAATCAAGTGGTTTTGCCTTTAGTACAGAAACAAAAGAAAATTACCGTAAGCAGGATATATATAAGTTTGCTTCTGGATCTACTTTCTCTCAAACCTTTACGGGACAGATTGTGGATGTAAGGCCTCTTGATTTTCCACATGAAGTATTAAACTATGCTAAACCACTATTTTTCAAGATGGAGGGAGAAAGATGAAAACAGATTATAGAACCTTTCAATTTAGCCTCCTAGCCATGGCTCCTATTCATATTGGGAATGGTGAAAAATATACTTCTCGAGAATTTATCTATGAAAATGGTTTCTACTATTTTCCTGATATGATTAAGTTTTACCATCGAATGAAGGAGAAAGGATATGATCAAAAGTTTGAGAGTTTTATACAAGAAAAAAAGTCAAGTGCCGAAGATAATCGTTTGATTTCATTTTTGAACGATAACAGTATCTCTGACCGTAACTTTGGTGGCTACAGGATAATAGAGACTGGCTTTGAGAACGAAAACAACGGTATTGATTCCAAGTTAGGTATTATTAATGAAGTAGCAAAGTTTATAAGAGACCCTTTTGGGAGTCCGTATATTCCAGGTAGTTCCTTAAAGGGAGCTATTCGGACCATTTTACTGAACACAAATCCTGATTGGATTAACGAAGAAGCTATTTATGAAACTAAAAGTTTTAAAGTAGAGAATATGAATATAATTATGTGGGATGCTAAAAACAAGAGAAAATTCAATAATTTATTTAATGCTATTCGAGTTAGTGATAGCATGACTTTGTGTAATGAAAATCTTATAATAACTCAAAAATGGGATCTTCAGAGAATGAAGGGTGAAGAGCCTAAGAAACCTGTATGCTTGCCATTATATCGGGAGTCTATAGCACCGCTAACCGAGATTAATTTTACGATTACGACAAGTTCCAAAGAAGCAGGAGAACTGATTGAGAATTTGGGAATAAAATCCCTAGAATTCTATAAGGAGTATGAAGAGTTCTTTTTATTAGATTATCCTGAAGAAATGATTCAAGATAATATACAATATCCTATTTATCTGGGGGCAGGTAGTGGAGTCTGGACTAAGACTTTGTTTAAACTAGCAAATGGTATCCTGCAAGACCGATATTGTTTGATGACACCTAGCATGGATGGTAAAGGTGTTTTAAAGCTTACAAAAGCCCCTATACTAATGGGAAATGACTCTGTTCAGCCTTCCAAATTAATAAAAAATGATGAATCCTTCTATGAAATGGGTAAGGCAAACTTTATGATTAAGGAGATTACTAAATGAAGGTTTTGATTTCAGCAGTGGGTGATACAGATCCAATCCGTAATTTTCACGATGGAGCTTTAGTACATATTGCGAGAAAATATCGTCCAGAAAAGATTATTATTGTTTTTTCAGAGAGAACAATTAGTAAGAAAGGTGATATTGAGAAAGTAATTCACTCTATCGATTCTGAATACCTCCCAGAAATTGTATGTCATGAACCAATTATCTTGAATGAAGATGTATTTGTTTTTGATACTATGTATGATCAATTTGATGCTATTATACAAGAGTATTATACAAAAGACGATGATTTTATTCTTAATCTTTCAAGTGCAACTCCTCAAGTAAAATCAGCTTTGTTTGTGATTAATAGACTTAGTGAAATCAATGTCAAGGCAGTACAAGTTTCAAGTCCTGAAAATGATTCAAATGCAGGAGTTGGACATGATGATTCAGAAGATATTGACGCACTAATTGATACGAACCTAGATAACAAACTGGACTATATCGACCGAACCATTGAAGATACTTCAGAGAAGTTTAAACAAGGCTTAATGAAGAAAACTTTACGTGATTTTATTACGAAATATGATTATAAAGCAAGTTTAGAGATAGCAAATCAGTTGCCTGACTTCCCTGGATTGAAAGATTGTCGCAAAAAGTTACAAGATATTGTGGATTCATTAGATAGGCAAGATATACCTCAACTCCTCCAAAAGAAAAAATGGGGTGAAGAACAGAAAAAAGTACTAAATGCTTATTTGACTATTGATTTACAAAAAGAACGTGGGAATTATAGTGAAGGTCTGATTAGAATTAAAAACCTTACAGAGTTTATCTTAGAAGATTATATCGAAAATCGTTATCCAGGATTTTTGGATAATTACGTGAGTGAATCAGAAAAATATTATCTCGGGATTTGGGATTATAGTAAGATCTTAAAAGAAAAACATGAGTGGAATCAATATAAAAAAATCAAACCAGTTATTAGTATGAATTCAACTCGAAATACTGTAGCTCATAAATTGGATCCATTAGATTCTGAGGAATTAAAACAGTTAGGTCCTGTCCTAAAAACCTTAAAGGGACTAGTCAAGGAACAGTATCAACTCGTTGAGAAGGATTTTAGCTTTTACAAGGACTTAAATAAGGAATTATTAGAATTACTGAAATAATGAGAGGTAGAATATCTTGGAAATTTTAATTTCAGCAGTTGGAACGACAGATCCGATAAGTAATAATCGAGATGCAGCTTTATTACATATTGCTCGAACATATAGACCTGAACAAATTGTTTTGGTTTATAGTGAAGAAATGTTAGTAAAAAAATATCTTGTTGAGAAAGCATTATGTTCAATAGAGGGTTATCATCCTAAAGTGGTTATTGAATCAATCATATTGAAAAATGATGAAGTCTATCTGTTTGATAAAATGTATGAAGTGATGGGACAGATTATTGAAAAATATTCTGGAACAGATCATCAATTAATCTTAAATCTATCTTCAGGGACACCTCAGATTATTTCTGCTTTATTTGCCTTAAATCGAATTAATGATTATAATACGCAAGCCATACAGGTTGCAACACCTAACAAATCTGCAAACAGAAAGTATGTGCCCCTTACAAGTGAAGGTGAGCAGAAGCTTTTTGACGAGAACGAGGATAATCAAAAGGATTACGAAAATCGTACAATCAAAGATGAAGCAGAGAAATTCAATCAGTCTCTTATCAAGCGCCACTTAAGAAATTTAATCTCTTCTTATGATTATCTTGCTGCGGAAGAATTAGTTACTAGAAAAGAATACAATAAATTACTTTCTAAAAAGAAATTAGCTCGTTTAAGAGATATATTAAATGATTTTGTAAAAGTATTTAAAGCTCAAGCGATTTTAAAAGATATTCAGGGATATTCACTCACAGAGGTTGAGAAAAAAGCTCTTAATTACTTTTTAATGATTGAAGTTTTGAAAGAGAGAGGGCAGGTTGCTGATGTCTTAATCAAATCAAAGTCTTATGTTGAATTTATCATCGAGGAAAAGATAAAGAAAGATTATCCAGATTTGATCAAATATGATGGGACTTTTCCAAAGTTAAATGAAGAATACAAGGATTTTGAAGCTATTTTAGATTTCATTGACCTAGAATTTAAGAAAGCCAAGGGTATAAAAGATGAGAAGGAAAGAATTTATTCCCCTCAGTCAACCTTAAATCTCTTGTCTTATGAAAATATTCTATCTTATTATCAAGTTTCTCCTGAATTAATTAAGTCCATAAAGTTAATAAATAGCTTAAATGGTGAGAGAAATAAGGTTGCACATGGCTTGTCAGAGATTGATAGTAAACTAGTCAATTCAAAGAAATTGCAACAGACAATAGATACCTTGCGCTTTATTTTACAAGATACATTTGAGATTGATGATAGCTATTTCTCTTGTTATCAAACACTCAATAATGAAATGCTTGACTTACTTCGTCAATAATATACTTTATCAATAAATCGATTTGCTGATGATACATATAATGTGATTGCAAGTGCTTGGTTTTTCCAGTTGACTCAAACTCGAAAAAACGATATAATAAGAAAGTTGAGAATTGATTTTCAGTTGTCTTAGTCCAGAGAAATGGCGGTGCTGCGAGCCATCTAAGCTAGGAAATCATGCTACTCAATCAGACAATTGCATAAGAACAAGAGAATGACAAGTTCATTGAATGAAGGTGGTACCGCGGTTTTTCGCCCTTCGTGATATGGGCTTGTCTTTTGATTTTTGGAGGTGTTTATGAAGACATTTCTTGTGAAACAAAAGTTTCGTCTTGGAGGCGAACGCTTCGATATCAAGGATGATAGAGGAGTAGTGAACTATCAGGTGGAGGGATCATTTTTCCAAATTCCTAAGACCTTTACCATCTATGACGCCTATGGTGAGCAAGTCAGTGAGATTAGTAAAGAATTTTTCACTTTGCTTCCTCGCTTTACTATCCAGTTACGAAACGGTTCCAATTTCGTCATTCGTAAGAAGTTGACTTTCTTTCGAGATAAGTATGAGTTTGATGATCTAGGGCTTCGTATCGAGGGCAATATCTGGGATTTGAATTTCAAATTGCTGGATGACCGCGACCAAGTGATTGCCGAGATTCGGAAAGAAATTTTCCATTTGACCTCAACCTACACCGTAACCGTCTATGAAGACTCGTATGCAGATTTGGTCATTTCCCTTTGTGTCGCGATTGACTATGTGGAGATGCTGGAAAGCCAATCAAATTAAACAAGTAAATAAGGAGATATTATGAAACAACTATCTAGTGCTCAAGTTCGCCAAATGTGGCTAGATTTCTGGGCAAGCAAAGGTCACTCTGTCGAACCATCAGTCAGCTTGGTTCCTGTAAATGACCCAACTCTTTTGTGGATTAACTCTGGGGTAGCAACCCTTAAGAAATACTTTGACGGAACCATTATCCCTGAAAATCCACGTATTACCAATGCGCAAAAAGCTATCCGTACTAACGATATTGAAAACGTAGGGAAGACTGCGCGTCACCATACTATGTTTGAAATGTTGGGGAACTTCTCTATCGGGGATTACTTCCGTGATGAAGCTATCACTTGGGCTTATGAGCTTTTGACCAGCCCAGAATGGTTTGACTTCCCCGCTGAAAAACTTTACATGACTTACTATCCAGATGATAAAGATTCTTACAACCGCTGGATTGAAGTAGGAGTGGACCCAAGCCACTTGATTCCAATCGAAGACAACTTCTGGGAAATCGGTGCGGGGCCTTCTGGACCTGATACAGAAATCTTCTTTGACCGTGGAGAAGCCTTTGACCCAGAAAATATCGGTCTTCGCCTGCTTGCAGAGGATATCGAAAACGACCGTTACATCGAAATCTGGAACATCGTTTTGTCACAATTTAACGCCGATCCTGCTGTTCCTCGTAGCGAATACAAAGAATTACCGCACAAGAATATTGATACAGGTGCTGGTTTGGAGCGTTTGGTGGCAGTTATCCAAGGGGCTAAGACAAACTTTGAAACAGACCTCTTCATGCCAATCATTCGTGAAGTTGAGAAATTGTCAGGTAAGGTCTACGACCAAGATGGCGACAACATGAGCTTCAAGGTCATTGCTGACCATATCCGTTCTCTTTCATTTGCCATCGGTGATGGTGCCCTTCCTGGAAATGAAGGTCGTGGTTATGTCCTTCGCCGTCTCCTCCGTCGCGCGTCTATGCACGGTCAAAAATTGGGTATCAACGAGCCTTTCCTTTACAAACTCGTTCCAACTGTTGGAAAAATCATGGAAAGCTACTACCCAGAAGTGCTTGAAAAACGTGACTTTATCGAAAAAATCGTTAAGAGCGAGGAGGAGTCATTTGCCCGTACTCTTCACTCAGGTCAACACTTTGCCCAAGGCATCGTAGCTGACTTGAAAGAAAAAGGACAATCTGTCATTGCTGGTTCAGATGTCTTTAAACTCTATGATACATACGGATTCCCCGTAGAGTTGACAGAAGAAATCGCTGAAGAAGCTGGTATGACTGTGGACCGTGAAGGTTTTGAAGCAGCCATGAAAGAACAGCAAGAACGTGCGCGTGCGTCAGCTGTCAAAGGTGGCTCAATGGGAATGCAAAATGAAACCCTCCAAAACATTACAGTGGAAAGTGTCTTCAACTACAATGCTAGTCAATTGCCTTCTAAGTTGGTGGCTATCGTAGCTGAAAACGCTGAAGTAGAAGCTGCTTCTGAAGGAACTGCCTCTCTTATCTTTGCGGAAACACCATTCTACGCGGAAATGGGTGGACAAGTAGCTGACCACGGTCAAATCTTGGATGCTGCAGGAAATCTTGTTGCTACTGTGACAGATGTTCAAAAAGCACCAAACGGACAAGCTCTTCATACTGTTGAAGTTCTTGAACCACTTGCTTTGAACCAAGAATACACCTTGGCTATCGATACCAACCGTCGTCATCGTGTCATGAAGAACCACACAGCCACTCACTTGCTCCATGCAGCTCTTCACAATATCCTTGGCCACCATGCGACACAAGCAGGATCTCTGAACGAAGTAGAATTTCTTCGCTTTGACTTTACTCACTTCCAAGCTGTGACTCCTGAAGAGTTGCGCGCCATTGAACAGCAAGTTAATGAGAAAATTTGGGAAGCAATTGCTGTAGAAACTGTTGAGACAGATATTGACACTGCTAAAGAAATGGGAGCTATGGCCCTCTTTGGTGAGAAATACGGTAAGGAAGTTCGTGTTGTGACCATCGGTGACTACTCAGTTGAACTTTGTGGTGGTACTCACGTAGGTAACACTTCTGAGATTGGCCTCTTCAAGATTGTCAAAGAAGAAGGGATCGGATCAGGAACTCGCCGTATCTTGGCAGTGACTGGTAAGGAAGCCTTTGAGGCCTACCGCGAACAAGAAGACGCTTTGAAAGCTGTCGCAGCAACTCTTAAAGCACCTCAACTCAAGGAAGTTCCTCACAAGGTTGAAGGCCTTCAAGAGCAACTCCGTCAATTGCAAAAAGAAAATGCCGAATTGAAGGAAAAAGCAGCAGCCGCAGCCGCAGGTGATGTCTTCAAGAATGTTCAAGAAGCAAACGGACACCGTTACATTGCAAGCCAAGTTTCTGTATCAGATGCAGGTGCCCTTCGTACCTTTGCGGATAACTGGAAACAAAAAGACTACTCTGACGTACTTGTTCTTGTCGCAGCAATCGGTGACAAAGTTAATGTCCTTGTAGCAAGCAAGACAAAAGATGTGCATGCAGGAAACCTGATCAAAGAATTGGCTCCAATCGTCGATGGACGTGGTGGTGGTAAACCAGACATGGCCA
>ERZ773044.824-NODE-824-length-11997-cov-53.8607_pt1 | contig 11997 bp, 13 predicted proteins | sample MGYA00511897_ERZ773044 | MGnify/ENA primary metagenome ERZ773044 (study PRJEB29015, sample SAMEA2738116) | human oral metagenome | biome: human oral; feature: human-associated habitat; material: saliva | place: China | collected 2170 ...
ATGGTAGGAAGAATTGGAGAGTAGAGATGCCAAAAGAAGTGAATTTAACAGGCGAAGAAGTTGTCGCTTTAACCAAAGAATATTTAACGGAAGAGGATGTCCATTTTGTCCATAAGGCCTTGGTCTATGCGGTGGATTGCCATAGTGGTCAATATCGCAAATCAGGCGAGCCTTATATCATTCATCCTATCCAAGTGGCAGGTATTTTAGCCAAACTCAAGCTGGATGCTGTAACGGTAGCTTGTGGTTTCTTGCATGATGTGGTTGAAGATACAGATGCGACCTTGGACGATTTGGAAAGAGAGTTTGGTCCTGATGTGCGCGTGATTGTCGATGGGGTTACCAAGCTTGGTAAAGTTAAATACAAGTCTCACGAGGAGCAGTTGGCTGAAAACCACCGCAAGATGCTTATGGCCATGTCTGAGGACATCCGCGTTATCTTGGTCAAACTGTCTGACCGCTTGCACAATATGCGGACCCTGAAACACCTTCGAAAAGACAAGCAGGAGCGTATTTCCAAAGAAACAATGGAAATCTATGCCCCGCTTGCCCATCGTTTGGGGATTTCCAGTGTCAAATGGGAATTGGAAGACCTATCTTTCCGTTATCTCAATCCAACGGAGTTTTACAAGATTACCCATATGATGAAGGAAAAACGCAGAGAGCGTGAAGCCTTGGTGGATGAGGTGGTCACAAAATTAGAGGAATATACGACAGATCGTCATCTAAATGGAAAGATTTACGGTCGTCCCAAGCATATTTACTCGATTTTCCGCAAAATGCAGGATAAGAGAAAACGTTTTGAGGAAATCTATGACCTGATTGCCATTCGCTGTATTTTAGATACCCAAAGTGATGTTTATGCCATGCTTGGTTATGTGCATGAACTTTGGAAACCAATGCCAGGTCGTTTCAAAGACTATATCGCTAACCGCAAGGCCAATGGTTATCAGTCTATCCATACGACTGTCTATGGGCCAAAAGGGCCGATTGAATTCCAGATTCGGACCAAGGAAATGCACGAGGTCGCTGAGTACGGGGTTGCAGCTCACTGGGCTTATAAGAAGGGCATCAAGGGGCAGGTTAACAGCAAGGAATCAGCCATTGGGATGAACTGGATCAAGGAGATGATGGAGCTCCAAGACCAGGCTGATGATGCCAAGGAATTTGTCGATTCAGTTAAGGAAAACTATCTGGCTGAGGAGATTTACGTCTTTACCCCAGATGGAGCTGTCCGCTCTCTTCCAAAAGATTCAGGACCGATTGACTTTGCCTATGAAATCCATACAAAAGTTGGGGAAAAAGCAACTGGTGCCAAGGTCAATGGTCGCATGGTTCCACTGACAACCAAGCTCAAGACAGGGGATCAGGTTGAAATTGTCACCAACCCGAACTCCTTTGGGCCAAGTCGTGATTGGCTCAATATGGTCAAGACCAGCAAGGCGCGCAACAAGATTCGTCAGTTCTTTAAAAATCAAGATAAGGAATTGTCTGTCAACAAGGGTCGTGAGATGCTGATGGCTCAGTTCCAAGAAAATGGCTATGTGGCCAATAAATTTATGGACAAGCGCCATATGGACCAAGTTCTGCAAAAGACCAGCTACAAGACAGAAGAGTCCCTCTTTGCGGCTATTGGTTTTGGAGAAATCGGTGCTATTTCTGTCTTTAATCGTCTGACTGAAAAGGAACGTCGTGAAGAAGAACGTGCCAAGGCCAAGGCTGAAGCAGAAGAACTTGTCAAAGGTGGCGAGATCAAGGTTGAAAACAAAGAAACCCTCAAGGTTAAGCATGAGGGTGGTGTGGTCATTGAAGGTGCTTCAGGTCTCCTAGTTCGGATTGCCAAGTGTTGTAATCCTGTTCCTGGTGACGATATTGTCGGCTACATTACCAAGGGTCGTGGTGTAGCTATTCACCGTGTGGACTGTATGAACCTGCGTGCCCAAGAAAACTACGAGCAACGTCTCCTTGATGTGGAGTGGGAAGACCAGTATTCAAACTCAAATAAGGAGTATATGGCTCATATCGATATCTACGGCCTCAACCGTACAGGGTTGTTGAACGATGTACTGCAAGTTCTTTCAAACACAACTAAGAATATCTCAACAGTCAACGCCCAACCAACCAAGGATATGAAATTTGCCAATATCCATGTGTCCTTCGGCATTGCTAACCTCTCGACGCTGACCACGGTCGTAGATAAGATTAAGAGCGTACCAGAGGTTTATTCTGTCAAACGAACCAACGGCTAATTGTCCGAGCTTCTACTAGAAAGGCTATTATGAAAATCATTATCCAACGGGTTAAAAAAGCCCAAGTGAGCATTGAAGGTCAGGTTCAGGGAAAAATCAATCAGGGACTCTTATTGCTGGTTGGTGTTGGACCAGAGGATAAAGAGGAAGATTTGGACTATGCTGTAAGAAAGCTTGTCAACATGCGGATTTTTTCAGACGCAGAAGGCAAGATGAACCTGTCTGTCAAAGATATTGAAGGAGAAATTCTTTCTATTTCTCAGTTTACCCTCTTTGCGGATACTAAGAAAGGCAATCGTCCAGCCTTTACAGGGGCAGCCAAGCCTGATATGGCATCAGACTTCTATGATGCTTTCAATCAAAAATTAGCACAAGAAGTGCCCGTTCAGACAGGCATCTTTGGAGCGGATATGCAGGTTGAGCTGGTCAATGACGGGCCAGTTACCATTATCCTAGATACTAAAAATAGATAAGAAAGACCAAGCCTAGCCGGCTTGGTCTTTCTTATCTATTACAAAATACTCCAAAATGGAATCTGTTCCTGATAGGCCTTGGGGAAATCTTGTTTCAGGCTTTGGCTTATGCGATAGGAAGAGATGAGATGGCCTAGGATGAGGAGAGTTCCCTGAAGGAAAAGTGGGATACCCCTTAAAAACAGCAAGGAGAGAATTATCAGGCTATCCCATAGGAGGATTTGTAAGGCAAAACGCCAGAATCTCGGTCTAATCTGGGAATAGAGGTGACTAAAGTGGTCACAAAGCTGGTTAGAAAGATAGGTCAATAGCACAGGATGAAAGAAAATGAGCCAACCGCTATAAATCAAAATCCAATCCCAAGTAAGCCCTTCTTTAAATGCCAAAAATGCCAGCATAATTCCATCGATGATAAGAAGTTGAATGGTTTTGATGGAGATGATGTTTTTCATGATAAGCCCTCCTTTTCCTTAGAGACACTCCCACAAAGAGATGTGTTTGTCATAAAAGTCTGGATAGTTTTCTCTTAGGTAGTCAGTTGTCTTATAATAAAAAGTAGAATGGCAAGCAGTGATGATTGGCATAAGAGATGAAAAACGATGAGAACTAACGAAGGATAAAAGGACTAAAAATAGAAAATCAATGGAGAGAACCCCCAAATAGTAGAAGCGAATCTTTTTATTGATTTGAGGATAAATCTCAGAGAATTGATGTTTGAATCGGACAACCAAGCGAAATAACAGAAGTCCTTGAGTAAGGAGGAAAATAAAACCAGAGAGTAGGATCCACTCCAAAGATGTCTCGGGTCTTTTGCTAAAAAATGCAAATAGTAGCAAATCGATAACTGCAATTGCTGTAAAATGGATTCTAAAGAGATTTTTCATAAGATGACCTCCCTCTTTTATCTAACTTCATTCTACTCCAAAAGAATGGGAGTTACAAGTAAAACGATAAAAAATTTTAGTAAGGAGATTCTGTTAGATTTCTTTATTTGATTTCCCTCTTATTGTTCCACCTCTTCATCATTCCAGACAAATAAAGCTCCGATTGCATTGAGGATATAAAAGATGTATTTTCCGATATTGGCGAAGTTTCCTTGAATACCAGCTTTTGTCAGCTGAACGAAATTGTAAATCAACCAAAAGCCCCACTGAGTTGTTAGTTTCAATGCGTTAAAAGCATTGGCAATGAGAGACAGTGCAAAGGCAATAGTTGTCACGTAGGCAAGGAGATTCATCTTGCCTCCATAACCGATATAGTTGGTCACAAAGGCAAAGAGGAAGGCGATGATGGAAATGATGATGGCCGCTAATTTTAGCTGTTTTTGGCTCATTTGGTTGGGTCTGCCTTCTTGCGAAGCTTCCCATTTCTTTATGGCAAAGGTATAAATGAGGAAGGTGACGGGATAGGTAATGATGGCTGCCTTATTTCCAAGGATATAATCAATAGTACCAGACAAAATCGTATTGATAATACCAAAGTAATTTCCCCATTTGCTTAATTTTCCCGTGAAACGAGTGGACAACATGGAAATCCCAACGTTGGTTACGGAAATCAATCCAAAGGGTACAAGAGCTGTCCATGGTCCCCAGTCTACAAATTTATCGAGGCGGGAGTTGAGGTAACCAGATGCAATCGCAATCCCAACGACCAAAGCAACCCCGAAGAGGTCAAACCATTTAGATGTCGCAAAAATTTTTAGTGATTTTTTCATAGGTTAAACTATCTTTCTTGTTTTTTACAAACATTCTACAACTAAATGAAAGTAAAATCAAATGATAGAAATAAAACCCTGAAAATAAAACTTTCAGGGTTGGTAGGGTACTTGAGAAATTAGTCGATTTTCTCGACATAGAGTTGTTTTGCAATGTCCATATTCACTTGTAATTCCTTGTCTTTACTGAGGATAGTGAAGGTGTTGCTGAAGCCATCAAACTGCTTGACTTGGAGCTGGTCACCGATGTGAAGTGAGTGCTTATCCAAATAACTGAGAATGTCAAAACTATCGTGCACCCGAGTTAGGCGGTAGGCGCCAGCTTCCTTGATGTCAGCTAGTGGCAGGTTATTGATTTCAACTAAGAGTTCTCCCTTGGCAGGAATAGTTCCTCCGTGGGGGCAGGTCTTGGGGAATCCTAGTAGTTTATCCAGTCTTTCCACGAACAGGTCAGAGACAGTATGTTCCAAGACCTCAGCTTCCTCGTGAATCTGGTCACTTGTATAGTCTAAATGATGGACTAGAAAAACTTCAATCAAGCGATGCTTACGATAGAGCTCAGAGACCAATTTGAGGCCGAGGTCAGTCAGTAGATAACCGCATTCCTTGTCCTTGAGGATGAGATTTTCGCTCTTCATCCGTTTAATCATTTCAGTTACGGCAGGGGGAGAGACTTGCATACGAGCAGCAATTTCCTTGTTGGTGATTTTATGCAGGTCTATGCTAATTTCATAAATACACTTTAGATAATCTTCTTTATTCGGGGTCATTCGTTTCCTCTTGTCTAATATCTTTATCTAGTATATCAAAAAAAGCTAGATTTCTCTAGCTGTGACTTTTTATGTTATACTTATTGCAAGAGAAAAAACGAGGAGATGGATATGACGAAAATAGCTCTTCTTTCAGATATTCATGGAAATACCACCGCCTTGGAGGCTGTTTTGGCAGATGCTCGGCAGCTAGGAGTGGATGAATACTGGCTTTTGGGAGACATTCTCATGCCAGGAACAGGGCGTAGAAGGATTTTGGACTTGTTGGCTCAACTACCGATTACGGCTAGAGTTTTGGGAAACTGGGAAGACAGTCTTTGGCATGGTGTCCGTAAGGAATTGGATAGTACTCGTCCCAGTCAACGCTATCTCTTACGCCAGTGCCAGTATGTTTTAGAGGAAATTTCCCTAGAAGAAATTGAGCTACTCCACAATCAACCTCTCCAGCTTCATCGTCAGTTTGGGGATTTGACGGTGGGAATTAGCCACCATCTTCCTGATAAGAACTGGGGGCGTGAGTTGATTCATACTGGATCACAGGAGGATTTTGACCGCTTGGTGACCAATCCGCCTTGTGATATCGCTGTTTATGGTCATATTCACCAGCAGTTACTTCGTTACGGGACTGGTGGGCAATTGATTGTCAATCCAGGTTCAATTGGCCAGCCTTTCTTTCTAGATGCCCAGTTGCGGAAGGACTTGCGTGCCCAGTATATGATTTTGGAGTTTGATGATAAGGGCTTGGTAGATATGGACTTCCGACGCGTAGACTACGATGTGGCAGCTGAATTGCAGTTGGCTAAAGACCTCAAACTTCCCTATTTTGAGGTTTATTATGAAAGTCTGGTCAATGGTATCCACCATACTCATCATCAGGAATTTCTGAGAGAATTGGCCCAGAAAGAGGGCTATGATAGGGAATTAGATGCCTGGTTAAAAGGTGGTAATGATTGACATTACAACTAAAAAGGGTATAATAAAAGAAAAAGAAGAGTAGAGGCAGGGTAGCCTCGTAAAAAGGAGAAGAGGATGCAAATTCCAAGTAGATTTACCATTGCGACTCATATGCTGATAATCATTGCTCTAGAGGGGAAGGAAAGCAAGGTGACCAGTGATTTTCTGGCTGCTAGTGTCGGGGTCAATCCTGTCATTATCAGAAAAACCTTATCCCAGTTGAAGAAGGCAGAGCTGATTTCAGTTGCGCGCGGAACAGGGGGAACAGAGATTGTTAAGGATCTCAAAGACATTAGTCTATTAGATGTTTATCAGGCGGTTGAGTGTCTTGGTAAGACTGGTCAACTCTTCAGTTTTCATGACAATCCAAATCCAAATTGCCCAGTTGGAGCCCATATTCATGATGTTTTGGATCAAAAATTGGAGAGAATCCAGCTGGCTATGGAGGCAGAGCTTGGTCAGACCAGTCTAGAACAAGTCGTGGCTGATGCAGAGAGTCAAATGAAGGATTAAGAGGGATAGATGCCCTCTTTTTCTCTATGTAAAATTGTGATAAAATAGAATCATTAAAGGAGGAAGAAATGTATCTTGTTATAGGAATTGTATTAGCCTTTATAGTGTCATTTTGGAAGGATAATAGGAGTTTGTGGAATCCAGTATTATTCTTATTATCCCTCATTTCCAGTTATTTTTATCTAGGCTACCTTTTTTATCAAAATGGGTATGAGAAGATTCATTTCGCTTTTTTTATATTTCCCTTTATTTTACTTCCTTTTTTGCTTTTTCTAAGTGGCATCTTTCTAATCTATAATGGGGTCATTTTGTTGAAGCGAGAGGGACGTTCAAAGGCTAATTATCTCTCCATGCTCCTTGGAATAGTCATTTTGCTATTTTTTGCTTTGATGTCATTTCGATTGGGAGGACGACATGAATTATTTTACACCAATCACTTTCTAAATATTTTATTTGCATTTATTGCTTATTCTTACTTTATTTTTGGTTTTGCTTTTGTGGCTTTTATGTTGTACTCTATCTTGTATCTCTTTATTCCTAAGAAGAAGCATTATGATTTTATTATCATTCATGGTGCAGGTTTGTTAGACGGAGAAAAGGTAACACATTTGCTGAAGAGGAGAATTGATAAGGCAGTGGAAGCTTATCACAAGTCTAAGAATCCTCATATCAAAATCATTGCAAGTGGTGGTCAAGGAGGAGATGAGAAGATTTCTGAAGCGCAGGCCATTACAAACTATCTTCTTGAAGAGACAGATGTTCCCCAAGATGCGATTATTCTGGAAGGTCAATCAAGGACTACCTACGAGAATCTTCTCTTTTCTAAGGAACTTGGTGAGGAACTGGTAGCCAAACCTCAATTCCTCTTTGTTACAAATGACTATCATGTTTTTCGTACCAGTACCTATGCGCGTAAGTTAAATATGAAGGGAGATGGCCTCGGATGTAGGACGGCAGGCTACTACATACCATCTGCTTTTATTCGGGAGTACGTAGCGCTCTGTGTCAAGATGAAATGGCTTTTCCTTGCCTTTTATGTCCTGCTATCAGTCCTCATTTTGATAGCCTACAAAGGGATTATTTGGTAGTCAGATTTTATTAAAAAAGACTTAGAATACACATGAAAGTATGTATTCTAGGTCTTTTGTTTTATATACATTTGATTTTTGAAAGGTACTATCTATTTTTCCATGCTTGGTAACGGGTATCAATCAATAATTGGGTAAGGCGTCCCATGGTTTCCCTTTCTTCTGGAGTGAGGGATTGAGCTTGGACAAAGAGATGATGGATGTGTTCAATAGCTTTGAAGGAAGATAGGTCATTGATGGAGTTAATGCCAGCATCAAGAATGGTACCAAAGAAGAGGTCGAAGTAGAGCTGGAGTTCCTCTTCAGGGACTGTGGCCACCCATTCTTTGAAGGTTGTGTCGACTTGTTGGCTATCGCTATTGGTCTTATCCAGTTGGACAAAGTGTTTGTCCTCAATCTATCATGCTGGGCTATACCACCTAAGGCAGTACTGTGCACTATGATTTGGTGGGCAGGAATTTCCAGCATCATACCGATGATGGAGCCTTGTGGGATGAAGACCTTGGTTCTATCCATTATCCTTTGATAGCCCTCTTTTTGGGTCAATTCTTTATGGAGACCAGGCGCATCAAAGGTATAAACTGCTGTGATTTGATTTTGCAAGCTTTGCTCAATTTGACTAGCCGCATAGATGGCTAAATTTCCTCCCTTGGAATGCCCGGCCAGAATGACCTTTTGCTTAGGATGGCGGGCAAAAAAGTTCTTTAAATAGCGGAGGGCGTGCTTTTGAGCAGGAATTTCCTTCATATAGGTCAGGTGGAAATCTTCCTTCCAGCCAATGATACTGTCATCAGTTCCACGAAAGACAATCAGATAGGTATCGAGAGTAAGGCGGTAGGTCATAGCCGCAAACTGCTTTTGCAGTTCAGGGTCGATTTCGTTGATAAAATGGGAGAGTTTGCAATTTTTGAAGCGCTTGTGTTGAGCTAGTTCATCTAATAGCTGGAGGCGATTTTTGCTGGTCAACATGTTAGGTTCTCTTGGAACCTGAGGTGCAAGGTCTAAAAGTCGCATAGGAGTTGTGGAGACCAGATGATCAAAGGAGAGATAGGTTATTTCTGTTAAGGCTAGAATGTCTAACTCATTCAAAGGAAGGTCGTAAAAGGAATCGTATGCGACATCTTTCAGATAATCAAAAATATTGGCCATAAGAGCTCCTTTCTTTTTATTTATCTTATCACAAACACATAGAATTTACTAGTTGGTTTGTACGAGCTCTCTACATACCGACCTATAATGGTATGATTTAGATACATAGAAGACAGTTTGCTTTTATTTCAAACCTCTAAACATACTTGTTTGTATCTGTTTGTCGTCAATTCCATTCTCTTTTAAGAAATTTTTCATCTCATTTATATCATCAGGTTGGCCGGTTAAGAGATAAATAGCTTGGTTACCGTATTTCACAACCGCATTTTTTAAAAATGCTTGACTTTGAGAAAAGGTTTCGCTAGTTTTATAAGTTAGATTCGGATTATTCTTACTAAGCTCTCTTAACTCATTATCAAAAATGTTTACTCCTTTGTCTAAATGATTAAGAATGATGGAGCGCTTACCAGCCCACTCTTTCATAACTGGACGTAGAGTAGAAATACCGACATCAGAGGCAAAACAAACTAGTGCTTGGTCATTGTCTTTAACAGATAAAGATGACTCCAGCCAACTCATCTCAATTTTACTACCAGCTGGTAAATGTGTTAAGGTTTCCTTAAACACGCTACCACTATTATGGGTTACAATAAGAATTTCGTCCTCATCAGGAGTGGAAGCAAGAGTTAGCCATCGGCTAGTCTGTTCCTCCTTTACTGGACTTTTGTTTGCACCAAACGAGCTATCAGGAAGCTTAAACTGAGCATAGGAGCCAGCTTTCCATATTTGATTTTTTGGTTTTGTAATGTGAACTAAATACAAATCTCCGCTGGGATTTTCAATGGATTTTATCGATAAAGTTTGACTTCGTCCAAGATAGGTAATGATTCCCCAAGATATAAAGCCGAGCACTCCAAGTGTAGTTAGAATAATTATGAACATTTTTTTCCCTCGTTTCATTTTTAACTCCTATAGTGTAGTAATTTTCTATGAATGAATAATATTTCTATTCATTCAAGTGTTTTCAAAAAATAAAGAAAAGATTTCTTTATTTCAGGATTCCTTTAATGAAGTTGGTTGCTAGTATTTCTACAGTTTTGCTAATATCTGGAAAATCATTTTCTGTGATATGCATATCCATGTAGTAAAATAGGTTGTAAACTTGTAAAATATTTTGAATTTTTTCTGGAGAATGACCTTCAGTCTGCAAACGATGAGTAAAGGTTTTCACGAGAAATTGATGAAATGGATTCGTGACTTTTCCTTCTTCTGAGGAATAGTAGCTATGTAACTCATCTGCTATGGCAGGATTGTACCATTCTGCAAGGATTTTATTGGAAGAAACGAGTGCTCTGGATTGAGCAAAGAGTTGACTAATAAGATTAATCATATCAATTTTCCAATCCAGTTCTTCGATCATAGTTTGGCGAACACGGTTGTTTTCATCAATATAGATATCTAAAAAAATAGCCTCTTTACTTTCGTAATAGTTATAAAAAGATCCGACTGCCATATGAGCTTGTCTAGCAATTTCTGAAATTCCTGTCGCCTTGTATCCTTTTTTTGAAAAAACTTCATAAGCTGCGGATTTCAAAGCCTGTTTTTTGTCCAATTTGATTCACCTCTTTTCTGAATGAATATTAAATATTGTTCATTCATATCTTAACAAATCTCTTTCAGATTGTCAATCTGAAAGCTAGAACTTTTTACGGATACCACTTGATGAGGAGCTTTTTAATGTTAGAAGAGTATAGAGTGTCGTTTTAACTACACTCAAGGTTTAGAAGAATAGATATAAATTTTGGTTAAGGGGATGGATAAAAGAACTGAAATGAGGGTTGAAAAAATTAAAAATAAATGGGTAGTGCTGGCACTATGTCTGAAAATAAGGTATGATATCAATGGGGTTATTCACTATCTGTTTTTGAGCTGTTGTGACAAGGAAATGTCAAAAAAGTATTAGATACTAAGCCCTCTATTTATACTAAAGGATTTAAGACTCCTAAAATTAGCAAAGGAGAATCAGATGCACAAGATTTTACTAGTAGAAGATGATCAGGTTATTCGTCAACAGGTCGGGAAAATGCTCTCTGAATGGGGATTTGAAGTGGTCTTGGTAGAAGACTTTATGGAAGTTTTGAGCCTTTTTGTCCAGTCGGAACCTCATTTGGTCCTTATGGATATTGGCCTGCCCTTGTTTAATGGCTACCACTGGTGTCAGGAAATTCGCAAGATTTCCAAGGTACCTATCATGTTTCTGTCTTCCAGAGACCAGGCTATGGATATCGTTATGGCAATCAATATGGGGGCGGATGACTTTGTGACCAAGCCTTTTGACCAGCAGGTTCTTCTAGCCAAGGTTCAGGGCTTGCTGCGTCGTTCCTATGAGTTTGGGCGTGACGAGAGTTTACTGGAATATGCTGGTGTTATCCTCAATACCAAATCCATGGATGTGCATTATCAAGGCCAAGTCTTGAATTTGACCAAGAACGAATTCCAGATTTTACGCGTTTTGTTTGAGCATGCGGGCAATATTGTAGCGCGTGATGACCTCATGCGGGAGCTTTGGAACAGTGACTTTTTCATTGATGATAATACTCTCTCTGTCAATGTGGCTCGTTTGCGTAAAAAATTGGAAGAGCAGGGCTTGGTAGGATTTATCGAGACCAAGAAAGGAATAGGGTACGGACTGAAGCATGCTTGATTGGAAACAATTTTTTCTAGCCTATCTGCGCTCCCGTAGTCGTCTGTTTGTCTATCTGCTTTCTTTGACGTTTCTGGTTTTGCTCTTTCAGTTTTTATTTGCCAGTTTGGGAATTTACTTTCTCTATTTTTTCCTGCTGTGTTGCTTTGTAACCATCTTATTTTTCACTTGGGATCTATTGGTGGAGATGCAGGTCTATCGCAAGGAACTTCTCTACGGAGAGAGGGAAGCTCAGTCTCCTTTGGAAATAGCTTTAGCAGAAAAATTAGAAGCGCGTGAGATGGAACTCTATCAGCAAAGGTCAGATGCCGAAAGAAAACTGACGGATTTGTTGGATTACTATACCTTGTGGGTCCATCAGATTAAGACCCCCATTGCAGCCAGTCAGCTCTTAGTTGCAGAAGTAGCTGACCGACAACTGAAGCAGCAATTAGAACAGGAAA
>ERZ773044.829-NODE-829-length-11928-cov-7.30026_pt1 | contig 11928 bp, 9 predicted proteins | sample MGYA00511897_ERZ773044 | MGnify/ENA primary metagenome ERZ773044 (study PRJEB29015, sample SAMEA2738116) | human oral metagenome | biome: human oral; feature: human-associated habitat; material: saliva | place: China | collected 2170 ...
AAGCCGTGTGAACGTTCCGGAAGACGGAGAAATCCTGAAACTGGATTGATAAACGGCTTATTACCCTAAAGCAGCCTGCACCTTGTTTTTTAAGTGCAGGCTGCTTTTAGCTTTCAGACGGCCTCAAACAGCATCCGCCCCACCTGTTTTCACGCTGTATTCCAAGGCCTTATGCGGCTTTAAGGTGGCGGAAACATAGCCGTTGGCGGGATTGCGGACGTAGTCCAGATAATCCTGCATGGCAGGGGCGTAGCCTTCCACGTCGTCCACGGCGACGGCGGTGCGCAGGGCGAGTTTGGGTTCGAGCAGTTTGAACACGGGGTAAACCAAGTTCGGCCAGCCGTCGAGCAGCACGAAATCGATGCTGCCGGGGATGTCTTGCAACGTTTCCAGCGCATCGCCTTCGCGCAGTTCGATATAGTCGGACAGCCCTGCGGCGGCGAAGTGGCGGCGGGCGGCTTCGGCTTTGTGCGGCAGGTATTCGGTAGTAATCACGCGGCCGCCGTTTTTCTTGGCCGCTGCGGCCAGATAAAGCGTGGAAATGCCGTAAGACGTACCGAATTCGACAATGTTTTTCGCGCCTTTGGCTAAGGCCTGCATATACAGGAATGCGCCCTGCTGCGGGACGATGGGGATGTATTTGTCGTCGAAATAGGCTTCGTTTTCGCCCGTCCAGCCGCTGCCTTTGCCCAGCAGTTTGGGCAGTTGGGGCAGGAAATGCCATATCAGGCCGGGAATCTGGCGTACAGCGGCGGTGTAGAGGTCGAACAATACGGCTTCGGTTTTTGCATCGTTTAAAAAAGCGAAGTCTTGTCGGGTGGGTTTGGGCATGGTTTTTCCTTTCCGAGGGGGCTGCCTGCAGGCTGCTTTTAGGCTACCTGAAAAATACAAAAGCAGCCTGCACTTTGGGTTGATACAAACGGCGGGGTGCAGGCTGCTATACGCGTTCAAACGCCAAATCGACAAATTCGCGCTGCACCAGTTTGCCGCTTTTGCTGACCGCCCAATCGCGGCTGCGTTGTTCCAAAATGCAGCGCAGCGGCAGGTTTTTAGCCAGGGCGCGGATGTCGGCGGCGTCGTAGAGCGTGAAGCCGTGCGCCGCGAACGGCAGTTTGGCCATAAAGTCTTTTTCGCAGAAATTCAGGCACAGCCGCCCGCCGGTTTTCAGCACGCGGCAGAGTTCGGCCAGCATGAAGGGCGCGTCGTCCCAAAAATAGACGGTGTTTACCGACACGGCTTTGTGGAACGCGGCATCAGTAAAGGGCAGCGCGCCGCCGTCATACAGCCGGTAATCCGCCTGCCCTGCGGCGATAAACGGTGCGTTGAACGCCTGCGCCTGTTCGTGCATCAGCGGCGAAATTTCCAGACCGGTGTAGTGCAGGCCATCCGCCTGCGACAGGATGTAGCCCAAAAGTCCGCCGTTGCCGCAACCGGTTTCCAGTATGTTGTCGCCGTTTTGCAGGCGGGCGGCGGCGAATGCGCTGATGATTTGGGTAAGGTTGCGCAGGTTCATCGCCTGCCCGAATGCCGTGCCTGCTTCGTTGTGCGGGCAGCGCAGTTGTGCGGCGGTTTGTTCGGCGGATAATTCCATGATAACTCCTTGTGTTGATGGGGTGCAGGCTGCTTTTCGGGCTTTCAGGCTGCCTGAACGTTACACAAATTCAGGGAAATGCCGTTGCAGTTGTTCGGGCGTCAGGCTGGGGGCAATCAGTTCTTCGTCTTCATCGCAAGCAACGGCGACAAAATCGGGGGCGACGAGCTTGGCACGCAGCAAGTCTTCTGTCGCACGGCGGCAGGCGCGCGGAAAACATTGGCGGAAGCGGTCGTATAAATCGTCCCAATCGGCTTCTTGGCGCACGGCAGCCTGCACGCTTTGTGCCGCCGCATTGCCCGCCGCGCCGCTGTCAAACAGATATTCCGCCAAATCCGCGCCCGACCAGCGCAGCGACTGCTCCAGTTCGGCACGGCTTGCGGTGGAACCGTATTCGCTTTGGTATTGCGCCACCACGCGCGCGAGCAGCTCTTCTGTGCCGACCGACAGTGAGGGGAAATAGAGATGGATATTGTCGCAGTAGAAATTGTGGAAAATGGCGGCATACACGGTTTCGCACGGGTGCTGCCTGCGGATACTGTGCACGGCATCCACGATGATTTGATAGGCGAGGTTTTCGATAGATTGCCAATCCGGCTGCGGCATGGTGTGTCCTTTCAGGCTACCTGAAAAAGATGAAGGCGGTGTTTACGGGCATCGGGTTTGATATTTTAGTGGCGTTGGCGGGATTCGGGAATCCGATTTCATCGGCAAAGACAAGTGCAGGCTGCTTTTTGGGCTTTCAGGTAGCCTTTTAGCTCCGCAGAAACTCGGCTTCCTTCGGAAACTTCGTTTTAACTTCGTTGAAGCTGTGCTTTCAGACGGCCTGGAAGGCGGCTACCCGTTTCATCGGCCATGAGTCGGTTGTCCAAATGCGTTCGAATTCTTCGGCAAAACCGTGTTGCTCGGCGTAGGTTTGCAGTTGTTGCAGCCAGGTTTGCGGAGCGATGTCGGCGGCGGCACGGGTGGTGTGCAGCAGGTAGGGGCGTGTGTCGTAGGCGCGGATGATGTGTTGGCTGACGGCGGTCAGGGCTTGGGGATTGTGGTCGGTTTGTCGGGCGATTTTTTCGTATTGCGACAAAATGGCCGTCCGCACGGTTTCGCGTTCGGCAGCAGTGCGCGGTTCGGGTCGGGCGGTGGTGGCTTGGATGACGATCAGGGGTGGCAGTTGCCCTTCGGCGAGCGCGGCGGCGAGGCGCAGGTGTCCGTCTAAAATCAGCCAGCGGTCGGATAGGGCGGTAAGTTCGTATACCAAGACGGGCGGCAGTTGGTTTTGCCGTGCGCGCTTGCGCCAATATTTCAGACGGCCGTCTTCGGCGTGGTGGGTTTTCAGGGCGATGAAGCGTTCGGCTTGGGTGTAGAAATTGTTGTCCAGCGCGTCGAAACGGCTGCCTGAAAACAGCCATTGTCGGTAGTTTTCGTCGGTTTTAGGCTGCCCCAAGGTGGTGTCGTGCCAGCATTCGCCCCATCGCTGCGGCAGGGTTTGGGCGGGGCGGTAGTCGAAATGCCATTCGCCGATGCCGAGCAGCCCTGCGTTTTGGGCGGCGAGTTGTTCGATGAAATATTTGTTCCACAACAGGCCTTGCTCTGCGGCGGGCCGGCAGGCGATGTGTTCGTTCACACGGCTGCCGATGTGCCCGACGGGCTGGTATGCCTGCCAGCGTTCGGCGTAGCTGCGAACGAGGTAAACGTCGTATAAATCGTGGCTGTGGAACGACCAGAACACGGGTTCATGGTGGCAAGTCAGGCTGAGGCTGATGCCGTCGGGTGTATGGAGTTTCAGGCAGCCTTGCGTTTGACGGTCAATATGCAGGGCGAGGCTGTTTGGGGAGGTGGGATTATGGGTCAGGTTGCCGCTGTATTGTTCCAGCGCGGCGTTGAGCGATTGGTAGTGCATGGGGTGTCCTTTGTGCAGGCTGGTTTTTTGGCTTTAACTTTGCGAACACTCCGTTTCTTGGTGGAAACGGAGTGTTCATTTTACTGAAGCCTCTATTTTCAGACGGCCTGAATGTGGTCAGCGGATGTGTGTGGAATCACTATCCGTTGATGTGAAGCCGTTTTAGGATGCAGGCTGCTTTGGAACAAACACGCGATACGCGCCGCGCAGGGTGAAAAACAGCAACGCGCCGATGAACAGCAGTCCGATGGTCAAGGCAATCGGCTCGTCTATATTGCGCCACCAGCCGATGCCCGCCCAGGCAAAGGCGGCGGCAAGCGGCAGATACCAGCAGCACAACACGGTGTATTTCCACCACTGCGGCGTTTCGTCCGGCACGGTTTCGCCTTCGGCCAGCTCGTTCTGCCAATCGTCGAAGCGGCGGTGAAACCACATCAGCGGCAGGGCGAACAACGGCACGGCGATGAGCGCGTCCAGCAGGGCGGATTTGCGTTCGCGGTTGAATCGGGCGGCTTGTTCGGCATAACGGTAGAGTTGCACGCCGTCCACTTCCATTTCATACAGGTGCGAGCCGCTGTATTTCACTACGGCCGGTTTGCCTGCATGGGCATAGGCGAGTTCGCAGGCATCGTAAAGATTGGCGGCACAGTTCAAATACAGGGTCTCACTGCCGTTGGGGAAGGGAAGGTAGTTGATGCTGCTTTTATAGCGGCAGGCATTGTAGGGCAGTATCCAATCGAACAGGTCTTTTTGTTTGGCCTCCTGCCGGGCATAACATTCGGAGATTTGGCTATATGGTTTGGCGGGAACGATGCCGCGTGCTTCGCGCAATTCGCCGTATGAGGCCGCCGTGTTGCCGTAAAAGGCGACAACCATGCCCGTAATGGCAATCAGCAGATAAATCCATTGCAGCGAAGAGATGCCGCTTTTGCCGGCGGGGAATCGGTCGTAAAGCCGTTTTTCACCGCGTGCCAGCGAGCGGATACGCAGATACAGCACCAGCGCGGTCGCCAGCAGTATGCCCCATAGCGCGCCGTTCACGGGCAGGAACCAGCCGATGCCAAATGCGGCAACGATGTAGAAGAACATGGCGCGGTAGAGCGCGTGCGGGGTTTGGGGGACGGAAATGGGGAGGGTTATCACGATCAATCTTTCGAGAAAAGGCTGAAGGCCGTCTGAAAGCGCAGCTTCAACGAAGTTAAAACCGAGCTTCCGAAGGAAACGGAGTTTCTGCGAAGCCAAAACGCTTCAAGCCGCTGGTCAAACATGTTTTATGACACTATAAACGGGCTATTTTAACACTCTTGTCAGCGCGTTATGCAGGATGGGATAGGGCTGTCGGGCAATCGGCTGCGTGATTGACCGCCGCCCTGTGTCGGAATAAACAAAATAAACCGAAAGGCCGTCTGAAAGCAAAGTTTCAACAAAGTAAACAATGCAGGCTGCTTTTGAATGCCGAAAAAGCAGCCTGCAAGCATCAGTGGCATACAGGCTGCCGCTGTTTCATTATTTCCGCGTACTCACGTCCTTCATCCACGCAAACAGCTGGTCCAAATCGTAATCGCCGCCGTGTCCTTGTCCCCAAGGCAGGGCGTAATCCACGTTTTTGCCGTGCGACTGCAATTTGAGCGCGAGCAGTTGCGAGACGGCCAGCGAGGTGTCGCGGTCGTTTTCGCCGACGCGGATGCGGTAGTGCTGTGTGCCGCCGCGTCGGATGAAATTCATGGCGTTCATGATGCGGACGGTGGCTGCGTCTGCCGTTTGCGCGCCTTGTACGGTGCTGTTTTGCGCGCCAAACGCGGTGAAGTGTTTGGCTTGGATTTGCGCGTCGCCGAACAGGTTGTTTTCGCCGGTGGATAAATCCACGCCGTCAAATGCGGGCGCGGTTTTTTGTCTGCCGACGAATTTGGCGTAGGCGGAAAAATCGGCGGCTTTGACTTTGCCGTTTTCGATGGTCAGCCAGGTTTGGCCGGACAGGTCTTTGCCTTCGTCCAAGGCTTTTTGCGCGGATTGGGCGAGCATGGATTCGATTTGCGCTTTGAAGCTGCCGCTGCCGTTGTTGTCCAGCGTCATCGGCACGCCTTGGGCGTTTTTCAGTTTCAGGCTGTTCACATAGGCGGGGAACAGGTTTTTCAGGCCGTCTGAAAGGCGCATCTGTTCGGCGGTTTGCGTGCCGCGAACGGTTTTGCGCTCCACGCGGTAGTCCAGCATGGAAATGTCGATTTTTTCGTAGTCGTTCACGCCGTTGAACTGCCATTCGTAGGCGGCATCGGCGTGTTCCAGATTGGTAATCGGGCAATAGGCGGAGACGGCGAATATGTCGTCCGTGGCGTTGGCCGCACCCAGCGCGCGCAGATAGGGCGCGTATTCGCTGGCGTTGCCGCTGGTGCCGAGCAGTGCGGACAATGCGCCGCCCGCGCTGGTGCCGTTGCTGATGATTTTGCGCGCGTCGCCTGCCATTTTGGCGTCGTTGGCTTTGAGATAGCGCACGGCGGCTTTCAAATCGACAATGGCGGCGGGGGCGCGCCCGTTGGCTTCGGTGCGGCCGCGCGCGCCGGGGCTGGCGACCACATAGCCTTGCGACAGGGCCACGGCGATGGCGTTGGGGCCGCTGGGCTTGAAGTTGTCGCGCGAATCGGTTTCAGGCTGCCCCGCTTCGCCCGGCATATAGCCGCCCACGTTGTTCGGAAAGAAAATCGGCGCGGTGTCTTTGGTGAAGCCGTTGATGCTGCCGCCTTGGAAATAGGCTTCGGGGATGTACACGTTCATGATTTGGTAGCGCGTGTCGGCAGGTTTCATCACATAAACGATGTGCTCGAAGGCGCGGTATGGCACGCTTTGCCCGTTCACGGTAATGGTGTGCAGGCTGCCTGCCACTTGGGAAAAATCAAGATTTTTCGGCGCAGGGTAGCGCGGCAGCTCGGCCTTTTGTGGCGGCGCGGCTTGGGCGGACAGGGCTGCGGTCAGCAGCAGGGCGGGGATGCGTTGAAGTTTCATAGGGTTTCCTGACGGGCGTTGTGAAAAAAAGCTGCCTGCGGGTTGCGCGGCAGCGGGTGCAAGATAGGGGGTAGAATATCGGTTTTTAGGACTGAGGGGATTAAAGGCCGTCTGAAACATGGCCGGTTGCCTGTTCAGACGGCCTGTTGTTTATTTCGGTGCAAGTACGTCCGCCACAAAATCGGGCTGCTCCCACGCGCCGCCGGCAAAGCCTTTGCACTGCGTGTCGATTTCGCTTTTGCTGCGGATGAAGGCTTTGCCGTCCCACACATATTCAACCGTGCTCCAACAGTCGCCCAAGCCGCGGCCTTTTTGGTTGCCTGAAAGTGTAGCCGTGCCGTTTTTGTCTACGTCGAAGCCACCGTATCCGCCCAGGCTCGAATCCTCCAATACGGTGTAGAGGCGGTTGAATTTGCTGTCGGCGATGGCGAAAAAGCCGTTGCTGTTATAGGCAAACAGTTCGCAGCCTGTTTCGATCAGCACTTTGCCGCCGCTTAAGGGGTAAACGGTGATGCTGCGGTTGCGTTTGGAATCTTGCAGCATGGCGCATTCGCCGGCTTGGTAAGGTTTACGGATAAGCTTCCATAATTTGCGGTATTCGGGCGTGCCGGCGGCGTATTCTTTGCCTTTCGTTTCGGCGGGTACGCGGGCGGCCTGAATTTTGGGCGCGGCTTTGGGCGGCAGCACGGCGGGGCTTTGGGCAGCAAACCGTGTCGCACCGTTTTTCACCCACGCGCTGCCGTCGCCCACGCGCCCTTGATAGGCATCGGCGGCGAGTAGTGCGGCGTATGCGCCGTCGTCGGACAGTTGGCGTTCTTTGCCGCCGATACGCAGGGTTACGCGGTTTGCCGTCGCCAGCACGGCTTCGACGGCGGCGCGGCCGCCTTCGGGAATGGTGGCGAGCGTGAAGTCTTCATCGATGAGGATGTCGGTGATTTTGCTGCCGTTTGCAAACAAGCCGACGGTTTGATTTTTTAGCGCGTTTTTTTTGTTGGTTTCATCATGGTCATGGGGAAAGTCAAACGATTGTGCGTACATTACCCAGAACTTGCCTTCGGCCAGCCGTTCTTGATCAAAGGCTTTGTCGGGGATTATCCACACCTTGCCCTGACGGTCGGAAATCGACAGCGGCCGGCGTTCGGCGAAGGCGGTGATGAGTTGTTCCGTCTGCTTTGGGCTGAGTGTTGCGGTGTAGTCGTCTTTGCCGAAGGCGACCGAGCCCAGCGATTGGCCGTTTAAAAACAGTTCGCCGCCGGTGTTGTCGGATTGGGCGCAGGCGGCGGGTGTTTCGCATTCCTCGATAATCTGAATCTGCGCGGTGGTGGCGGCGTTTTTGCCGGCGGGGCGGGTGAACAGGACGGATACGGCATTGTCCGAACCGTCATTGTGATAGCCTGCCACGCGGCAGGTACCGGTGTTGTCGCAAACGGTGTCCCAATCGCCCAGTTGGGTGCGCAGGCCGGGAAAGTTTGGTGCGGCTTGGGCGGTTGCGGCGAACAGGCAGGAAAGGAAAAGGATGGTTTTCTGCATGATGGGGTCTTTGGGGTTGGGATGTTTTACCGGCCGTCTGAAGCGGGCTGCTTGGTTGAAAACAGGCTTCGGACAGTGTGGGCACGGGATAGGCAAATTATACAAAATGCCGGTTGCCGTTGTGCGCTTATTGATGCCCGCGCGGTTTCGGACGGTTTTGAAAAATAGTGTTCGACGGGGATGGGTATAAAGTGCGTACGGGATAAGAGGCCGTCTGAAAGATGTTTTCAGACGGCCTCTTTGCCTACGGATACGGGATCTGATTAAAACGATACTTTTAAGCTGCCGTAGAAGGCGCGGCCGTGTTCGTTGTAGGTCTGCGCGCCGTTGCCGGTGCGGTACAGTTTTTTGTCGAACAGGTTGCTGATGCCGCCGCGCACGGCCACTCGTTTGTTCCAGTTGTAGCCGGCGTTGATGCCCCAGATGCCGTATCCGCCCAAAACGGTTTGGTTGCGGGCGGAAGCCAGGGTTTCGCCGCTGCCGCCGCTGCCGCTTTGTTCGATGTTGTTGATGGCGACCGAACGCGGTTTGGTGCGGCCGTATTGGGTGAAGGTCAGGTTGGCGTCAAAGCGTTCGTTCGGCGTCCAAGCCAGCGTGCTGTTGATGGTGAACTTCGGAATCAGCGACAGGGGGTTGCCTTTGTAGTCTTCCGATTTCTGCATGTAGGTGAAGTTGTTGCTCCATTTCAGCGTGTTGTGCAGGGGGACGACGAGGTTGCCCTCCAGGCCGGAAACAGTCGCCCTCGGCGAGTTGTCCCATTGGTAGAGGATGCCCGTGCTGGTGCTGCTGCGGGCTACGATTTCCGTGCCGGTGATGATTTTGTTGCGGTAGGCGTTGTGGAAGTAGGTTGCCGAGGCCTGCCAGCCGTTTTTGTCGAATTCGATGCCGATTTCCTTATTGACGCTGGTTTCGGGTTTCAGGTTGGCATTGCCCATAAAGTAGCAGTGCGGGTTGCTGCCCAATTCCACGGGGCAGCCGTTGCCGCGCGTGTACAGGATGAATTCGGGGTTGCTTTGGTACAGGTTTGGGGCTTTGTAGGCGCGCGCGATGCCGCCTTTGACCAGCCAATTTGCGCCAATCTGCTGGGAGAAGTTGAGCGCAGGACTCCAGTTGCCGCCGCTTTTGCTGTTGTGGTCGTAGCGCAGGGACGGTATCAGTTTGGTGGACGGGGTCAGCGAAATATTGTCTTCGACGTAGATTGCCTTGTTCTGCTGCGATGTTTTGCCGCCGCGTATGGCGGAAACGCCCGGGAAGGTTGATGTTTGGCCTTGGTCGGTAAAGCCTTGGCGGTTGGATGAGGGATCGTCCAGTTTGCTGTCGGTAAATTCCGCACCGACGGTCAGTACGTTTTCTACGCCGAGTTTGAACGGTATATTGGTCTCGCTGCCGAAACGCAGGTTTTTCAGACGGCTTTGGACGTATTCCGTGCCGACATAGCTGCCCTCAGGCCCGCCTGCCAAACCTTCCGGCAGGTGGCTGTTGGTGGTGCGTTCGTAGCTCAATACGTTTTTGGTGTCGCCCCAGTCCCACGCGCCGTCATGGGTCAGGGCGTAGGAGGAACGGTAGAGGCGGGCGGTTTCCTTGATGCCGCTCCGGTAGATTTCGCGCAGGGTCGATTCGGTGTCGGAAATTACCGCGCCTGTGCCGGTATCGGTGATGACGGTCCGTGTATTGGCGGCATTGGAGTTTTGCGAATCGCCGTTGTAGATATTGCCCTGACGGCTGTAATGGCTGTCGAAAATCAGGGTTTGTGACGGACTGATTTTCCATTGCAGGCGGCCGGCTATGTCTTTGTTTTTCACGCCTTCCACCCCTGCCGCGCCATAGGTGGTGTTGGTAACGGTGCGGGTTTGTCCGGCAGGCACAACGATACGTCCGCGTTCCCGTATCGGGCCGTTTTGCGTGGTAACGGTGGTGATGGAATCGCGGTTGATGTCGGTGGAATCGGCATCGGTTTTGTTGAAATTGCCGTAGATGCGGAAGCCCAATACGTCTTGGATAATCGGGCCGCCGAGGTTGAAGCCGACACGGTTGGTTGCCCCTTCCTTGCTGTCTTGCGGCTGGTTGGTGTAATAGTTCACCGATCCCTTGAATTCTTTGGGCACTTTTTTGGTAACGATATTGACCACGCCGCCCATCGCGCCGGAACCGTAGCGGGCGGCGGCCGGGCCTCGCAGGACGGTGATGGATTCGATTTCTTCAACCGGCACCCAATTGCTGTCGCCGCGCGTGTTGCGTTCGCCGCGCATACTGATGCGTTCCGACTGGCGGGAATTGACGGGTTTGCCGTCAATCAGAATCAGGGTATTTTCCGGCCCCATGCCGCGCAGGTCGATTTGGCGTTTGTTGCCGCGCTGGCCGGTGGCGGTGTTGCCGGTAAGGTTTACGCCGGGCATGGTGCGGACGAGTTCGGAAATATCGTTTACGGCAGGCCGTTTTTCGATGTCTTCGGCGGAAATTCGGGAAACGCCGAGTGATTGCTGGAGTTGTTTTTCGGCGGTAACGTAAACGGTGTCAAGCGATGCGCCTTCTACGACGGTGTCTCCGTCGGCATGGGCGAAGGCGGCGGCCAGTGTCAGCGGTAGCACGGCCAGCGGGAAGAGGGGGAGTTTGCGTTGGGCAGACATATTTTTCCTTTTCTGTGTGCGGAATGGGATAAAGGGAATGAAATATAAACGCTAATTAGTCGTGTTTCAAAAAATGTGCAGTAGAATCGGTTGTTTTGTTAATATTTGTCGGTTTGCCGCAACAAAGGTGAGGCAGAGGATGGGATTTACTCGTAAAATGGCCGTTTTTTTGCGGCGGGATTTATGCAAATTCCTTATCTGCCTCCCAATGATTATACGTTTCCCAACGCCGCCCGTTTGGCGGCGGAATATGACGGGCTGGTCGGCGTAAGCGGAGATTTGGACGTGGGGCGGCTTTTGTCGGCCTACCGTCAGGGTATTTTCCCGTGGTTTTCCGAAAACGGGCTGTATTATTGGTTTACCACCGACCCGCGCACCGTACTGCTGCCGGAAAAGCTGCATATCGGCCGTTCGCTGGCAAAAACTCTGCGGAACAAAAGTTACCGCGTTACCGTCAATACTTGTTTTTCCGACGTTGTCGCCGCATGCTCGGAAGTGCCGCGCCCGGGTCAGGACGGAACTTGGATTACGCCGGATTTTCAGACGGCCTATGGCAGGCTGCACCGTTTAGGCCATGCCCATTCTTTCGAGTGCCGGTTGCCTGATGAGGCCGGGGAATGGCGGTTGGCGGGCGGTTTTTACGGTGTGCAGATCGGGCGGGTGTTTTATGGCGAATCAATGTTCACCCGTATGCCCGACGCATCGAAAATCGCCTTTGCCTGCGCCGTGCCTTTCCTTGCCGGCTGCGGTGTCGGGTTAATCGACTGCCAGCAGGATACGCATCATTTGCAGCGTTTCGGTTCGGAAACGGTCTGCCTGTCTGCTTTTCAGACGGCCTTGGGGCGGTTGAACGGCTTGCCGTTGTTGCAGCCGATAGAACGAGGGGTAGTGGCTGAAAATATGGCTTAAACCTTGTGAATTGAAATAGCCCGAGAAAAGGCCGTCTGAAAACCTTAAATATCGTTTTCAGACGGCCTTTTCTTGCGGATGAAGGGTGAGTCAAAACCAGGCGTTAAAGCGGTAGGGCCAAATGTATCCGCATCACAAGCGCGTGACGCTCAACACGCCTTTGACGTCGCCGAGGCTGGCGAGGACGCGCGGGAGGTCGTTGACTTGTTTGACTTCGAGCGTGAACCTCATGCTGGCTTCCAAGTCGCGGGACTGGGTTTGCACGGCGGTAACGTTGAGTTTGTGGCGTGCGAGCGCGTCGGATACATCGCGCAAAAGCCCCGAGCGGTCTTGGGCGCGGATTTCGACATCGACGGCGAACACTTGTCCTTCCTGCA
>ERZ773044.845-NODE-845-length-11771-cov-29.6812_pt1 | contig 11771 bp, 9 predicted proteins | sample MGYA00511897_ERZ773044 | MGnify/ENA primary metagenome ERZ773044 (study PRJEB29015, sample SAMEA2738116) | human oral metagenome | biome: human oral; feature: human-associated habitat; material: saliva | place: China | collected 2170 ...
TGGAACCGAGCACGAACTCGCCCGGATGCAGAATAAAAGGCTCGTCGGGGGCAACCTCAACCAGGCGGGTGAGGTCTTTCTGCGGCTGTGACGGGTCAATGTATGGGTACTTGTGGTTATCGAACAGCCTAAAGAACCGGTCGAGGCGCACATCCACGCTGGCCGGCTGCACCATTGAGTCGTCGAAAGGCTCAAGAACAATGCGTCCGCCGGCTATTTCTTCTCGTATATCGCGATCTGAGATAAGCACCCTATAAGGATACCCACTGATGGGACAGTTTTACGCCATTTTGCGCGATGAATTAGCTTATAACAGAGTCCGCCACGCACCAGAACCTGAAGCACCCCGTGGTTGGGGGTTATTTTTGTAGCGAGACCCCTAAATTAGACTGTTGTCAGTTCGTTCTTGGTAATCAACTCAGCCTGTTCAATGACCAGACGGGTGGCTTCTTCCTGCTTGTCCGGCGGGTACTTGTACTTGCGCAGCAGCCGTTTAATGTGTTTGCGCATGCGTGCGCGTGCGCTCTCCTTATGCTGCCAGTCAATGGTTGCCGAGTTCCTGATGGTGGCTACGAGCTCGTGCGCTATTTTCTTCAGGGTCTCATCCCCCAGCTCTAGCACGGCGGAGTCGTTTTGGATGATGGCGTCGTAGAGGGATACTTCGGCCTCGGTGAGCCCTAGTTCTTGGGCCCGGCCCTTGTCGTCGCGCATTTCTTTGGCGAGCTCGACCAGTTCCGCGATGATCTCCGCGGTGGTGATGGTGCGGTTAGTGTATTTCCGCAGCGTCTCACCCAGCATGTCGGAGAATTTCCTGGACTGGATAATGTTAGTGCGGCGTATGGTTTTAATCTCATCGTTCAAGAGCTTGCGCAGCAGCCCTATATGCAGGTTAGGCCTGTCGGTACCCGCCAGAGAGCCCAAAAATTCTTCGGAGATGAGCGATAGTTCGGGGTTTTCTACGCCCGCCACCTGGTAAATATCGATCACCTTATCGGCGGTGACTGCCTCGTTGACGAGTTGCCCCAGTACGGAGTCAATATTATCCGAGCCGCGGCGGGACGAGCCAGCATCCGGGTTTAGTATTTTGAGTACGGCGGCGCGCACATCGGTAAACAGGCGCACATCATCGCGGATAGCCTCGGCCTCGGGGCGGGAAGCAACCAGCGCGTAGGCTTTGGCCAGGGCAAGGACCTGATCGTTGAACCTGTCGGTGATGTCCTGATCGGAGAGCACGAAGTCCATGACTTTCGCGTACTCGCCTAGCCGCCGTGCATGCGTAAGTTCTGGTGAGGAATCGTAGTCTACCGTGTGCAGCATATCCTTGATGATGCCGTGCTTCTCACGCATGACATCAACCAGCTGGTCGATGGGCACGCCCGCCTGCTCGTGGTCTGAGGGCGAGTACTGCCCCAGCGCCTTCTGGAGGGAGTCGAAAAGGCCGATATAGTCTACGATGAGCCCGCCGGGCTTGTCCTTGTACCTGCGGTTTACTCGGGCGATGGCCTGCATGAGGTTGGCCCCCTGCATGGGCTTATCCACGTACATGGTGTGCATGGAGGGCGCGTCGAAACCGGTGAGCCACATATCGCGCACGATCACGATCTCTAGCTCGTCTTCGGGGTTTTTGGCGCGTAGTTTAATGTCACGCAGTTCGTCTTTGGTGTGAATGTGCGACTGGAATTCGGGCGGGTCGGCTGCCGAGCCGGTCATCACCACCTTAATTTTTCCTTCGTGCAGGTTATCGGAGTGCCAGTCGGGCCGTAGCGCCACGATCTTGTTGTACAGTTGCACGGCGATCCTGCGGCTCATGGTCACTATCATTGCTTTGCCGAACATGTCGGCACGCCGCCTCTGCCAGTGGGCGATTATGTCTGCGGCCACGGCGTCTAGCCGTTCGTCTGCACCAACGAGTGCCTCTAGCCGTGACCATTTTGTTTTAGCCCGGTTTGAGGCATCCTCGGTGGCCCCTGCCGCGGCTTCTTCTACCAGCTCATCCACGGCGGTGAGGTCGGCATCGTTGAGGTCTATTTTGGCCAGGCGCGACTCGTAGTAGATTTTCACGGTGGCCCCGTCCTCGACGGCGCGGGTGAGGTCGTACACGTCCACGTAGTCACCGAATACGGCCCGCGTGGAGCGGTCGGTCGAGTCTATCGGGGTGCCGGTAAAGCCTAGGAAGGTGGCCCCGGGCAGGGCGTCACGCAGGTGCTTGGCAAGACCGGCTTTCAGGCGGCCCTGGGAGTCTAGGCTTTCGGAAAACCCGTACTGGGAGCGGTGCGCCTCGTCCGCTACCACCACCACGTTGCGCCGGTCGGTCAGTACCGGGTTGCGGTCGTTATCCTCACCGGGGGCGAATTTCTGTAGGGTGGTGAAGATTATCCCGCCGGATGAGCGCCCGTTGAGCATATCCCGCAGCTGCCGGCGGGTTGCGGCCTGGCGCGGGTGCTCTGGGAGGATCCGGGCCGGGGAGAACACCTCAGAAAAGAGCTGGTCGTCCAGGTCGTTACGGTCGGTGATGAACACGAGGGTGGGGTTTTCCATGCGCCTATCCCGCATGGTTTTTGCGGCGTAGAAGACCATCTCGAAGCTCTTGCCCGAGCCCTGGGTGTGCCACACCACCCCGCCGCGCCTGTCCCCTGCCGGGGATGCCGCCTGCACGGTGGAGGCCACGGCCGCGTTAACGGCCCAGTACTGGTGGTATTTCGCGACGCGTTTAACCAGTTTGCGGGCGCGCTGGCCGGTGGTTTTATCCATCACGGACTCATCGGAGAACACCACGAAGTGACGCATAATGTCTAGGAAGCGGGAGGGCTCAAATACGCCCTTAATGAGCACTTCGAGCGCGGGGTGATCTGTGATAACTTCGCGCCCATCAATGGTTTTCCAGGGGGCGTAGTGCTCGAAGGCGCCGGTGAATGAGCTCATAGCGGCGCTGGTGCCGTCAGAAATAATAGTTACGACGTTTGGGGTGAATACTGCCGGGATCTGGGTGCGGTAGGTTTGCACCTGGTTCCAGGCGTTGCGCAGGCTGGCCTGCTCATCGGCCGGGTTTTTCAGCTCTAGCAGCGCAACGGGTAGCCCATTGAGGAATACGAGCATATCGGGGCGGCGAGTGTGCCCTTCCTGGCGGATGGTGAACTGGTTGAGCACCAGCCAGTCGTTAGCCTGCGGGTTCTCGAAGTCGATCAGGGCCAGCCGCCGCGTGGTGGTGTGCCCGTCGGCCCCGCGCGCCTCAACCGGCACGCCTTCGACCATGAGCTGGTGCAGCCGGTAGTTTTCGGCGCTTGCGTCTTGCGATTCGGCGCGCTCTATTCGTTTGAGGGCTGCTTCTATGGTTGCGGTGCTCTCACCGGGGTTTAGCCGGGTGAGGCCCTGGCGCACCTTTGGCCACAGGATCGCATCGGCGTATGTGGCCCGCTGCGCCCCGGGCTCTTGCCCTACCGGGGCGTCATCCGGGGCGTAGCCCACAGTGTAGCCCAGCTCGCCGAACCATTCTTTGGCGGCCTGCTCAACGGTGGATTCATCAACATGTTCAGCCATTACTGCATACCTTCGCTGCTTGTTCGAAGTGCCTGTTTAGTGCCTTCAGGCAGGTGATGTGAACTATTGGAAAATTTCCAATAGTTGCCGGCGACACTACCCCCTACTAGTTTTTGAAGCATGCTCATCGTCTTCTTCTGGAATAACCTCGGCTATAGCTTCCTGCGCCTCAGGAACACAGATGCGGCCAGACATGAGCTCCGGCAAAAGCGCGTCGCGTAGGGATTCTACTTGTTGAGACTCTTTCAACAGTTGGGCACCCAGCCTACGCATAGGGAGTGTCATCTGCTCATACAAATCTAATATTGTTGTATTTGCTGGGAGCGATACCCGATATTTTCCCATGGCTGACACACTAACTGCTGGGTATGCACTGCCACTTGCCGCACTAGCTAGATATTTTGCGAAACTCTCTGAACCAGCAATATATGTTAGAAATGATGTACCAATTTTTTCTTTTGGTGACATAACTGCAAAACCAGTAGAGACAATAAGGTTAGGTTCAGGCATGAAAATAGGCGAAAATGCTTGCCTTTCTGGACGTACAGTTGAATAAATAACATCTCCATCATGAAGCATGCGACGTGCACGACTTGGAGCATCAGCAAAACGATAATGAATCATAGATTCTATATTCCCCTGGCCAACGCTCTTAATATCTATATAGTCTATTTCTGCAAACTGCCCAGTCTTGATTGAGCTCTTATTAAAGGCGACAAGTTCCCCCAACTCATGGACTTTTAATTCATTTTCACTTAGCATTTTCTTCGCAATTTCATTTGTAAGTTCAAAGAGTATATTTAAAGTACGCCGGTTGGATTCTATTTTGTCGTCCAGTGCACCCAGTGTCGCCGCAATCGCCTGTTGCTCTATAACAGGTGGCACATCGATTGGAACATTGACAATATAATTCCGATTAAGTGTAGGCTGAACGCTGCCTGAATTGTATCCCGAAAGATCAGTTCCTAAAAACCAGTAATAAGCGAACTTAACATCATTACCAAAAAGATCTTTAGCATAAAGCGTAGTATTAAGAGGCCAAAAATCTTCTTCACTCCAAGTTGGGCGACCTATATTAGTTACTCGCCCGATGGTAAACCCCGGACCACTTACGCGATATTCGTTATGCCACCCGTGTACATCTCCAGCAGAAATTACTTTGTAATTTCCTGGGCGTCGCTTTTTATTAGGCAAATCAAACCCACGCTGTAAAAGAATAAAATCAGAAAGTTTTTTCCTTTCCCACCCCACAGGAAGACTCACTTCAGCCCCTCCAACCGTTTTTTAATTTCAGCCTCTAGCTCTCGGCCGCGTTCGAATTCTGCGTACAGTTCAGCGGTCAGGCGCGCTATTTTCTCACCCACCGGCTCGCCGTCCTCTTCCGCCGCGGCGGCCCCCACGTACCGGCCGGGGGTGAGCACAAAATCATTGGCCGCTATCTCCTCCAGGTTCGCCACCTTACAGAAGCCCGGCACATCCTCGTACTGCCCATGCTCGGTCTTTGACCGCCAGGTGTTGTAGGCCTCAGCAATATCGGCCACATCCCCCTCCGTGAGGGTGCGCAAAGCACGGGTCACCTTCTGCCCGCGGGAGCGCGCATCAATAAACAGCACCTCACCGGTGCGCGCCCGGTGCCCGTTACCGTGGCGGTTCTTCGAAACAAACCACAGGCTCGCCGGGATACCCGTATTAAAAAACAGCTTATCCGGTAGAGCCACAATACAATCCACCAGGTCCTCCTCCACCAGGCGGCGGCGGATCTGCCCGTCGGTGCCATCCCGGGAAGAAAGCGCGCCATTAGCCATCACAAACCCCGCCGTGCCCGAGGGTGCCAGGTGGTACAGAAAATGCTGGATCCAGGCGTAGTTAGCGTTGCCGGGGCGCGGCACCCCGTACACCCAGCGCGGGTCATCCGCCAGCGACTCGCTCCAGTAGTCCGAAATATTGAACGGCGGGTTAGCGATCACAAAATCCGCGCGAACATCCGGGTGCAAATCCTCCGTGAAAGAATCCGCAGAACGCGGCCCCAGGTTAGCCTCAATACCGCGCAGCGCCAGGTTCATCTTCGCCAGCTTCCACGTGGTATTCGTAAACTCCTGCCCGTAAATCGAGAGCTGGTCCCGCCTGCCGCCGTGCGCAGAAACAAACTGCGCGCTCTGCACAAACATCCCGCCCGAGCCGCAGCACGGGTCCATCACCCGGCCCTCAAAAGGGCGGAGCATCTCAACCAGGGTGTGCACCACCGAGCGCGGCGTGTAAAACGCCCCGCCCTCTTTACCGGCCTCCTTACCGGCAAACTGGCCCAAAAAATACTCGTACACCCGGCCCAGCACATCATCCGAACCATGATCGTCACCGGCGCCAAAACCGATAGTGCCGATCAAGTCCACCAGCTCGCCCAGGCGCTTCTTATCCAGCCCCTCGCGGCCATAATTACGCGGCAGCACGCCGCGCAGCGACGGGTTCTTCCGCTCGATAAGCTGCATCGCTTTATCGATCAGCTGCCCAATATTGGGCTGTTTAGCCTGGGCCTGAATCTCAGCCCAGCGGGCACCCTCCGGCACCCAGAAGACATTATCCCCCGTATACTCGTCACGGTCTTCAAGGGTTACGGCTATCTCCTCGGCGTCGTAACCCTCCGCCACCAGCTCCTCAGTGATAATAGTGCGCTGCTCATCGAACCGGTCCGAAACATACTTCAAGAAAATAAGCCCCAGCACCACGTGCTTATACTCGCTCGGCTCCTGGTTGCCGCGCAGCTTATCCGCGGCATCCCACAGGGTCTGCTCAAGAGATTTTGTTCTTTGTTGCTTTGCCATTAATACGCTTCTTGTCGTTTTTAGAGAGGTAAGTTTGAGTCTGTCCGAGCTCATCTATATAGGCTCTAGCAGCCTAAGCCCAGGAGGTAAGGAAAGGCTCAAGTCAAGTCTACCCGAATGTTCCACAATCAACAGAGCAAAATGTCACCCCGGCCTTCACAGCCCTGTTCTTTCCGCTCAAACAACCGAATAGAGCTTATTTCACCACGTGCGCCCCTGCGGTTTGTGGCGAAGTGTGAAAACCGCGAATACACGTTATACTGGTGCATGTCCGTTTTTACGGGTCGCGCGGCTGTAGCTCAATGGTAGAGCGCACGCTTCCCAAGCCTGATACGCGGGTTCGATTCCCGTCAGCCGCTCCACTTAGGTCTCCAACCGTTAGGCTGGAGACCTCTTTTTTAGGCTTTCGGGAATCGCTGACACTAAAAATCGCCCCATCAGGGACGATTTCTTACCTCCAGCCCGTCAGCCACTCTTAATGCTCTGGTGTTTACCAGGACTTTTTTATTTTCCCGACTAGACTAATCCCGCGAGCAGGTGGTTTTTGGCAGCATGTCATAGCAATAAAAACGCCGCCAAGAACCACGGTAAAGGTTGTGTGCTAGCCTGAGTGGGAAACATCTGCGTGTGCCGCATCGTCGCAAAATCACCGCAACACCCGCGTGAGCACGCAGGAAACACTACTTTCACAGTCGAATCGTGGTCCCATGACAACCAACAGCACCGCCGAAACCGCCACGCCTTTAGACCTTTCGCTGTATCTGGTCACCGGCGAAAACCCCGTCGAAACGGTGCGGCGGGCACGGCATGCCACCTGCATACAGGTGCGTTCCAAGCCCATCAGCGCCCGCAACCTGTATGCTCTTGCCGAAGAGATTGCGCGCATCGCACTCCCCCACCAGAAGATACTGATCGACGACCGGGTGGATGTTGCCCTCGCCCTGCGCGCTCGCGGGGTGCGCATCGACGGGGTACATATCGGCCAAGACGATCTGCCCGTCGCCGATGCCCGCCGTCTGCTGGGCGAGCACGCCATTATTGGTCTCACGACCGGCACCCGCGAGCTTGTTGAGCGCGCTAACACCGTTGCGCACCTGATCGACTACATTGGTGCCGGGCCGTTCCGCCCCTCCCCGACCAAAGCCTCAAACCGCCCGCCACTGGGTGTTGAAGGGCTGCGTGAACTTGCCGAGCTCTCGAAGGTTCCGGTGGTCGCCATCGGCGATATTTGGCCGCAAGACTGCCCGAGCATCCGCAAAACAGGGGTTGCCGGGGTTGCGATGGCACGCGCCTTCGTGGAAAACCCGGAATTGCAGGCATAATCATGACAGAAGTTATTACCGTGGTGGGCGGCGGAATTATCGGACTGACCACCGCCTTTGAACTCACCGAACGCGGCCAGCGGGTGCGCGTCTATGACCCAACCCCCGGCGAGCGCGGCACGGGCGCCAGCTATTTTGCGGGCGGAATGCTCGCCCCCATCGCCGAAGTGCAGTTTCAGCAGGATGCGCTTTTCCCGCTCATGACCGCCAGCGCGAATGCGTACCCCTCGCTCATGCGCAGGCTCGCTGCAGTGACGGACGCGCCCACCGGCTACGATACGACCGGCACGTTGGTGGTGGCGGGTGACCGTGCGGATGCGGCGCATCTGCGCGATGTTTCTGACTATTACCGTTCACTCAACCGCAGTGCTGAGGCGATTCCCGTGAGCCGGGCGCGTGCCTTAGAACCCGCACTTGCCCCGGATTTGGCGGGTGCGGCGTTGATTGAGAGCGATCATCAGCTGGCGCCCCGGCTGTTTTTGCAGGCTCTCGTGAAGGCGTTGAGGGCGCGCGGGGTCGAGTTTGTGCGTGAGCGTGTGGAGGACCCGGATTTTGGGGATATTGTGTGCACCGGTTTGGGTGCGGCGGGGCAGTATCCGCTGCGACCGGTTTACGGCGATATTCTGCGTTTGCAGGCGCCGCATCCGCTGGTGGAGCACGTAGTGCGCGGGTTCGTGAACGGGCGGCCCGTTTATGTGATTCCACGGCCTGGCGGTGAGGTGTGTATCGGTGCGACAAGTCGCGAGGACACACGCACACGCCCCGGTGTGGACGGCGTGTATCAGCTGCTCAAAGATGCGATTCGGGTGGTTCCTGCGGTGGAGGAATGTGAGCTTATCGAGTCGAATGTGGGGGTGCGCCCCGGAACCCCGGATGATCTGCCGATCTTTGGCGACCGTACCACGGCGACCGGGCGACGGCAGCTGATCTCGAACGGGTATTTTCGGCACGGAATTTTACTGGCGGCACTCGCTGGGAAAGCCGGTGCGGAGGTGTTTTTGGGCGGGGATATTCCGCCGGAGTTCGCGCCCTGCTCCCCGCGTAGGTTTGAGCGCTAATACGCGATTTGCTAGTACATACCGCCAGTTTGTGCACCAGAAACGAGAGGAATAATCCATGAAAATAACCTATAACGGCACATTATTAGACATTTCGACCACGAATCTTGAGGCGCTGATTCTTCAGCAGGCAGGCACCGATCAGGGGGTCGCCGTCGCACTCGATGGTGCTGTGGTGCCGCGTTCACGGTGGACGAGTACCGAAGTGCCCGAGGGCGCTAGGGTCGATGCGCTGACCGCAGTTCAGGGCGGGTAAAAGCCATGATTATTGCTGAGAAAGAGTTCTCATCCCGGCTCATTATGGGTTCCGGGGGCGCCACCAGCATGGACCTGCTTGAAAAAGCGTTGGTCGCATCCGGCACCGAGATGACCACGGTCGCGATGCGCAGGCACGCCTCGGGCACCCCCATTTTTCCGCTTCTGACCAGGCTAAATATTGCGCCTCTACCCAATACGGCGGGGTGCCGCACCGCGCGCGACACCGTTATCACCGCCCGGCTCGCGCGCGAAGCCTTGGGGACTCAGTGGATTAAGGTTGAGGTGATTAGCGACGAAGACACCCTGCTGCCGGATGTGTGCGAGACCGTGACCGCCTGCGAAACGCTGGTGGCGGAAGGGTTCGCGGTCATGGCGTACACCTCTGATGACCCGGTGATCGCCAAGCGTCTGGAGGATGTGGGCGTCGCGGCGGTCATGCCGCTCGGCTCCCCCATCGGCACGGGGCTGGGCATTTTGAACCCGCACAATATTGAGCTGATTTGCTCCCGCGCCACGGTTCCGGTGCTGCTGGATGCGGGGGTTGGCACCGCCTCGGACGCCGCGTTTGCGATGGAACTGGGCTGCTCGGGTGTGCTGTTGGCCTCGGCGGTCAACCGTGCGCAGGATCCGGTGGCGATGGCGCTAGCCATGAAAGCCGCCGTTGAGGCAGGCTATCTGGCGCGAAGCGCAGGCAGGATTCCCCAGCGCGAGCACGCGAAGGCTTCCTCCCCGGCGGAAGGTCTGGTGTCATGGATGTGACCTCGCACGACCACCGCTCGGTGCCTGATGCACCGCAGATTCTAGCACCAAAGGACCCCGCGCAGGCGCGAGCTCTCGAAGCGGAGCGCGTATCGCGGCAGGACCGTCTGCCCGGTTTCGATCAGCAGGCGGTCGCCAATGCGCATGTGCTCGTTATTGGTGCGGGCGGTCTGGGGTGCCCGGTGGTGCAGGCACTCGCCGCCGCAGGGGTCGGGTCGATTGCGCTCGTCGATCACGATGTGATTGAACTGTCGAATCTGCAGCGCCAGCCGTTGTTCGGTCTCGCCGATTGCGGCCGGGCGAAGGCTGAGGTTGCCGCGCATCGTGCCCGCGAGATTGCCCCGGCGCTCACGGTGACGGTGTATCGGCGGTACCTGGAAGCATCCTGGATTCTTGATCTGCTCGCCGATGAGAACCCTGCGGTGATCGTCGATTGTACCGATACCTTTGCGACTAAATATCTGATTGCCGATGCCGCCGAGATAACCGGTATTCCGCTGGTGTGGGGGTCGGTGCTGCGGTATCAGGGCAGCGTGAGCGTCTTCCGCACGGGGTCGGCGCATCTGCGCGACCTGTTCCCTACAACTCCCGCGACTCTGGAATCCTGCGCCGAGGCCGGGGTGCTGGGCGCTACCACTGCGGTGGTTGGCTCGCTCATGGCGACGGAAACGCTCAAGTTCCTGGCGGGGTTGCCCACGCTTGAGGGGCGGCTGCTCACCTACGAGGCGCTGAGCGGAACCTTCCAGAATTTTGCGCTCTCCCCCGATCCTGAGCGGGCACCCGTGACGGATTTGAGCGCCTATGAACTGCCGAAGATTCTGCTGGATGTGCGCGAGCAGAGCGAACGCGAAACCCAGGTAAAGTACCCGGATTCCCTGCACCTTCCGCTGTCTGCGGCTACCGAGGATGCGGTGCGCGCCATGTTGAAGCCGTTCGCCGGGGAATGCGTGGGTGTGTTTTGTAAGTCCGGGGCACGCGCAGCCAAGTTTATAAAGGATTGGGGTGCAGTTGCGGAAGAATACAATATAACGCTGATTGGAATTTAGTGGTTATATTTTATTTTGCTAAAAATATTTTTCAAAGCAAATAATCAGTAATTCTAATTTATTTACCATCAAGAATCTTTTAAGTGTATAACAATATTGACTAAATTATAGATAGCTTTCATGCATACTTTAGTGGATTAAAACTATGGTTGCAATCCTCCGATAATTAATTTTAGGGTGGAAATGCAGGAATTATCCGCAGTGCAAACGAAAGGATGCATTATGTCACTCGAAAACACCAATCTTTCTCGCCGTAAGCTCCTCAAAGCAAGTGCTATAGGTGTTCCCGCCGCAGGCGTACTCGCCTTCGGCTCCACCCTGGTCACCGCAACCTCCGCCAACGCTATCTCCGCCGACGGCTGGTGGGGCGAAGAAACGACTGCAGGTTTCCAACGGTTTATGAATACCGTATATGACTTCCGGCGTCAAAATCCTCTTGTTGTTGATGGGGTCATCAGCTCACAGCCTATACAAATAAAGCGTCGTAATCCAGGGCTTATTGGTGGCTGGGAATGGGTACCCGATGGAAAACCAGCAGACGGCTCCCCCACGATTACTTCAATGGTTGGCTGGTTGAATTTATCTTGGGGAGCACCGTCTCTTGAGCCCGCTTTCGTCAACGCGTTGCAACGGCATTATGGTATCTCTCCGGATGGCCGCCTCGACGGTCCGTCCCAGACCATCATGGCTCTGCAGAATGAAATCAACCAGTACGTCTAAAGTTCTTGCGAATTTTAGTATTCGCATGGATGTATTCAGTACGTTATGTGTGTAAGGAGTTTTCGTTATGACGAATGAACACACTGGATTTTCCCGTCGTAAGCTCCTCAAGGCAGGTGCTATAGGCGTTCCCGCCGCAGGCGTACTCGCCTTCGGCTCCACCCTCGTGACCGCAACCTCCGCCAACGCTATCTCCACCGACGGCTGGTGGGGCTCCGAAACCTCAGCCGGGTTCCAGCGCTTCATGAACAC
>ERZ773044.852-NODE-852-length-11678-cov-2.65345_pt1 | contig 11678 bp, 9 predicted proteins | sample MGYA00511897_ERZ773044 | MGnify/ENA primary metagenome ERZ773044 (study PRJEB29015, sample SAMEA2738116) | human oral metagenome | biome: human oral; feature: human-associated habitat; material: saliva | place: China | collected 2170 ...
TAGGGGACGGGGCGAAGTTGGTCGGCTATGTGGCGGATAACGAGCAGGACGAGGCGCGTTTTATTGCCCAGGAAATTGACAACCTTGCCGATGAGGGGGCGTCGTTTAGCGACATTGCAGTGATGTACCGCACGAATAATTCCTCCCGGGCGCTGGAAGATGTGTTCATTCGTGCGGGCATTCCGTACAAAGTTGTGGGCGGCACCCGCTTCTACGAACGCAAGGAAATCCGCGACATTGTGGCCTACCTGCGTGTACTGGATAACCCAGACGACAGTGTGTCGCTGCGGCGTATCATTAACACCCCGCGCCGCGGTATCGGGGACCGCGCGCAAGCCTTCATTGCCCTGCACGCCGACACCAATGGCATGAGCTTCGGTTCTGCGCTTATCGACGCCGCGAACGGCAAGGTCAGCATGCTAGGCACCCGCGCCAAAAACGCCGTGGCAAAGTTCGTGGACATGATGGACGGCCTGCGTTTTATCGAGCAGACCTCCATCAATGAAGACACAAACCTGCCGGACCTGGGGGCGATCGTGTCGTCGATTTTGGACGTGACTGGGTACCGCAGCGAACTGGAGGTATCAAACGACCCGCAAGACGGCACCCGCCTGGATAATCTCAACGAGCTGGTCTCCGTCGCTAGGGAATTCACCTCCGATGTGGCCACCATGCTGGCCTACGCGGACGATGAGCAGCAGCAGGATACGGAGGAGCCGGAACCCGGAAGCCTTCAGGCGTTTCTGGAACGCGTGTCCCTGGTCGCGGACGCGGATCAGCTTCCCGACAACGATCAGGGTGTGGTGACCCTCATGACCCTGCACACGGCGAAAGGGTTGGAGTTTCCCATCGTGTTCCTCACTGGATGGGAGGATGGTCAGTTCCCGCATCTGCGTGCGCTAGGAAACCCGCGTGAGCTCGCCGAGGAGCGCCGTTTAGCATATGTGGGTATAACGCGTGCCCAACGGCGTTTGTACGTCTCTAGAGCGCTGATGAGGGCTTCCTGGGGCAATCCTGTGACCAACCCGCCGTCGCGCTTCCTCCAAGAGATACCCGGCAATCTGGTGGACTGGCGTCGAGAGGAACCACAAGCCCAGTCCTGGAATGAGTGGGACGACTGGGGTGAGAGCTCCTACCAAGCCCCATCAAGGCCGTGGCAGCCACCCGCCGCCCCCAGCCCCCAGCGTGGCGGGGGACGCAACAAGGAGCTGAAACTTGCGGCGGGAGACCGCGTGAACCACGAAAAATACGGTCTGGGTACCGTGCTCGAGGTCAACGGCACTGGCGTGCGCGCGACTGTGGTTATTGATTTTGGCTCGTCTGGGACGGTCCGGTTGATGCTTATTGGTGGTCTTCGATGGAGAAGCTGTGAGCTGTTCCATGAATCCTGTGCTGGTCAGGGCGTCGTAAAACACATCCCTCAGGGGGCGGACACTGCCGTCGAGATACCACTGTTCCAGGCTGCCGAAGTAGACACCGAACACCAGTGACCGCGCGAGTACGCGTGCCTTGAGAGGGGAATGCCCACGTTGTTGTAGGTCAGGGATAAGTTGTTCGGCGTAGTCATCAAGTTCGGCGTTGATGGCTACGCGGACAGACGGTTCCTGCAGGATGTAGGTCATTCCCGAAAAATTCGAGGTGGCGGCAATCCGATCAATGGATCCGATGAGGTCATCGAGATCAATGAGCTTCAGCATGCTTCCGCCCTGATTGCGCAGCGGATCTGTGGTGATGAGCCCTTCCTTGGTGCCGAACCAGCGGTAAAACGTTGCTTCGGAAATCTTCGCGGCTTTGGCGATCTGCGCGATGGTGGTGTTTTGGTATCCCTGCTGTTCAAACAGCTCGAACGCAATGGTGGTGACGTGATGCACCGCCTCAATGTGTCGTTGTTCGCGCAGGCTTAGTGTTAGGTGCGGCTCATCCACGCAGTCCAGTATAACAAACATCACACGCAATGAGAGTTGCTTTCATATTGACAGTAACTCTCATTCGGGGTGACGATGGGTAGTGATGTACCCCATGCCCTAAGGAGGTAACTGGAATGACTCTCTATGTGATCACCGAATCATTCTTCGGTAACACTCGACGTATCGGTGAAGTGATTGCCACCGAACTTGATGTTGTCCTTTACGGTGCCGCGAGTGCACCAACGGATTTTGCCGATGGCGATGCCGTCATTGTTGGCGCACCCACCCACAATGGCCGCCTACCCACGCCCGCGACTCGTGAGAAAGCGCTGGCCATGGAAGGTGCGCGGATGTATGACAACTGCGCTGGACTTTTGGAATGGCTGGAAGAAGTTCGTGGCAACGGTAGCAGTGTCCGCGCGGCGGCCTTTGACACCGTTGTGCCTGGTGGTGCGTGGTTTGGTTCTGCTGCGAAGCGATCAGTAAAGAAGCTCAAGCGTATCGGCTTTCAGGTGGATACTCCCGCTGAGCATTTTCTTGTTGCCGGCACTCCGCCGGTTTTGCGGGATGGCGAATTGGTCCACGCCCGTGACTGGGCAGCGCGTCTTGCTGAGCGGTGGCAGGTTGGGTAATGCACGCTGCCCTGAAGTTCTCAAGGGAATGACGCCGTTTGTGGTCAGTCCAGCTCCTTGCGAGAACGCCAAAAACCCAGTCCCTGTAACCGAGATGGGACTGGGTGTTTTTGGAAGTTAACAGCTTCTAGCTGACAGCAGGAGAACTGCTTAAACGGAGATGCCTCGCTCTGCGAGCCACGGAACCGGGTCAACGGGGCCTCCGCCACCAGGGTGGACCTCGAAGTGTAAGTGGGAACCTGTGGAGAAGCCACGGCTGCCCATTCCGGCGATCTTCTGGCCTGCGGTCACGTGCTCACCGACGGATACGTCAAGGGTTTCCATGTGGCCGTAGACGGTGATAGTGCCATCGTCATGGCGGAGGCGGATCCACTGCCCGTAGCCGGAGGCTGGGCCGGAGTCGATGACGGTTCCATCCATGACTGCGTTGATCGGGGTGCCAATGTTGTTGGCGATGTCAATGCCGTTGTGCATTGTGCCCCAGCGGGGGCCGAAGGGGGAGGTGAAGGTGCCTTGCGTTGGTGCGGCGACCTGTGGGGCGCGGGCTGCTTCGTCGGCTGCGACGCGCTCTTCGTTGTAGTGGATAGCTTTGGTGAGCTGTTCGCTGAGGTTAGATACCGGCTTGAACTCAGAGATTGAGAGGATCTGGGGTGCGGCATCCAATGGAAGGGACGAGGATGAAGCGTCGCTTGCCAGCTCGATGGAATGATTCTCGGTGGTGTTCGCCTGTGCATGTGCCGCTGCAGCTCCACCTGCTCCTGCGGTGGAGACTGCTCCGGTTGCCATTGCGAGCAGTGCTACGCGGCTCTTGGCTGCGGGCGATACAGTCTGCTTGCGGTGGGCGCCGCCGGTTTTCCGCTTAGCGTTCTGTTGCATGAAGCCTACTTCCTCGTTGTTCCTAAACTCGATGATTCTCGGTTGTAACCATCTTGTTACCTAACGAGGATTTACGATAACGGTTTGTTACATTTCCAGCAACCTGTTTCGCTGCGTTTCCTAATATTTTTCTGATCTTTCGACGAAGTTGGGGCCAGTGTTACTGATGGGGGTGGTGGTTTTAGCCCTCTTTACCCCCGCTGGAACCCTCTCGTATCGAACAATTTTGAAGGGGGCTTCGACGCGCCTCACCGATGCGGTGGGCTTGGCGTGGCAGAGTGTGGGGGGTGAGTAAAAAGTCGAGTCCACAAGCACGTTCGGTGCGTCGTCCGCGTTCGCGTGGGCGCACAGATTCGGGTGTGCGAAGTGTCCCGCAGGCACGTCGGGGGCGGCAATCGGGGCGCGAAAAAGAGACGGATCGGGTGAGTCTGAAAGGGCGGATTACCTATTTCCTACCTTTCACCGTGGTACCTAATGTGATTATCGTCTCAGTCCTGTTGATGCTGGCCATAGCAGGTTTGATGTTTACGAACACGACATTAGTGGCACTTCCGGCGACAATTGCCCAGCTCTGGCTGCTGTTTAACGCCTCTCCATTATCGGGTGACGGGCAGGTGGTCGCTGCCGTACCGATTCTTCCTGCGCTTATCCTCGTCGCCGTGCTGAGCAACCGCGTGTTCAAGGCGGTCAAGGATAAGGTCAGTTTGGCCGACTTGAATGTACTGGTGGGGCTGGCGCTGGGCTTTCCGCTTACTCTGACGCTTATCTCCTGGGCCATGCTTCTCGACGCCGCGTCCGTCTTCCCGGTTGATGCGCCGCCGCTGTTGGCTGCCTTAGGGCGCACACTGCTGGTGCACGTTTTGGTGCTGGTGATTGGTATGGGGAGCAGGTTGTGGCGTGCGTTGTGTCGTCGTTTCGGCCTGCCGCAGTGGATTGTGGACGCGAATTTCACGGCGTTGAAGTTCCTGGGCTCAGTGAGCGTAGCCGGGCTGCTGTTGTCTGTGATCATGATGGCCGCCCACACCAGTTCGCTGGGGCAACTGTTTTCCAACTTCCACGGCGTGGGCGCGGCGGGTTTGGTGCTGCTGTCGCTTCTGTACCTCCCAAACGTCATGGTCGGGTCGAGTTCTGTGCTGTTGGGCGGCGAGTACCACTTTGGGGATGCCTGGGTCTCGTTGTTTGGCTCCCACACAGTTCCCTTTCCGACGCTGCCTTGGTTTGTGGTGATTCCTCAGACTGTGTACCCCTTTGCCGGTGCGTTGCTGATCATTCCGGTGGTGCTGGCTGTGTGGGCGGTGCGTGGCCGCCTAGATCGCACGGATCAGCCCTTTGCTGAGATGATCGTCTCCGGCTTGTTCACCGGGCTATACACACTGATTGCGTGCCTGCTCATTACGGGACGCATGGGTGTCTATAGCCAGACCGGCCCCATGACATGGTTGACTGCGGTGCTGGCGGTGGCGTGGCTGTCTGGGGTGGGGCTCTTGGTCTCTGGGGTTCAGAACATGATGGGTCGTCGTGCGGCAGCGATGCCGTTGCCGCCTGAGCCGGATTACCCGAATGATCCAGAAGATCTGGACTACCCGGATGATGAAGAAGGGGCAGATAAAGAAACGACAGAGAACCCTGCAGAAGAAACAGAAGAAGAAGTGGACGACTCTGACGACCTCCATGAGATAAATGAGGACGTTGACGAGTACGCAGACGAAGACCCTGAAAGTGATCCCGAAAGCAACCCCGAGATCCAAGAGCCGGAATCCACTCAGGAATTCACTCAAAGGGATTAAAATCATCGGCGTGACCTCTCAACACACACCCATGCGAGTGGTGATTCTGGCCAGTGGAACCGGCACCCTCGCCCAGGCAATCATTGACGCGGCGGATAAGAACTACACGGTTGTTGGTGTTGTCGCTGATCAGCCGTGCCAGGCCATCGCACGCGCGGAGGCTGCAGGAATCAGCCACACTGTCGTGGAATTGGGGGAGGATCGGCAGGAGTGGAACCGTAGGCTTGCGGCGGCCGTCGATACGCATCGCCCCGATCTGGTGGTGTCGGCGGGTTTTATGCGGATCCTTGGGCCGGAATTTCTGGGTGTGTTTGGTGGGAAGGTCATTAATACACATCCGGCGTTACTGCCGTCGTTTCCGGGCGCACATGCCGTGCGGGACGCGCTGGCGCACGGAGTGAAAGTCACGGGAACGACCGTGCACTACGTAGATGAGGGCGTGGACACCGGACCCATCATTGCGCAGGAAGCCGTTGTCATCCAGCCTGACGACACGGAAGATACTCTCCACGAACGCATCAAGCAGGTGGAGCGGGCACTCATCGTGAGTGTGTTAAAAAATGAAAGGTTTGCATCCGTATGAGCACCGACCAGAGTGATCGCAAGAACATCAAACGCGCCCTCATCAGCGTCTACGACAAAACAGGACTCGACGACCTCGCCCGCGCCCTAGATGCCGCTGGGGTGGAGATCGTCTCCACTGGCTCCACCGCAGCAACCATCGCGGGCCTGGGCATCAACGTCACGCCCGTGGAAACGCTCACCGGATTCCCCGAATGCCTGGAAGGCCGCGTGAAAACCCTCCACCCGCGTGTACATGCCGGAATCCTCGCAGACACCCGCAAACACGACCACCTGGATCAGCTCGCAAACCTCGAGATCGAGCCCTTCCAATTGGTGGTGGTGAACCTGTATCCCTTCACTGAGACCGTCGCCTCCGGTGCCGACTTCGACGCCTGTGTGGAACAAATCGACATTGGCGGTCCCTCCATGGTGCGCGCCGCCGCCAAAAACCACCCCTCCGTCGCCGTGGTCGTGGCGCCCGCGCGCTACGGCGAGGTTATCGACGCCCTCGCCGCTGGTGGCTTCACCCGCGCCGAACGAACCGCACTGGCTGTCGACGCCTTCCGCCACACCGCCGCCTACGACGTCGCCGTGGCCACCTGGTTGGGCAATAACGCTGAGGCGGGCACCGGAAAATTCCCAACCTGGATTGGTGCCACCTACGAGCTGTCCACACCGCTTCGCTACGGCGAAAACCCGCACCAAGCTGCGGCGTTGTATCGTGACGACGCCGCACCTGCCGGACTTGCTCAGGCCACCCAGCTGCACGGCAAGGAAATGAGCTACAACAACTACACCGACTCGGATGCCGCGTGGCGTGCCGCCTGGGACCACGAGCGTCCCTGCGTGGCCATCATTAAACACGCCAACCCCTGCGGCATTGCCGTGTCCGACCAGTCCATCGCCGCGGCACACCAGCGCGCACATGCCTGCGACCCCGTGTCCGCCTTCGGTGGTGTTATCGCCGCCAACCGCGAAGTCACCGTGGAGATGGCCACCAACGTCGCCGAGATTTTCACCGAAGTGATCATCGCGCCCAGTTACGAAGACGGCGCGGTGGACATCCTGGCCCAGAAGAAAAACATCCGCATCCTCCAGGCACCGGCCCCTGAGCGCGCAGGGGTGGAGCGTCGGGAAATCTCCGGTGGCCTGCTGGTGCAGCAGCGCGATCTGATTGATGCCGAGGGGGATAACCCCGCCAACTGGACTCTTGTTGCTGGTGACGCTGCATCCAATGAGGTGCTGGCAGAACTGGAATTCGCGTGGCGAGCGGTTCGTGCCGTCAAATCCAATGCGATTCTGCTGGCCCGTGATGGTGCTACCGTTGGTGTGGGAATGGGGCAGGTCAACCGGGTGGATGCTGCAAAACTCGCCGTTAAACGCGCCAACACTTTGGGCGACGAAGAACGTGCGCCTGGTTCCGTGGCGGCTTCGGACGCATTCTTCCCCTTCGCCGACGGGTTCGAGGTGCTGGCCGATGCCGGTGTGACTGCGGTGGTCCAGCCAGGCGGCTCCATCCGCGACGCCGAGGTTATTGATGCCGCGAACAAAGCCGGGGTGACCATGTACCTGACCGGTGCGCGGCATTTCGCCCACTAACTGCTCCTATACAAATGGTTGATAGACGCGTCGGAGCTTTTCCAGGGATAATGTGGATGAGATGGAAGGAGAGCCATGCATCGCTCACGGCCTGATGACTTGATTGTTGGACCCGCTATTTTGTTCGCACCCGCAAATCGCCCCGACATTTTCCCGAAGGCGGCGGCGATCGCGGACATGGTGATCCTTGACCTAGAGGACGGAGCGGGCGATGCGGAGCGCGACGTGGCACGCAACAACATTGCCCAGGCATCGCTGGACCCATCGCGCGTGATTGTCCGGGTGTGCGGCCCCGATGATCCAGGATTTAAGGAAGACGTGGAGATGGTACGCTCCACCCCGTATTCCCTGGTGATGGTGCCCAAGGTATACACGGACATTCCGAAGGAACTGGAAGGTCTGCACGTCATAGCCATGATAGAAACACCCCAAGCGGTGGTGGGCATACAGGGCATTGCTGAACACCCGGACGTGGTGGGGTTGTTCTGGGGTGCGGAAGACCTGACCGTTCTTCTGGGGGGTACGCATTCCCGGTTCATGCCTGACGAGGGCGCACCCGATAACCGTCCAGGCCCGTACCGAGACACCATGCGCCTGACGCGCGCTCTGATGCATATTCACGCTGCTGCTGCCGGAAAATTTACCATTGACGCAGTGCATGCCGATTTCCACGACCAACAGGGCATGTTTGAAGAGGCTGTCGACGCCGCCCGCTCAGGCTTCGCCGGAAGCGCCTGCATTCACCCGAAACAGGTGGAGACAGTGCGGCGGGCGTATCGCCCCGAACCCGCTCAGGTGGAATGGGCTCTGCGAGTGGTGGATGAGTCCCAGCATTACCCCGGCGCGTTCAAGCTGGACGGGGAGATGGTGGACGCCCCGCTGATCGCCCAGGCGCACCGTGTGCTGGCACGGGCGCACGGTGCGGGCTAGCTAGCGGTAAAAGGGGGTATCCACGCCAAAGGCATCGATAACGGCGATGATTTCGGAGTCGAGAAGCCCTTGGCCGTGTCCGCCTTCCATGGCGTTGCGGATTTCGTACATGGCACCGGTTTCGGCGTATTCGGTTTTGTCCACGGCGTCAAGGGGGGAGACGTCGGAACGCACCATGATGCCGTGTTTGGACCAGATGGTCATGCGGTGGTCGCGTAGTCCTCGCACGTTGTTCTCCATGAGGGTATCGGACCCGGGAACCATGAAGTCTAGGATTTCCACGCCGTCGGGAAGTTGGACGATGGTTTCTGGTTCCCACCTGAACAGGGCTTTGTTGAAGTCGGTGTTGTTGCGCAGTGCTGCGTTGTGGGAAAGTTGCACCAAGTAGGGTGGCTGTGCGTGAATTACAGCGTGAATGGCAATGCCGCGGCGTCCAATCTGGTCCGCATGGACCGCGAGGTGCGAGTTGAATTCGCTGGTGGGGCGGGCAAAGGTGCGGTCGTGGTGGTAGCGCCATGTTGCAGTGGTGCCGTCGGGGTCGATGATGAAGGCTGAGACGGTGCGCGTTGGCTGCTGAGCTACATCACGGAGCCTGCACCCAGACCCTGTGACCAGGACGGTGTATCCTGCGAGTTCCGGTACGGCCAGCGGTAAGGGGGCGCCGAGTTCGGTATCGGGGAAGAGCTCGTCGAGTCCATCAACATCTCGGAGTGCAACGGAAAGGTTGCCTGCGCCTGCCTCGACGGCGTGCATGGCGTCAAGGCGTTGCCCGGCTGCGCCCATGTCGGCGAGCACGTCGGTGATGGTGGGGTTCATAGGGGGTCTCTCCTTGTTAGTGGGAAATGGTGGCGTCGAGGCGGTCCCACAGCGCCAACTGTTCGCTTCGTGGGTAGTACATGGTGGTGGTGACGGAGGCGCGGATGATCTCCCGCACAGCCTCACGATCGGCGCCGAGGGGCGTGGTGGCTGCGGCCTGAACAACCAGGTTGCCCAGAGCGGTTCCTTCGGTGGGTCCTGCGACCACGGGAATGCCCGTGGCATCGGCGGTGAGCTGGCACAGCAGCGTGTTGTTGATGCCGCCTCCCACCATGTGCACCGTGTTAAGGGGCGTGCCAGTCAGTGCCTCGGTGGTGTGCAGGGCGCGTCGATAGGCGAGTGCCAGGGAATCAATGATGCAGCGCGTCACCTCCGCCTGGGTATGTGGTTGGGGCTGGCCTTGTTCGGCGGCTATCGCGCGGATGCGGGCGGGCATGTCGCCGGGAGCAAACAGGCGATGATCGTTGATGGGGATGACGCAATGACCAGCAGGAATGGACGCCGCTTGCGCACACAGGGTGGGAATGTCTGCGTCGTTCCAGTGGCGCGCGCATTCGTTGAGCACCCACAGACCCATGATGTTTTTCAGGAAACGAACAGTGCGCCCGTACCCCATGTTCGCTGCGCAGGCTGCGTCGCTGGTGAGGGGTTGGGTGCGCTCCACACCCACCAACGACCACGTGCCGCAGGAAATGAAATAGGGGTTGGGTGCATCAGTGGGTACCGCGACCACGGCGGATGCGGTGTCGTGCGAGGCCACCGTCACTACCTGCGCGTCGTGCCGCTGGCCCACCACGGTTCCCGGTTCCACCAGCGGCGCGAACAGCTCGGCTGGCCGCCGCCCCGTTTGCTTCTCGACGACCGCCCCTACCGCATCGTCCCAATCCCTAGTGACGGGATCCAGGAGTGCGGTGGTGGAGGCGTTGGTGATGTCGGTATGTGGTTCGCCACCCAGCCAGGAGGTGAGCAGGTCCGGCATGAGCAGAGCCTGTTCGGCATGTTGGAGGGACGTGCTTCCAGCAGCTGCGATGAGCTGGAAAACGGTGTTGAACTGCTGGAATTGGATGCCCGTCCGGCGGTAGTGCTCGTCCCGGGCTAGGTCCGCATAGAACTGCTCTGGCGCCGTGTCGGTGCGGGGGCAGCGGTAGCAAGATGGATTGGCCAACAGTTCGCCATTGCGCCCAAGGAGGGCGTAATCCACCCCCCACGTGTCCACGCCGATACTGGTCGGAGTGAGGCTGGTCAGGGCGTCGATACGAGCGAGTCCCTGATCAATGGACTCCCACAGGTCAAGGATGTCCCAGTATAGGCAGTCGCCGCGCCGGGTGGGCAGAGCAATTGGGCGGTTACGGAAGCGGGCGATCTCCGTCATGGTGATCGTGCCGCCGCTGAGGGTACCCGCGATGATGCGGCCGGATGAGGCGCCCAGGTCGATCGCGAGGTGGAGGGTGGACATGGAGGTTAAGCCCCCCAACCTGCTTGTTCGCCGCCTGCGCGGGCCGCACGAATGGTGTCAAGATAGCCGGATTCCGCAAAAGCGGCCATGGGGTCTGCGGCGAGTCCCTTGCTTTCCCGCAGTTCGGCGAGCGCATCGCGCACGTCGGTGTTGTAGGCGTCCATGAGTACGGCATTGGCGGCGAGCACATCGCCGGAGTGCTGGGCGTCGGTAAGGGCGGAGTGGTCGACTAGCAGAGCTTTTGCGGTGGCCTCTTGGATATTCATCACCGAGCGGATTTGGCCGGGGATTTTTTCTTCCAGGTTGTGGCATTGGTCCAGCATGAAGTTCACACCGGAGTTTTTGTCCAGCGCACCCACGGAGACGATTTCGTGCATGATGCGGAAAAGCTGGAAAGGATCGGCGGCACCGACCATGAGGTCGTCGTCTGCGTAGAAGCGGGAGTTGAAGTCAAAGGCACCGAGCCGTCCGACGCGCAGGAGCTGGGCAACAATGAACTCGATGTTGGTGCCTGGAGCGTGGTGTCCGGTGTCCAGAACCACCATGGCGTTGGACCCAAGTGCCTGGCAGTGCACCAGCGCGGTACCCCAGTCGGGAATATCGGTGTGGTAAAACGCGGGCTCGAAGAACTTGTATTCCAGGATGATGCGTTGGCCCTCGCTGAGGTCGGCATAGATCTGTTGGAGGGAGTCAGCGAGGCGATCTTGGCGGGCGCGGATGGAATCCTGCCCGGGGTAGTTGGTGCCGTCGGCCAGCCAGATTTTCAGGTCGGTGGACCCCGTCTGGTTCATGATGTCAATGCACTCGCGGTGGTGGTCGATGGCCTTGATGCGGATGCGCTGGTCGCTGTGGCAGAGGGAGCCGAGCTTGTAGTCGTCGTCCTGGAAGACGTTGGAGTTGATCGCCCCGATGGTTACGCCGTGGTCTGTGGCGTATGCGGCAAGGTCGGCGAAGTCGTCCACGCGGTCCCAGGGGATATGGAGGGAGACGCGGGGCGTGATGCCGGTGTAGGCGTTTACCTGAGCGGCGTCTTCCAGTTTTTCATAGGGGGTGCGGGGCACGCCGCCGGTGGTGAACACTTTAAACCGTGTGCCGGAGTTTCCGAACGCCC
>ERZ773044.855-NODE-855-length-11652-cov-3.4227_pt1 | contig 11652 bp, 10 predicted proteins | sample MGYA00511897_ERZ773044 | MGnify/ENA primary metagenome ERZ773044 (study PRJEB29015, sample SAMEA2738116) | human oral metagenome | biome: human oral; feature: human-associated habitat; material: saliva | place: China | collected 2170 ...
AGCAATCTTTTATGGTTTAACTAAGATAACGATTGTAAAAAAATCGTTAATAACTAACATTATAGAGTTAGGATATTTTCTTTCCATTATAAATACAAGTGAGTGGATTAACTTTTTGCCAACTAGTTGGATTTCGTTTTATCATTTTTTGACAAACCTATAAATGGAGTGAGGTTCTTTCGAGTTCAAAAGATGTTGTTGATTTACCTTATCTTGCTAATAAAAATAAAGGGCTCAGGGTGCAGAGTTCTTTATTTATGTTGCAATAAATTTTTTATAAGTATGGTATTTAATTGTAAGTGGATTGTATGATAAGTGATAGGAATATTTAAATTTGACAAATTATTTTCGATATTTTGCTTGCAAATAATTAAAATTCTGTTAAAATTAACATCAAGAATTAATTTGTCAGACAATTCATCTGAAGTTAGGATGGACTCGAAGTCTGAGAGTGGAGGAAAAATGAAAAAGAAGAGCTTATTATTCTTATCAGCTGCAGCGGCAGCAGTAACATTAGCAGCATGCGGGAATGCTAATAATGGAAATAGTGGAAACACTTCATCTGAACCAGCAAAAGCAAGTTCAAAATCAAAATTTAATGCAGAAGTTACTCATGAAGGAACTGCAATTAAAGGAGGAACATTAAAATACGCTTTAGTAGCAGCTTCACCATTCAGTGGTATTTTCATTGATGAATTATCAACAAACACGACTGACTCATCAATTGCAAGTCAAGTAGACCAATCAATGTTTGAATATGATGAAAACCGTAAATTAACAAATACAGGTTTAGCTTCATTAGAATTAGACGTTGAAGGGAAAACAGCAACTGTAAAATTAAATGCAAAAGACTATAAATGGTCAGATGGACAACCGTTCACTATCGACGATTATATCTTTGCAATCGAAGCAATCGGTCATAAAGACTATACAGGTTCTCGTTATAACGACCGTTACCAAAACATTGTTGGAATGAAAGACTTCCACGAAGGCAAATCAGATAAAATCTCTGGTGTGGAAAAAGTGGATGACTATACCGTTAAACTTCACTTTGAAAAAATGTTACCATCAATGCAATTAGCAGGTGGTGCAATTCCAGCATACACAATGCCAAAACATATCTTCAAAGATATTCCAGTTAAAGATTGGGAACAAAGTGAATATGTACGCGGTACAAAAGTAGTCGGCTTAGGACCGTTCACAATTGAATCAATCGTGCCAGGGGAATCTGTAACCTTAAAAGCAAATGAAAACTTCTATAAAGGTCGTCCTAAAGTAGATAAAATGGTGATGCAAGTAGTTTCTCCAGACTCAATCGTTTCAGAAATGAAAGCTGGAAACTACGATATCGCAAGCATGCCAAGTGCTCAATATGAAGCATTCAAAGATTTAACAAACGTAACATTCTTAAGTTCATTTGCGCCTTCTTATGAATACATTTCATTCAAATTAGGAACATTTGATAAATCACAAGGTAAAAACGTAACGAATCCAAAAGCGAAAATGAGCGATCCAGCTCTTCGTCAAGCAATCGGTTATGCACTAGATATCGATTCAGCTGGTGAAAACTTATATCACGGATTGAACTATGGTACAAACTCTATCATCTTACCATTCTTCAAAGACGTATATAACAAAGAGCAAGAAGGATTTACTTATAACCCAGAGAAAGCAAAACAATTATTAGATGAAGCGGGTTATAAAGATGTTGATGGTGACGGAATCCGTGAAAATAAAGACGGTTCTAAGTTAACGATTAACTTTGCTGCTCGTACTCGTGACGCAGCGAATGAATCATTAATCCAACAATACTTAATTTGGTGGAAAGAAGTTGGTTTAGATGTACAACTTTATACAGGTCGTACAATTGAATCAAATAACTTCTACGTTAAAATTCAAGCAGATGATCCAGAAATCGATATGTTCGCTGGTGGTTGGGGAACAGGTTATGATCCAAACCCATCTAACTTGTTTGGTGAAACAGCTAAATTTAACTTCTCTCGTTATGTAAATGAAAAAGGTACTGAAATTATGAAGAAAATTTCTTCAACAGACGCTTTTGACGATGCGAAAAATAAAGAGTTCTACAAAGAATGGCAAGCATATGCTAAAGATGAAGCTTTCATGATTCCAACTTTAGTAGGGGACAGTGTAACTGCTGTAAATAAACGTGTGAAATATTATGACACTTCAATTGCAACAAGTGGTTCTAAATCTCAAGTTTACCAAATCGAATTGACTTCTGAAGATGGAGCAAAATAATAAAATGAAGACAAGTCTAGGAAATTTCCTAGGCTTGTTTTGTTTTTGAAAAATTTTCAAAAATGAGTAAAAAATGATGAAAATTAAAATAAGATTAAAAAACACTTGCAATTTGATAAAAAATCAAGTATTATAATCCCAACATAAATTTATGGATTCGAAATAAGAGCAAAACAAAAGAACGGAGAATGAATATGAACAAGAAAAAAATGATGATTTTATTTTCTGCAACGACAGCTTTAACCTTAGCTGCTTGTGGCGGAAATAATAGTAGTTCGTCGACAACAAGTACTGAAGCCGGTACAGCCAAAACGAAGTATGCATCAGAAGTCACTCATGAAGGCACGCCGATTAAAGGTGGCACATTAAAATATGCTATCGTATCTTCATCACCGTTTTCTGGGATTTTTGCAGATGAGTTGTCTCAAGTCACTACTGATTCAACTATCGGGGGTCTTATAGATGAAAGCATGTTTGAATATGATGAGAACCGTAAATTAACCAATACGGGTCTAGCAAGTATTAAATTTGATGTTGAGAATAAAACAGCAACGGTCACTTTAAATTCAAAAGAGTATAAATGGTCGGATGGCCAACCAGTGACAATCGATGACTATATTTTCGCTTATCAAGCTATCGGAAATAAAGACTATACAGGTGTTCGCTATGACGGTGATTTTAAAAATGTCGTTGGGATGGAAGACTATCACAATGGAAAAGCAGATAGTGTTTCAGGTCTTGAAAAAGTGGATGATTACACGGTGAAAATTTACTTCAAAGAAATGAGCCCTTCAATGCAATTAGCCGGTGGTTCGGTTTCTGCTTATATTATGCCAAAGCATATTTTCAAGGATATTCCTGAAGCGGAGTGGGAACAAAGTGATTACGTTCGTGGTAAAAAATTCGTTGGACTAGGACAATTCAAAATTGATTCTATTGTAGCCGGTGAATCTGTGACACTCGTTCCAAATGAACACTACTATAAAGGTGTAGCAAAAGTTGATAAAGTCGTAATGGAAGTCGTTTCACCAGATAATATCGTGTCAGAAATGAAAGCTGGGAATTACGATATCGCGACAATGCCAAACGCGCAATATGAAGCTTATAAAGATTTAACAAATGTGACTTTCTTAAGTTCACAAGATTCAGCCTATGAATATATCGGTTTCCACTTAGGAAAATATGATAATGCTACAGGTAAAAACGTAACAGATCCAAATGCAAAGATGAGTGATGCAAACCTACGTCAAGCGATGGCGTATGCACTCGATGTTGAAGCAGCGGGTCAAAACTTGTATAACGGATTACAACATGCCTCAAATTCTATTATCATTCCGTTCTTTAAAGATGTTTATAATAAAGACCAAGAAGGATTTACTTACAATCCTGAAAAAGCGAAACAATTATTGGATGAAGCAGGATATAAAGATGTGGATGGAGATGGACTTCGTGAAAACAAAGACGGTTCTAAGTTGAAAATTACTTTTGCCGCTCGTACACGTGACGAAGCCAACGAATCATTAGTACAACAATACTTAAACTGGTGGAAAGAAATCGGGTTAGACGTTCAACTGTACACAGGACGTACGATTGAATTGAACTCATTCTATGATAAAATCCAAGCGGATGATCCAGAAATCGATGTGTTTGCAGCAGGATGGTCAACAGGTTACGATCCAAACCCAGAAGGATTGTTCGGGGAAACAGCGAAATTTAACTTTGAACGTTATGTAGATCCAGAAGGAACTGCAATCATGAAGAAAATCAGTTCAACAGAAGCCTTTGACTCAGCGAAAAACATTGAGTTCTACAAAGAATGGCAAAAATACGTTCATGATAAAGCGTTTATCTTCCCAACGTTAGTCGGAGAATCGATTACTGCTGTTAACAAACGTGTTAAATACTACGATGTTAACTTAGGTAGTAAAAAATCAGCTCTATATCAAATCGAATTAACGAGTGATACAGCAGCGAAATAAGGTTTCAAAAAAGACTGGCACTGCCAGTCTTTTTTGTTCCTATAGAAAAAAGCTTTAAAAGAAAGATCAATTGGAAGATTATTGTTTCATTTTTTAGAATGAATCAAAATTAAAATAACATGAGAAAAGTTAATTTTTTGCTCATAAATAATAGCATTCAAGTCTAATTCATGGTAAACTAAAAATACGTTGTATTTGCGCTGGAATTGTCTTACAATTTGCATTCAAGCTGGAATCAACGTATAATGGAAACAATGTTTATTATTTTAAAATACAAATAGTTACACTACAAAAAATAAGGAGGAATCGGATTTGACAATTGATAAGCCACTATTAGAAATCAATAACTTGCACGTTGGTTTCCGTATCAAAGATGATTTTTATGATGCAGTAGATAATGTATCTTTAACATTAGAAAAGAATGAAATTTTGGCCATTGTTGGGGAGTCAGGATGTGGGAAATCTACACTAGCGACAACTATCATGGGATTACACAATAAAAACAACACAAAGATTACTGGAGACATTATTTATAATGATGTGAATTTAGTAAACTTAAATGAAGCGTTATATAACAAAATTCGCGGAAATGATATCGGAATGATTTTCCAAGATCCATTGGCTTCATTAAATCCTTTGATGACGATTGGTGCTCAAATCGACGAAGCTCTTTATTATCATACAGATTTAAATGAAAAAGAACGTACAGAACGTGTATTAGAATTGTTAGGACAAGTAGGGATTCCAAACCCACAACGTACTTTCAAACAATACCCACATGAATTATCAGGTGGGATGCGTCAACGTGTGGTTATCGCGATTGCATTATCATGTAAACCACCAATCATCATTGCCGATGAACCGACAACGGCCTTAGACGTAACCATCCAAGCGCAAATCTTAGACTTATTAAATGATATCCAAAAAGAAACAGAGTCTGGAATTATCTTAATCACTCACGACCTTGGGGTAGTAGCAGAAACTGCTGATCGTGTAGCCGTGATGTATGCTGGACAATTTGTAGAAGTAGCACCAGTTGCTGAATTATTTACAAACCCACAACATCCTTATACTCGTTCATTACTACAATCAATCCCGCAAGCGGGTTCTGAAGGTCAAGAATTACACGTGATTAAAGGAACAGTGCCACCATTACCAAAATTACCACGTAAAGGTTGCCGTTTTGCTCCACGTATTCCGTGGATTTCAGCGGACGCTCACGAAGAAGATCCAACTCTTCATGAAGTTGGACCAAATCACTTCGTTCGTTGTACTTGTTATAAACATTTCCATTTTGAAGGGGAGGAAGCATAATGAGCGGTTTTGTAACCATTGAAGATTTAAAAGTTCACTATCCGATTCGTAGTGGCTTCTTTAACCGAGTAACGGATCATGTTTATGCGGTTGACGGAGTGTCACTTGAAATTGAAGAAGGGAAAACTTACGGTCTTGTTGGAGAATCAGGTTCTGGGAAATCAACTATCGGTAAATCGATTATTGGTCTAGAACACGTAACAAGCGGTAAAGTCATTTACGAAGGACAAGACGTAACAAACAAAGCACGTCGTCGTACTTCTGATTACAACCGTAACGTACAAATGATTTTCCAAGATTCACTATCAAGTTTTAACCCTAAAAAACGTATTTTAGATATCGTAGCTGAGCCATTAAGAAACTTCGAACGTTTATCTCCAGAAGAAGAGAAAAAACGTGTCATCGAATTAATGGAAATTATCGGATTATCTGAAGAAGCATTATTAAAATATCCACACCAGTTCTCAGGTGGTCAAAGACAACGTATCGGTGTTGCTCGTGCTTTAGCAAGTAACCCGCGTTTAATCATCGCCGACGAACCAGTATCAGCGTTAGACTTATCTGTACAAGCGCAAGTGTTAAACTACATGAAACGTATCCAAGATGAGTTCAACTTAAGCTACTTATTTATTTCCCATGACCTTGGGGTTGTAAAACATATGTGTGATGAGTTATTCATCATGTACCGTGGACGTTTCGTTGAAACTGGACGTGCTGAAGATATTTATGCAAATCCACAACACATCTATACAAAACGTCTATTGTCTGCGATTCCGGTAATCGATCCAGAAAACCGTGAAGCAAACAAACTTCGTCGTAAAGAAGCTGAAAAGTTCTATCAAGAAAATCAAAAACTTTATTATGATGAAAATGGTCGTGTATTCGACTTACAAAAAATCTCAGGCACACATGCTGTTGCATTAAATCCAAAAGGAGGAAAATAATTATGTGGAAAACCATTTTACGTCGTGTGTTATTGATGTTGCCACAAATCTTCATCCTTAGTGTGTTAGCATTCTTAATCGCGAAGATGATGCCAGGGGATCCATTTACAGGTTTAATTACTCCAGAAACGGACCCAAATACAATTGAAGCTTTACGTGTGAAATCTGGATTCTATGATCCACTTCCTGTACAATATTGGAACTGGATTTCTAAAGCTTTCCGCGGAGACTTCGGTCAAAGTTATACTTACAAATATGAAGTTACAAAATTAATCGGTGAGCGTATTGGTAACACAGTTTGGTTATCATTATTAACATTGATTTTAACTTACTTAATTGCATTACCATTAGGGATGATTGCAGGTCGTTACCAAAACTCTTGGGCTGACAAAGCAATCGTAGTATATACATTCATTACTTACTCAATCCCAGTATTCGTATTCGCCTTAGTATTATTATGGTTATTTGGTTATACATTAGGTTGGTTCCCAACTCGTGGTTCTGTCGATTCAGACGTCGTGAACGGAACATTAGCTTACTACTTGAACAAATTCCACCACTTAATTCTACCAGCGTTTACGATGGCAATTCTTTCAACTACTGGTACGATTCAATACTTACGTACAGGGGTTATCGATGCGAAAAGCCAAGACTATGTTCGTACTGCACGTGCGAAAGGGGTTCCTGAAAATGTTGTGTTCAACCGCCACATCTTCCGTAACTCAATCTTACCGATTGCAGCTTTCTTAGGTTATGAATTCACTGGTTTAATCGGTGGTTCTGTGTTTATCGAAAACATCTTCTCATATCCAGGAATGGGGAACTTATTCGTATCATCTATTACAGGACGTGACTACTCAGTAATCTTAGCGTTACTATTACTATTTGGTACAGCGACACTTTTAGGTACGCTATTATCAGATATTATTATGAGTATTGTAGACCCACGTGTCCGTGTACAATAATAAAAGGAGGAGTAGCAAATGGAGCAAAATAATGTAAATACAGTTGAAGAAACTGTCGTTGAAGAAAGCACCGTATCTACACCGCCTGCTGGTTTTCAGGTTATTGTACGGGAGTTTTTAAAAGATAAAATTGCCTTAGCGGCGTTAATTTTATTAGTGTTAATTTTCTTAGTGATCTTTATTGGACCAATGTTTATTAATGAAGATACAGCTCTTAAAGTAAACATTTTAGGTCGTTATAAAGCACCAACGAATGCTCACTTATTAGGAACAGATGAAAGTGGTCGTGACGTTTTAGCCTTATTAATTATCGGGGCTCGTAACTCAGTATTAATCGGTTTCTCAGTTACAATCTTGACATGTATCATCGGTATCATCGTTGGATTGATTTCTGGTTACTACGGTAAATGGGTGGACACAACTTTAATGCGTGTCGTTGACTTTATCATGATTTTACCAACATTGATGATCATCATCGTGTTCGTAACAGTGATTCCAAACTACACAATGTTCCACTTCGTATTTATCATGACAGCCTTCTATTGGGTAGGTTCTGCTCGTTTATTCAGAACACGTACTCTTCAAGAAGCAAGTTTAGACTATGTAAATGCGTCTAAAACACTAGGGTCTAGCGATTTTAGAATTATGTTCCGTGAAATCTTGCCAAACTTAAGTTCATTAATTATCGTTAACTTAATCTTACGTTTAGCAGGGAACATTGGTATTGAAACAGGGTTAACTTACTTAGGTTTCGGTTTACCATTTACAACACCATCACTTGGTACATTAATTTCTGCAGCGAAAAATGCGGACATCATTGAAAACAAATTATGGGTTTGGTTACCAGCCACAATCTTAATCTTAATCATGATGTTATGTATCAACTATGTTGGTCAAGCCTTACAACGTGCAGCGGATTCTCGCCAACGTTTAGGTTAATCATAAAACAGCAAAAGAGATTGAAGGAAACTTCAGTCTCTTTTTTTGTGGAAAAAATCTAAAAAGTAATTTTTCTCGTATCTAATAGAGAAGAAAAGTGTAGGAGTTCGGTGTTTGGTTGTGAAATAGAAGGGAATCTAGTAAAATAGAGAATACAAATGGCGAAAGGAGTGGCCACGATGTACGTAAGTGAATCATTTGAAACAGTATTAAAGAACCGTGAATTGAAACTGGATAAAAAAGATTTAGGAGATGGTGGAATAGCCTTTCTTGGTCGGTATTCAGAAGGGGAAGATGAGTTTCCGTTTAGCGTCATTTTTGAGGATAGCCAGGACCGTACCGATTACCAAATCACTTATGAAGGAATCGGAAATGGAAAAGACTTAGACTTAGATTTATTTGATGTACTTTTTACCATCAATCGTTTAAACCAGGAGTTAGTGGCCTACTATACACTACTCATGGATCCAGACGGTGAACTTTTTATTCGCTATGTAGGAAGAGTAACGCCATTTGAAACTTTTACTTTGTATGAATTACTCGTGATTGGTTCAAAAATTGCCTCAGAAGTACGAAGAACATTATTAGAGTTAAAGGATGAGAACGATATTTAAGAAGTATTCCAATTTGATAAAGCCATTCGACATTATTATTGTACTCGTTTTATTGGCCTTATCATTTTTACCAAATGCAATTTATGCATACCAACAAGCAACCGTTAAAGAAGAAGCTAAGATATATGCCATCATTACCATTGATGGGGAGGAGGTTCAGCGTATCGAGTTAAGCGAAAATACGCCTCGTGAAGAGTTTTATTTTGAACCTCATGATAATCAATATAATATTATCGAAGTTGATGGAACCAGAATTAGAGATAAAGAGGATAATAGCCCTGATCAGATTGCTGTAAATACGGGCTGGATTTCTAAACCGGGGCAGACCAGCATCTGCTTGCCACATGGGCTGATGATTGAGATCGTCTCAACCGAGCCTGCCAATAGTGATAATGACACCATTATTCCGTTATAAAACAATGTAAAGTTCGCTGAAGTTGTAGCGGACTTTTTTGATTTCTCGACTGTTCCCGTTCCAAGGAGGAGAGCATTTTGCCCGTTTCCTTTGAGGTGCGTCAAATGGACTGAAATCACACAGCGCATTTATTCTTCCATATTCTTTCGTGAATTTTAAAAAATGAGAGCACTACTGTATAAGAATTTCTCTTTGAAGTAGACGATGAGGAGAATCAAGCGGATTTTATAATAGCAGTAATGGGGGAATAGCATTAAATGCGAATTAGCTGGAGTTAGAAATTTATTTCAACCTCCAGCTTTGAGGCTTTAAAGGTGAGAGACGATAGGCTCGAACCGGTGCCCCATTACAGCTATTATAAAAAAATCCGAAAGGATTCGAATCATCGTCTCTCTCCCAACACTCAAGAAGCACCAAAAGAAATCCTATGAATAGTTAATGCACCACTTATTTTATAAAAAACTCACGAAAGAGCGCTGGAATATGGTATTATAGTGAAATAAGGAGGAATGCACTGTGCGAATTATTTCAGGAGAATTTGGCGGAAGACGCTTAAAGGCAGTACCGGGCCAAAATACTCGTCCGACGACTGACAAGATAAAAGAATCGCTCTTCAATATTTTGGGCGGTTATTTTGACGGAGGAGTCATGCTCGACATGTACAGTGGAAGCGGAGCCGTTGCCATTGAGGCCGTTTCTCGTGGGATGGACCGTGCGTTTCTATTCGAGAACAATCGCCTTGCACAAAAGACGATTGAGCAAAATATCGAGATTACGAAATCACCCGAGCAATTTCATTTAAAACGACAAAACGTGAAACAAGGACTCAAAATGATTGCAAGTGACCCGGCATTTGAACCGTTCGAGTTGGTGTTTATGGATCCACCGTATCGTCTGCAAGAAATTGTAAAAGACATTGAGCAGTTGCAAGAACTCAACCTTCTTTCCTCGGACTGCGTGATTGTCTGCGAGGTAGATAAGGAAGTGCAACTTCCAGAACGAATTTTAGAATTTGAGCAATATAAGCGCGTGGAGTACGGGATTACAGCCTTAGTGTTCTTTGACCGTGCGTCCAACGAAGAGGAGGCTTAATATGAGAAAAGCGGTAGTAGCAGGAAGCTTCGACCCGATTACAAATGGGCATTTAGATATTATCGAGCGAAGCAGTGAGCTCTTCGATGAAGTGATTGTGGTTTTATCGCATAATGTTCAGAAAAATTATTTATTTTCCTTAGACGAGCGAAAATCACTGGTTGAAAAAGTGATTGAGCATGTACCCAATGCCAGAGTGGTGGCCGTAAGCGGAGGATTAACGGTAGAGGCGGCGGCCCAGTTAGGAGCAAGCGTTCTTGTACGCGGGGTTAGAAATGCAACTGACTTCGAATATGAAGCGACTCTTGCATCTCATAACCGTGTTCAAAACGGGGAAGTTGAAACGGTTCTTTTGCTCAGTAAGGAAGAGTATCGCTTTGTAAGCTCTTCGATGATGAAGGAATTGGCACGTTTTGGTGGGGATGTCAGTCCTTTTGTCCCTGAAGTTGTAAAAAGTGCATTAGAAGAAAAGTATAAGGATGCGCCAGAGAGAAAGATTAGAATGGATAAGGAGATTACAAATGTCGAAGTCTAAGAAAATTTTTTATATTATTTTAACGGTTATTTTGTTAGCGATTATTTCATTCATTCCCATTCCTTACGTCATTGAATCTCCCGGAACGGCTGAAGATGTATCTCAGTTTCTAACGGTCAATGGGACAAAAGATGAAGAAGAAGGGACACTGCGAGTGCTGACGGTCTATATAGAGCAAGCAACCGTCCTAACTTCTTTAAAACAATTTTTCAAACATCATGAGATTTTACCTGAAGAAAAAGTGTTTGGAAACTATACACCAGAAGAATATAATCAATTACAAGAGTTCAGTATGCGAAATGCACGTTCAAAAGCAGTTCGTGTCGCCTTTGAAGCAGCTGGAAAGTCAGTAGAAAGTAAAGTCAACGGTATTTTTGTCACTCGAGTGGATCAAAATTCTAATTTCCGTGATAAATTAAAAGTCGGTGATATCATTGAAACAATTGATGGAAAGAGACTTGAAAATACGGATGAGAGTCTTGAAGAACTACAAGATTATCTTTCTTCACTGCAACCAGGTCATTATTTATCGCTGATGGTCAAACGCGATGGAAAATCCCAACTCATTCGGGAACAATTAAAAATGAACAGTC